>Ga0307378_10009292_pt1 | contig 12942 bp, 10 predicted proteins | sample UN1MG_FD_202238 | JGI IMG/M metagenome (GOLD analysis project Ga0307378, IMG submission 202238) | Soil microbial communities from Risofladan, Vaasa, Finland - UN-1 | ecosystem: Environmental > Terrestrial > Soil > Coastal area > Acid sulfate soil | place: Finland: Risofladan, Vaasa | collected...
CCGGCGAACAGCGACCACATCAGGTTATTGAGTCGGCGCTTTTTTCCCTTCTTTTTGGATCTTTCGTGTTCGAGAAAGGCGAGCGTGGCGCGGGAAGACCAACGGCTCTTGTGGGTGATGTCGTTGAGAACGAAGAGAATTTTTCCACAGCGATTGCTGGCGTAAAACCTACGCACCATCTTGGAGCGGTAAGCCTTCGCCGTCGCTTTCCCGGGGCTCCCGTGCATGACCAGATTTGCCACGGCGTCGGCGGAGAACAGCGCAGAGCCGAGCCCGTTCTTGTAAAAGCGGCTGGCGTAGGCGTCGCCCACTGCAAGAAAGCGGCTTGAGGCCGCGCCCTTCGCGAAACCGACAGGCATCCGCGGGTGGCAGTTACAGTTCAGGGCCTGCTCAGGGTCAATTCCCCCGAAGAATGGCGCGACGCGGGGGTGCCGCATGTATTCGATGAGGTGATCGAGGCTCGGATCCTTGCCGACGGCGGTGATCGTCAGATACCGGCGTTTCGGCGTCGCAGCCAGGAAGCGGATAGTCGGGTGCCGCAAGGCGAAGGCGAAGAGCTTGTTGCCGAAGACGCGCTCGATCTGGGCTTCATCCATCTCGATTTCCGCCTGCGCCACCGACACGCACTGCGGCGGTGAATATCCAAGGTTCGCCTTGAGCTTGCCTGCCAGGGAGGAGTTGACGCCGAAAGCGCCGATGACCAGGTCTGCGGTCTCCTCCGATTCATCCGCTCCGATCACCGCGATGGAATCCCTGCCGCGCTGCTCGATCGCGCTTACGCGCTCCTCTCGTATTTCCGCCCCCAATTCCTCCGCACGCAGCAGCAGGTGCCTGTCGAAACTGCTCTCCGGCCCGTGCTCGAGGTGGCGGGGGCCGCCGCCGCGGAACACGCTGTAGATCTCGCCGTGGTTCTTTTTTATCAGCTCCGTCTCGCCGCCCTCTGTGACGTAATAGAAGCTTTCTATGCGACGCTGAATGACTCCCTGCGGCAGCTCGATCCCGAGCTTGGACAGTTTCTCGACCGTCCGCGCTGTTATCACTCCTGCGCAGAAGTTGCAGCCCACCGGCCCGCGGCGTTTGAACGGTTTTGCCTCGTATACGATTACGCGAAGCTCGCGGCCGAGGTCCTCGGCCTCCTGCAGCAGGCGGATCGCGCTCAGGCTGCCTGCAGGCCCTCCGCCGACGATGATGACTTTCATGCGCTTCCTTTTCCACGTTGCTTACGAGTCTGCTGCATCCGCACCTTGCCGCAAGTCGGGCACACCCACTTGCGCTGCTTATGATAACTGCGCTTCTTCTCTTTCATCGGCGTCTTGCACCGGGAGCAAATCACGGAATTTTCCTGAGAGCATTCAAGAAGCCTGCGATGTCGTCCGGCAACGGCGCTTCCAGCCGGATATCTTCCCCGCTGAGGGGATGACGGAATCTAAGGCTGAAAGAGTGTAGCGCAGGCCGCCCGAAGTCTTTGGCAAGTTTTTGACGCTGCGGGTCGGTAATCCCTCGCCAGCGCGCCCCGGCGTAGAGCGAATCGCCTAACACGGGATGGCCGATGTGCGCGAGGTGGACCCTGACCTGGTGAGTTCGCCCCGTCATCAGCCGGAGCGTGAGATAGGACAAGTCGCCGAAATCCTCTTCGATCCTGAAACGGGTCAACGCCTCGCGGGGCCTGTCGGTTGCCGTGCTGATTTTCTTGCGGTTCCTGCGGTCGCGGCCGATCGGCACCTCGATCTCGCCTTCATCGCTGCGGGGGCTGCCGTAGACCAGGGCTTTGTAGGTTTTCTCCACAGTTCGGTCTTTGAACTGTCGAGAGAGGCCTTGATGCGACCGGTCGTTCTTGGCGGCGACGATCACTCCGGTGGTGCCGGAGTCGAGGCGGTGGACGATGCCCGGCCGCAGGGCGCCGCCGATGCCCGAGAGATCGCCGCAGTGGGCCAGGAGGGCGTTGACGAGAGTGCCGGTGTGGTGGCCGGGGGCGGGGTGGACGACCATCCCGGCCGGTTTGTCGATCGCTATCAGGTGCTCGTCCTCGAAGAGGATGGAGAGAGATATATCCTCGGGCTCCGCTTCAATCGGCTCGGGCGCGGGGATGATCGCCTCGATTCTTTCTCCCCCGTGCAGTGTCCTGGACGCCTTTGCCCGCTTTCCGTTGACCTCGACAAGGCCTTCCGCGATTAACTTCTGCACGAACGACCTGCTCAGTTGCCCCAGCGCTGCGGCGAGGAAGCGGTCGAGCCGTTGCGGTTCGCCGCTCGGAAAATCCAGTTTTACTCTCTCTTCCGGCATCAGACTTTGGTATCGTTTTCGATTATATCGGGCCGGCCCGTACGCTTTTATAGAGCACCCTTGCGCCGCTGCGGCAGGTGGAATTCCAGCACCTGCGCCGAGTCGAACTCCTCCACCTTCATGTAGTGATTGAGGCTCTTGATCAAAGCGTCGGCGGTGATCAGGCCGATGAGCTTGACACCGACCACCTGCGCCCCGTCGCGTCGGGCTGCCTTTTCGGCGGCTTCGAGCACTACGTGCATCGGAGTCTTCTTATAATCGAACAGGTTCACGGCGATCTTCATCTCATTCCTGCGACCCTTGTCGAGCAGGATGGCCTTCACCTGGCGCGGCCTCGCGCCGACGGCACGGATCTTCTCGATGACCTGCCTCGCGATCTTCACAGTGGCGTGCTTCAGAGTGATGTTGAAAGTGATGATCGGCGGGCGGGCGCCGACGACCACCACGCCCGCTGTCGGGTGGACGCGCGCCGGCCCGAAATCGGGCTGCCACTCCGGTCTCTGGATCTTCTCGAAGAACCCCTCGTACTCCCCCGAGCGGATGTCGTTGATCGACACGCGGCCGGGGGCCGTGGCCGACTGTTCGTAGAGGTAGACCGGCACGCCGAAATTCTCGGCCAGATCCTTGCCCGCCGTTTTCGACAGCTCGATACAGCGTTCCATCGTCGTCGCGCGCAGGGGGATGAACGGGATGACGTCAACGATGCCGATGCGCGGGTGCTTACCCTTGTGTATGGAAATGTCGATGTTCTCGAATGCGGCGCGCATCAAACGGTAGACCGCGCGCCTCAGGGGGGTCTGGGTCCCCACGAATGTGAAGACGGAGCGGTTGATCTCGGCGTCGGCAGAGACGTCTAGCAGTTTGACTCCGCGCACGGAGGCAATCTCTGTGGAGATCAGCTGAATGACGTCCTGGCGACGCCCTTCGCTGACGTTGGGAGCACATCCGATCAGGGGCATGTTTTAGACTCCCTCTTAGTAAATCATTATAGGCAATTTTAACTGCCACGGGTTCGTCCTACAATCGTATCCCATCAACAAGGCTGTCCGCAACGTCGGCCGAGGTTGCCGAGGTTGTTTGCCTGGCGTACAATGAAAAACGGATGGAAACATGTTTAGAACCGCAATAGTTGCCATGATCTTCCTGCTCTCGCCGCCGGTCTACGCCCAGGAGGAGCAGGGGGTTTTCTGCATCAGCTCAGAGGGCTACAACATCAACCCGAGCGTGGCCTTCAGCCCTGTATCAAACTCGTTCATGGTCGTATGGCTCTCCACCGATGACCTGTTTGCATATGATCTGACACGGCTTAATGCCGCGCACTTGCGGGTCCAACAAGATATCAGACTATTACGCACCATGCGGATTTCGCGCGCCAGCAAGAAGAAGCGCCAGGCACCCGGTTCGGCTATCGCTTATCACGAGGGAATGAGCCGATTCCTCATCCTCTGGCAGGAGATCAACGGTGAAGACAGGACCCTGTTTCTCACCACACTCGACGACTTCGGTGTCATCGATCAGCGCGCGGCCATAATAGCCCGCCATGATGCCACGCTGATTTCGCCGCCGTTGCTGGCAATCGATGCGACCAGCGAGCGCGCGATGGCCGCCTGGACAAAGCTGGAGGGCGGCGTAATCAAGACTGTCGCCACCTCTTTCGATCCGAGAGAGCCGCATTTCCTTACCGACCCGCGCTTCTACTTCCAGAGGGCGAACGGGCGCTTCGAGGTGGGCGAAGCGCTGGTCAACGCCGGTAACGTCTTCAGGCTCGTGAGCTGCCTGGTGGGATCCAGTAATGAGCGCTGCGCGGCAGTGATGGGCCAGGATATCAATCCCGCCACCGGTGTGGTCGGCCAGCGCAGGACGCTTACCCGTAAAAAGATCAGGCGCGGCATGGTGATCTCAGCCGCTCCGGCTGAGGACAAGTCGGAGACGATGGTCTCGTACGATCAGACCGGCTTCGAGTACGAAACCAGCGCGCTCGCGGTGCTGCTGGTCAATGAGGATGGGCGGACGGCCACCGGGCCCTCGCGCGTCACGGCCCGTGATGACTTCAGCGGCGAGAGCCGGCTGCTGCCCGGAGCGGAGGACGGCTTCGCGCGCATACTATGGCTGGAGCGCCTCAACGGCGCTTTCACCCTGAAGCTGCAGGCCGTCACCGAGGAGGGGGATCTGCTCGGCGAGCCGCAGGTTGTCCGCGCGTCAGCCCAGCCGATCGGCGCCGCCGCCATGGCCTACGGCCTCTATCAGGACAACGTGTTGGTAGTCTGGATCGAGGACAGCCCCGGGGGGGGAGTCAGCTTGCTCAGCAGGTCAATCGACCTGGAATAGACCGATGCTCCGGGCCTCGGCGCCCGGCCTCGGAGGGGGAGCTATTGATGAAAGGTACGGTTTTTCTTGGCCTGTTGATTCTCACTGCCTTCGCCTTTTCAAGTTGCGGCATCGAAGAAACGATTGCCGTTACCTTCCCCGACGGACGCGTGGTCCGCTGCGAGATCGCCGATGCGCCGAAGAAGATGGAAGCCGGGCTTACGACCTACTCGGATCTGGCGCCCGGCCAGGGGATGATCTTCATCTATCCGAGCCCCCGCCAGGGAGTCAGCTTTTGGATGCCCGCAAAGATGAAGTTTCAGATCGACATGATTTTTCTCGACGGTGAGAAACGGGTGGTGATGATCGAGAAGCAGGTGCCGATCTGCGAAAGTAATCTTCAGAGCGATTGCCCGGGTTACGGGCCGCCGGTGGCCGAGGTGCAGTTCGTCGTCGAGGTCGTCGCCGGTCTCTGCGACGAAATAGGCTTGAAGCAGGGCGACTCGCTCGAGTTCGTGTTCCCATAGGCAAAGCCATGCATTTGGCGTTAATACTGATTTCGCTGTTCATCACGTCCGCCGCGTGCCCCGAGGAGGAGGTGGCGATGGTGCGGCTGCCCGACGGCTCGGAATTCACCTGCGAGATTGCCGACACCGACCGGGAGCACGCCACCGGCCTCAGCCGGCATGAGTCGTTGGCCCCGGATCGCGGCATGTTGTTCGTCTACCCCTTCGACAGCGGGCTCTCATTCTGGATGCCGCCGACGATGAAATTTAACCTGGATATCCTCTTCCTCGATTCGGAGCGGCGGATAATCCATATCGCCGCTGACGTGCCGCCGTGCCCCGATCCCGACGGCTGGGACTGCCCGAGCTATGGTCCCGGCGACAAGCCCGGCCGCTACGTTGTGGAATTGGCGGCGCGAACGGCGGGGGATCATGGGTTGAAAGTGGGGGACGTGCTGGAATTTGTTTTCCCGCCCGGCTACAAACCACCGGAGACCTTCCGGCGTTAATCCCATCCCCCCAAGCGGTGAAAATCGGTTAGAATCTCCTATATTTTATTTGTGTGGGAGGGATCTCAAGATGGATTCTGAAACTCCTGTAGTGCTGGTGATCGCCGGTATCGACCCCTCCGGCGGGGCCGGCATCTTCGCCGATTTCAGGGCGATAGAGAGTGCCGGGGTGAGGGCCGTGGGGGCAGTGACAGCGCTGACGGTGCAGACCGAGCACGCGTTCCTCAACTACGAGCCGACGTCGCCGGCGATGCTGAGGGCGACGGTGCGGGGCATGGCGGAAGCCTTCGAGATCGCGGCGGTGAAGATCGGTATGCTCGCCAACGCCGAGGTGGTTGGAACCGTGGTCGAGCTGCTCGACGAGTTGCAAGCCCCCAAGGTGGTGATCGATCCGGTGATTGTGGCTGCGGTCGGTGCGCGGCTGGTCGATAAGGCGGCGGAAGAGGTGATCAGGGATGAGCTGGTCCGGCGCGCTTTTCTGCTGACGCCCAACATGGCCGAAGCGGCCGCGCTTGCGGGGCTGAAAGTCATGGATCTGGCGTCGATGCACGAGGCGGCATCGGTGCTGCGGGAGATGGGTGCCGCCAACGTCGTCGTCACCGGCGGCCACCTCGAGGGCGACGCCATTGACGTGCTGGAGACGGCGAAGGGTGGGGACGAGATCCGCGCCACGCGGCTGCCCGGCTCGGTCCACGGCACCGGCTGCGCCTTCAGTTCAGCCGCCGCGGCAGCGCTGGCGAAGGGGACTACTCTGTTGGCCGCGGTCACCGTGGCCAAGGCGTACGTCGAGTCGCTGTTCATACAGGAAAGCTGGCGGCGGTAACCACCGAGTTTGGCCGGGAAATGATAATGGGGGCTGTCGATCGACCGCCCCCGTTGCTTTTGGCTTAGTTCTCGAACTTCTGAATCAGCGGGCTGGTTTCCACTTTCCAGATTCCCTTGACGATGTTTCTGCCGTCCTTGAAGCCGAGGTAGCTGTACTTGCCGTAGTGCAGCAGGCGGCTGCCGAGCGAGTTGATCGCTGCGGCATCGTTGGCGGCCATCACCACGGCCCCCAGCTCCTGGTTGAGCGGATTTCGCATGCAGGCGACTCCCGCCAGCGACCCCGAGGCGTGCTCTTCGCCTGCGAGGACGAAGCCGCCGGTGTTGACCAGCGAGCCGTTCGGCAGCATCTCTTCCCAGCGCTCCGCCAGAGCGTTCTCCGATGGCCCGCCGATGATGATCAGCGTCGACCTGGCCAACTCATCGTCACTCACCTCGGCGGCCGTTTTCACCGTCGCCTTGTCTCCGCGGTTGAGCGCGGCGGCGACCTGCCGGTAGCCCTCAAGCTTCGCCTCGTCGCCTGTTTCAGGCAGAACGATCAGCTTGTCCGCCCCACCGAAAATCTGGCTGAGCAGGGGCGGAATCTCCTCGCGATGCAGGCGGCGGAAGAGCTGGCAATCGGGGTCGATGCTGATCCCGAACGGATGGGAGCCGACGGTCAGCTCGAATTCCTGCTGTTCCTCTTCGAGCCGGACGGTCTGCACCTCATACTCGTCGCCGATGTCGATGTGCACCGGCACATCGAGGCCGTAGAGCGGCTGCGACTGCTTCAGCGCGAATTTGATCCGCCAGCCGCGGATCGGCGAGCCGTCGGGATCGACCGTCTCGCTTTCGGCCCCGGCCAGCTCGATGAACGGCGCGCCGGTGCGGTCGATGTATTCCTCCGCAACCCAGCCGAGATCCGCACCGCCCACCTCGGAGAACACTCCCAGAAGGTTCTCCCAAGTGGCGCTTTGCCACTGATAACGGCGGACGAACTCCTTGATCGCGCCGAAGAAAGCCTCGTCGCCGATCGCGCGGCGGATGGTGTGAAACACCATCATCGACTTGCCGTAGCCTACGGCGCGGGTCGCCGCACTGTGGCGCGCGTGGAAATCGCGCAGGGCGAAGTCGTTGCCGTGGCTGACGTAGTTGGTGTAGTCGCGCAGCGTGTTGCGGCGGTACTCGTCGGCATCGGCGGTCTCGGCGATCTCCAGGTAATGGTAGTCGGCGACGTAAACGGTCAGGCCTTCGCACCAGTTGCCGCGCCGCCAGTCGACGTAGACCGAGTTGCCCCACCAGTTGTGTGCGATCTCGTGGCCGAGGCTGATGTCGACGATAAACGGCAGGCGGATCACCTGGCTGCCGAGCAGTGTGAACGACGGCATGCCGTAGCCGCTGGCGAAGAAGTTCTCGACGACCGCGAACTTGCCGAAGGGGTAGGGGCCGAGCATCTCCTCGTACATCTCGAGGTAGCGCTTGCAGGCGGCCAGATAGCGTGGGCTGAGCTCTTCGCTGCCGGGGAAGAAGTAGGTGAGGATGTCGACGTTGCCGTGTTGCTCGCGTCCGATGACGAAGTGCCCGGCGATCAGGTGGATGCCGTCGAAGGGGTGGTCGAAGCCGAAGCGGGTGACGACCTTGCCGTCTTTCTCCTCCCGGCCGATGATGTCGCCCTCGCTCATCACCTCCCAGCCCTCGGGGCCGGTGACTTCCATTTTGTAAACGACAAGTTCGCCGGGTTGCCAGAGAAACCAATAAGTCGAGGGAGCGACGTAGACGCCCTCTTCGCCGATGAGGCCGGTCGTCTGCGCCGAGATGCTCTCGCGGCCGAACGCAGCCTCCATCTTCCTATCGTAAACCTCGCCGCCGTATGACAGCGTCAGTTTCGGCTGAGCGGGAACCCCGACGGGCAGGTCGACGACCAGGAGCCCCGCGTTGCCCTCGAGGGCATCTTCGGGCCAGCCGAGTTTCGTCAAAATCTCCCCGGTTTCCTGCTCCGAAGCCCACCTGAACGGCAACTCGACGCCGCCGGCGGCGATTCTCTCGATTGAGAATCCCTTGTTGAGGATTGCGACGAGCGACTGGCCGTCTCCGGCGATCGTGATCGTATCTGTGACTTTCAGTATGTGGGTGGAAGGCTCGAATTCCACGGCCATGTCGTGGTCCACGATCTGGATCGCGCCCGCTTGGAGCGCGGCGGCGGCCAGCAATGCAACGATTAACTGCATCTCTTATCCCTCCCAAAAAGTGGCGCATTATAGCATATGGGATCGAATCGGCCAGCCGCTTCTTATTGATAGGTTGGACGTTAATGGATTATAGTTATCCCGGGTAAAGGTTTGTCAGGATTGGGTGATGGCACCGCTGGTTTTTGAGATAGGTACAACTGCATTCGGCCGATTCAGATCGGCAATTGAGTCGGCCGCCGCCGGACTCCTGCAGGACATTGGTATCGGACAGGAGGAAAGCAGGGCGATTATCAAAGGCATCTGCGGCAACCTGCCGCCTGCGCTGCTTGCGCAAAGCGACGGCGAAAGCACCGTCCGCTGCGTCCTCAAGCGTGACGGTGAGACGGGCTCCATCGAGCTGACCTGCGGCGAAGGTTGCGATCTCAGCCGGGCGGCGGGGACGGCCGAACGTATTATCAAGGAAAGGGAGACGATCACGGGAGTCAGCCTGGAGGACGGCAATTCGCGGCTGATACTGCAACTACGGTTTCCTGAGGGCGAATGATGACGCTGAGATTCTTCAACACCCTGGAGCGCCAAGTAGAACCTTTCGAACCGCTGGAAGAAGGCAAAGCTAAGGTCTATGCCTGCGGGCCGACGGTCTACGGCTACGCCCACATCGGCAATTTCCGCGCCTTCGCCTTCGCCGACCTGCTGCGGCGCTATCTCCGCTTCCGCGGATTCGAGACCACCTTCGTCATGAACCTCACCGACGTCGACGACCGGATCATCGAGATTGCCCGGGACAAGGGCATAAGCATCGGCGAGGTGACCGAGCCTTTCATCAAGATTTTCTTCGAGGATCTTGCCGCGCTCAATATCGAGAAGGCCGACGTGCACCCCCGCGCCACCGAGCACATCGAGGACATGGTCGAGCTGGTCAAGGCGCTCAAGGACAGGGGGCATGCCTACGAGCAGGACGGCTCCACCTACTACAGCATCTCCTCATTCCCGGAATACGGCAGGCTTGCCAGGCTCCAGGAGGTCGACCTGAAGGCCGGCGCCAGGCTCGACACCGACCGCTACGAGAAGGAAGACGTGCGCGACTTCGCTCTCTGGAAGGCCTGCAAGGCCGGCGAGCATTGCTGGGACACCGAGCTCGGCAGCGGCCGCCCCGGCTGGCACCTCGAGTGCTCGGCGATGTCGATGCGCTACCTCGGCAAGACGTTCGACATCCACCTCGGCGGTGACGACCTGATCTTCCCGCACCACGAGAACGAGATCGCCCAGAGCGAGGGCGCCACGGGGAAGCCGTTCGTCCACTACTGGCTGCACGCGCGGCACCTGATCATCGACGGGCGCAAGATGAGCCGCAGCGAGGGCAATTTCTTCACCTTGCGCGACCTGTTCAAGCGAGGTGAGGACCCGCGCGCGATTCGTTACCTGCTGATCTCGACCCACTATCGTCGCCTGCTCAATTTCTCCTTCGACGCTCTGCGCGCGGCGGCATCAGCGCTGGCGAGGTTCGATGAGTTTGCCTTGCGCCTGCAGGAAGAGAGCTTCCCGCCGGGCTCGCAAACCTCACACAAGGAGGCGGTGCAGCGCTGCCGCGGAGAGTTCATCGATGCGATGGACGACGATCTCAACATCTCCGAAGCCCTGGCTGCGGTTTTCATGCTGGTGCGTGATTTCAACAGCGCGGCCGACGACGGCGACCTGCATTCAAAAGACGCCGCCGCGGCGTTGGAACTGCTACAAGAAATCGACCAGGTTCTCGGCGTGATCAACTTCGAGCAGCCTGCGCTGGAGGACGAGGAGATTGAGAAGCTGATCCAGCAGCGCATCGAGGCGCGCGCACGCCGCGATTTCGCCCAGGCCGATCACATCCGCGACATGCTGGCCGAGCGCGGCATCATCCTGCAGGACACGCCAGAAGGCACGCGCTGGCGCAAGGCGGCCCACTGATCCGCCTTACCGCCGCAGAGAAAAATCCAGCCGCTTCTCAGAGGGGGATTTGTACCCGGAATGCGCCGTGCGTTCAGCGGACGTCGTAGCGGTTGAAGAGATAGTAGGCGATTCCGAACAGCAGCAGAGTCATGATCGCCAGCGCTCCCCACTGGATCACCGAGGCGTCGATCAACGCCCCGGCCGAGAGCGGCATGTAGGAGAACTCGGGCAGCTTGTCCGGCGTGGTTCGCCGCATCAGTACCGGCTCGATGTCGTCGTAATCGGAGATCATGCGGAAGTGGGCATTGAGCTGGCGCAATAACTCGTGCTCCTCGGCGATGCCGGTACCGGCGTAAGTGGTGACTATCGACTCGTAGGCCGTGGCGGGCGAGATCAGCCCCAGCATCTGCGCCAATGATTCCTGACTCCTGACCTGGTTGAGGAAATCCTGGTCGACGGAGCTTATAGCTTCAAAGGCGCGGCGGTTGAGCTCACGCAGTCGCTCGGCGGAGCCCCGCTGCACCTCGCCGCCCTTCATGTTGCGCTCGATCGCCAGCTTTTCCATGTAAGCCTGTTGGGCGGGCATGGCTGGGGAGAGCGCTTCGGCTATCTGGGCTGTGAGACCCGGAGCGACGATGACCAGCAGGCTCCAGACGGCCAGGCAGATGAGAATGGAAACGCCGCTTGTCGCGACCGATGCCGAGATCACGAAGCCGACGGCAAGGAACGCGGCGCCTAAGATCCAGGTGGCCGACATCATGACGCCCAGCCGCCAGAAATCGCCGGTCGGGACGGAAACGTCCATCGCCCACAGAGTCACCATCATCACCAGGAAGCTGAGCGCGACCACGAAGGCCAACGTAACGAGCCCGGCGACGATCTTGGCTGTCAGAATCTTGCGCCTTGCGAGGGGATTGGCGAGCATCTGGCGCAGTGTGCCGACCTGTCGCTCTTCACATACCTGGTTGTAGGCAAAGAGCAAAGCCAGTATCGAAAGCAGAAGGCGCAACACCATCATCGGATCGACATCGGGCACGAGAGCGTAAATCAGCTCTCGCTGGCGCCGCTCGAGGCCGACGCTGTACTTGATATTGAAGCCCGCTTCCAGTTGCCGCATGGCGCCGACCGGGCGGGACATGATCTCGCTGACGCCTCGTGCCAGGATGTGCAGCGGGCGGGGCTCGGCCGCGGCATTGGCGCCGAGGTTGGCCACCTGGGATTCTTCCTGCGGAGCCAGTAGGGCGCTGTATTGCTCCAGATTCCATTTGTAGGCGCCGGTGGAACGGATCGTGGCCAGCACTACCACGACAAGCATCACCGCGGTGATTGACAGAACCAGCGGATTGAACAGCAGGCGGCGGATCTCCTTCGCCAGCAGTGCCGAAAATTGCCGACCGGATCTCATCGCGGGTCGTACCTCCTGGCCAGAAGAATCGAAATCATGGTGAACAGCACAAGCCAGGCAAGCAGTACGATGCAACCGGTCGCCAGGGCGCCCCACCTCTGCGCGGCACTGTCCGTCCTGAATTCCACCTTGGGGATTTCGCTCCACGGTATACCGCTCTCGTAGCGCGGCATCCCACCGCCGGTGCGACGCGCTTCCTCCGAATCCGCGACTATCTTTTGCATGAGATATTCGTCGTAGCGCACCACCGCGTCCCAGACGGAATCCATCGAGCCGACTTCAGTGCCCGGATTCGTGCCGCAGAAGCCGGTCGCCGCGAGCTTCAAAGGTATGACGGGAGTGAACCAGCCCCAGGCCCAGGCGAAATCCTCCTGCCTTATGAGGTTGTTGGCGATGTCGCGCCAGACGATGCGTAACTGCCCTTGATACCATTTTGTCAGCTCGAACCATGCCGCCCGGCGCTCAATGAGATCCTGCGGGAAGCTCCTGAAGCCCTCGAGATACTTTATTGTCACCTCCCTGTAGCGGTTGCTGAAATCGTCGTCGGTGGGCGTCGGGTGGGCTGAGGTGGATGCCGCTGTTATCGCCTCGGGCACGACGTAGACGAGCGCGATCCAGATTATTAACAGAGCGGTCAGTGAGCGAAAGGGGCGATGGGTGAGCGCGGAGATTGCGACGCCAAGCGAGATAAAAACCGCCGCGTAGAGCAGCGCGAGGATCAGCAGTGCGGCCATGCCGCCCAGGATTGCGTCGCCGGCGCCGGGAATCGCGATCACCGCTATCAACGCCGAGGCGGTGCAGGACACAATGATCGGAATGAACAGGGTCAGGCTCAGGCCGAGCGCCTTTCCAATGGCGATGGAAGCGCGCCCTACGGGTCCTGAGAAAAGCAGCTGAGCCGTGCCGTCGCGCTTCTCGCCCGGGAAGGCGTCGTAGCTGAGTAATAACGCGAGGAAACTAATGACGATCGCCACGATCGTCAGCATGTCGTAATCGCCGTGCAGGCGCGAGAACGA
>Ga0307378_10009293_pt1 | contig 12942 bp, 11 predicted proteins | sample UN1MG_FD_202238 | JGI IMG/M metagenome (GOLD analysis project Ga0307378, IMG submission 202238) | Soil microbial communities from Risofladan, Vaasa, Finland - UN-1 | ecosystem: Environmental > Terrestrial > Soil > Coastal area > Acid sulfate soil | place: Finland: Risofladan, Vaasa | collected...
TCGGCCGAGGCGTTCGGCCTGGCGGCCGACGACGGCCGCGCCGCCGCGGACGAGGGCCGAGGCGGAGAGGACTTGGTCGCCGAAGCGCGTGGCGAGGCGAGCGATGAGGCCTTCGACTTCGTGCTGCATGGGGTGCTCCTGGGGAAAATGGGACCTGTGGGAGACCTCCCGCAGGTTTGGGAGCCTGCGGGAGGTTCTCCTCTAGGAAAACGTGCCCGCGCCGGCCTCGACGACGTGGCCCTTGAGGTCGAGGGAAATCCACTCGATGTACTGCCCCGTGCCGCCAACGGTGCGGTAGACGGGTCCCGGGCCGTCGTGGCCGACCTCCTGCTTGTCGAGGCCGATCCAGATGCCGTCGCCGTGGAGAGGGCCGTCGGGGTGAAGCTCGTGAAGGTCGCCGCGGGCGCCCCGGAGGCCGCCGCGGCGCCGGCGCCGGTGGCGCCGCAGGATGCGGGCGATCTGGCCGCGGAGCTCGGAGGTGTCGAGGTCGCGGCGGCGCTCGCCCTCCGCGGCGGCGGCGCTCAGCAGGCCGCCGGCGCGCCAGGTGGTGAGGGAGAGGACCGTCCGCTCGTGCGCGAGGTCGTGCTCGACGGCGACGAGGGGCGCGGCCAGGCTCGCATACTCGGGGTCGTTGGTGCCCGAGAAGCTGATGGCCTGGCCGAGGCCGAGCGACCAGTCGAGGCCGGCCAGGGGGACGACGCCCTCGACGCATTCGTCCATCACCCGCTCGAGGGCCTCCTTCGCGCGCTTCTCGAGGAGCGAGAGGGTGCCCTCCTCGTAGAGCTTCCGCGTGTCGTCCTGCACGATGACGACGAAGGGGTCGCCGGCCTCGATGGGGTCTTGCGGCGGCTCCTCGAGGGTGATGGTCGCGGCATCGTTCGTGGCAATCAGGTGCAGGATGCCGTCGCCGTTGAACTCGACGACGGTCCAGACCAATTCATCCTCGCAGGCGACGCCGCGGAGGACGCGGAACCAGGTGGGCGAGAGGACCTCGTGGACCGTGCCCCGAATGGTCTTCCTGCCGCGGTCCTCCTCGAGGAGGATCCGCTCGCGGACGAGGCCCCGCCGGGTGTAGGCGGTGCCGGTGTGGCCCGTGGCGGGGTAGCGGCCCGCGACGTGCGCCGTGGCGTAGGTGAAGCGGGCGCGGACCGTGGCCGCCTGGTACTTGCCCTGGGCGAAGTCCCACTCGCGGGCGCGGGCGGCAAGCAGCAGCTTCGTGCCGTCCACCACCGTGGCGCCGCAGGTGCCGGTCTTCGTGATGCCGTCCTCGGCGTAGGTGACGGTGACGAGCGGCTCGCCCGAGCCGACGAAGCGCTCGGGGAGCACGATCCCGCCCGCCTGGGCCGGCTCGCCCGTGGCGAACAGGCGCCAGACCCGCCCGTAGGTGTCGGGGAAGAGGGCCGCCTTCTCAGACGTCCAGTCGGCCTCGAGCTGCGGGTCCCACGCGGGCGTCAGGTCCTCCGCGATGTCCACCAGCTCCAGGTCGCCGAACACCGTGCAGGCGGAATAGCAGCGGTCGGTGGAGAAGCGGAGCTCCTGGCGAATCACGGCGCCGCCGACGCCTGGGAGGTCCTTCGCCTCGAGCGCGTGGAGGTCGAGGAAGCGGGCCTGATGCGTCGCGGGGTCAATCCAGTACCCGAAGTCGGGCGCGTAGCGCAGCACGCTGCGCAGCGCGCCGTCCACGCTCTCGGCGCAGAGCACCAGCTTCGGCGGCACGACGGCCAGGGCGTCGAGCTCCGCCGGCGCGTAGCCCGAGCCGGGCGAGCCGTCGCCGATCGTGCCCGCCAGCTCGGGCGCCATCGAGTCCAGGATGTCGGCCACGATCTGGCCGACCGTCGCCGTCGTGCCAGGGAGGGCGATCGAGCCGGCCTCGAGGTCGGCCTCCTCGACGGGGCAGTTGTACACCACGCGGTGTGTGAGCGTGCCGCCGATGGAGCGCTGGAAGAGCACGGCGTCGGCCTGCGCACGCGGCCCGAGGCACGTGTAGGCGACGTGCTCGCGCTCGGCCGAGGCGATGCGGTCGGACGCCTTGATCCGCCCCTCGAAGAGCACCGCGCCGTCGAGCAGGAGCTGGACCGTGTCCTCGTCCTGCCACGGGGTCGGCTCGTCGAAGGCGATGGCGCACCGCAGCGTGAGCGAATCCGGCCCCGCGAACGAGCGGACGAGCGAGCCGAGCTCGCAGTGGGCCGCGGCGAGGTCCACCGCCGAGCCGTTGTGACGAAGGGTAGGCGACATGAGTGGTCCCTTTGGGGTGTGGGCAGGGTATGACGCGTGACCCGTGACGCGTGACCAGAACCGACCAGGGCTGAGGGGTCCGCGCTCTTCTCTTGTCACGCGTCACGGGTCAAAAGGCGCTGCGGAGGAAGGTGACGGTGAACTCGACGTACGGCCCATCGGCCTTGTCCTCGCGCACGGCGGCGGCGAGGCAGCGGGTCCAGGACTTCGCGGCGTCGCCGTCGCGGCAGGTGAGCGTGGCGTGTTCGGAGCCGAAGGCGGCCATCAGCCCCTCGATGTAGCCGAGGCGCTCGGCGGCCGAGGCGCACTGCTTCCAGGCCTGGACGAGGATGGTCTGGCGGCCGCCGCCGCGGTGGCGCGTCACCGCGCCGTCGAGGCCCAGCGGCTGGTCCACCAGCACGGAGCGCTCGATGTTGCCCGCGTGGAGGGCGAGCACGCCGTTCGCGGCGTCGCCGATGGGCACGTTGTGGAAGGTGGCGGAAGGCATGTGAACCTCCGGAGGAAATGGGACGTATGGGACCAATGGGACCTATGGGACGGTGGGCGTGTGGAACTCCCATAGGTCCCATACGTCCCATGTGTCCCATCGCCTCGCCCGTGTCAGCTCCTCACGAGGTGGCCGCAACGCACGCCCCGGGGCGCGCGCTCCCAGTCGTCGTAGAGGGTGAGCTTGTCCAGCTCGGGCACGCCGAGCGAGCCGTCGGCCAGGGCGGCCAGGCGCTCGGCGGCGTTGCGGAGCGCGGCTTCGACCTTGTCGGACTGGCCGTGGCAGTGGGCCTGCATGAGGTCGGCCGTCGCCACGACCGCGAGCATGTCGGCCAGGATGCACAGGCCGTTCGCCAGCGTCGTCTCGTAGTCGGCCACGACCCGCGTGCCGCGCGAGAGGGGAGGGGAGAAGGCGACCTTTTCGCCCGCCTCGTCGAGCGTGTAGGCCGAGGGGTCCATCTCATCGGCTGCCGAGCGGTCAGGATAGGGGCAGGCGAGGTCGGCGTAGAGCACGAGGTGGGCGGCGGCGGGGAGGCCGATCGCGGCCTCGGCCTGGCCCTCGGTCGCCGCTCTCACGATCACGTCGCCCTCCACGCAGGACAGGAGGCGGCGATAGCGGTCGGGCAGGGCGGCCTCGATGCGGGCCTCGGCGTCGCTCATCGCCGCCTCGACCTGGCTGATGGTGAGCTGCGCCCCGCTGCCCGACAGGCGGCGGAGCACGTCGTCGGCCGTGGCGCCGAAGAAGTTGTAGCTCGACATGGCGTGTGGCTCCTTGATGGGGGAGGGGAGGGAATGGGACCTATGGGACGGATGGGAGCGGAGATCGCGTGTCTCCCATGTGTCCCATAGGTCCCATTCGTCCCATGGCGCCCCTCACCCCGTCGTGACATCGGGCAGCAGGACGAAGGCGCCGGCGAAAATGGTCTCGACCGCGCCGTCGAGGGTCATCTCGACGTCGTAGAGGAACGCGGCGCGGCGGCCGTCGGGCAGGAGGGCCGCCGTGTCGGCGGCCGCGAGCGTGACGGCGAACTGGCCTGCCGCCGCGTTCGTGATCTCGATGCCGCCGCCCTGGGCCGAGGTCTTGGCGATGAGGGCAGCGGTCTGTGGGTCGGTGGCGCGCCGCTTGACGGTGAAGGCCAGGCTGGCGCCCGTGATGTCGCGGCCCAGGTCGAAGGCGATCGGCACCGTGTCGCCGCGGAAGCGCACGATGTCCTGCCCCGCTCCGGCCACGGTGGTCTGTGCGACGACGGGCAGGCCGAGGAGTGCCTCGAGCCGGGTGAGGGCGGCATCGAGGTTGCCCTCGCCCGAGGTCGCGGCGCCCTCGCCGTCCACGCCCAGGGCCTTGCGGACCTGCCGCCGCTCGGCCTCGGTCCAGTCGGCCGCGGCCCCCAGGCTCTCGGCCAGCTCGTCGAGGGTGTTCAGCGTGCCCTGCACGCCGGCGACGCGGTTGCTGCCGTCCACCGTCGCCAGGCCGCCGTTCGCGGCGGGCGGCGTGGTCGGCAGCAGCTCGAAGGTCATGGTCGCCGGGATGAGGACGACGCTGGCTGTCGAGGACTTGCCGCAGAGCACGCCCACGTCGCAGGCGCACTCGGCCGCCGTGAGCGCCAGCTTGTAGACGCCGGGCGCGTTCGTCGCGTCCAGCTCGCCCGGGGCGTTGGTGGGCGCGGCGGACGCGCCGTCCTTGACCCAGCGCAGCGTGTGGTTGCCGGCATCGCCCGTCTTCCCCGCGTTGGCCGCGGTGTCCCAGGCGATGTAGGTGAGGGTGAGGGACTGGCCTCGGCTTGCCATGTCAGATGCCCCTTCCGAAGAACAGATGCCAGGGAACGACGGCGGCGGGCGCAGCCAGGTCCGCCGCCTCGAAGTTGTCGAGAATCCGTGCGGGCTCAGCCCCGCCGTAGCGGTAGCCGTAGATCCCGCCGCGCGTGCCCGTGGGAATCGCCGTGTCGGTCGTGCTGATCCGTTCCACGCCGGCCTGATAGCCCTTGAGGCTCGAGCCATCGCAGGAAATCCTGTACGGCTCAGGCAGCGCGGGCGTGATCGCCGACGCGGTGACGGCCAGCTGTGTGTAGGTGCCAGTGATCTGCTTGTAGATGCGAAGCTTCGAGTCGCTGGCAGAGAGGTGCAACGAGTAGCAGGTTCGAGCCGAGGCGCTCTGCCGCGCGCGGACGCCCGTGTGAGCTATGCAGAAGTCCGCCTGGGCGTAGTGATCCGATGAACTGAGGTCGCTGTCCGCTCGGCTCTCGCTGTGACTTGTGCTGCTTGTGTACGCCTGATTGGACAGCACCCTGAAGTTGCCTATGAGGTCTGTCCAGGGCAAGTCGGGGCCGAGATCGTCCGAATCGGCCTTGTCGAAGCTCTCGGCGATCGTGGTTTCGGGCCGCACGGGCGGCTCGTCGGGCTCCGAGCCCAGGAACTCGCGGTAGTCCACGGCATACTTGCGCGCCCAGATGCCGGAGAGCATCCGGTGCAGGTTGGTCTTTTGCGTGCCCTTCAGGACTTCCTTGCGGATGGCCTTGTACTCCGCCTGGCGGAGCTTTCGGAGTTGCTTCCAGTGTTCGTCCTTCGGCTGGAAGCGAGCCGACTTCACGAGCGAATGGCCCGCGAGATGCAGCTCCAGCACGCCGGCCGTCGTGCAGTCGAGCGGCAGCGGCCCGTGTTGCCCGTCTGCGTCGCTTCGCTCGGTCAGCGTCTCCCACAGCGCATCGAGCACGGTGCGGGCGTCGAGGCCGCCGATGCCGACGAGGCGCACCCACTCCTCCGCCTGGGCGTCGCTGAGGGGAGCGTCGAGCGCGTCGCCGAGAAACAGGTACTCGGCTCCCAGGGGATCGGTCGTGGCGAACAAGCCGACGCCGCGCGGCTCCGGCCCGGCCGCCGCCTGGTCGGCCAGCGCCCGTAGGTCGATTGCGCCGACAGTGCCCGACGGGGCATGCCAGCCTTCCGGCTCCCCTCCCCACTGCCACGGGCCGAGATAGTAGTATCGCGCCATCTCCTCGATGCTCCTTTCTCACTCCTCGGTCGCCCGCTCGGCGAGCCGCTGGATCGGCAGAGAGTCTTTCAGGCAGGGGCGCTGTCGCAGCTCGCTGGCGATGAGGAGCGCGGCGCGGGCGTGCTTCTCGTTCGACGCGGCCAGGCTCTTGATCGACTCGATGTGCGCGTCGAGGAGCCGCTTGCCAACGACGCCAAGCGCGCCCATCACCAGGCTCAGCACGCCGGCGATGCCCCAGCGCACGACCGGGCTCTCGTCGGTCGCCGCCGTCGCCGCCAGGGGCACCAGCGCGGGGAGGGTGATGAAGGTGATGCGGCTGAGCATGGGGCTGTCTCCATTGAGCTTGAGGAACACGGACGCACACGGACCGACACGGGCGGCGCACGGCCCCCCTGTGGGGCCCGTGTCCGTCCGTGTCTGTCCGTGCCGTCTCGCCCTAGCCCTGCGGCTCGGTGTGCGAGACGTTGATGATCCGCCCGTTGCGCCAGGGCTTCGAGCACACGAGCTGGAAGTAGACGCGCCAGAAGGCGGTGACCTTCTGCCCGCTGCGGCCCTCGAGCACCAGGGCGAAGTCGGTCTCCAGCCGCTGCCCGTTCTCGCCCACCAGCACCTGGGGCAGGATCTCGACGCTCCAGGTCGTGAGGTCCAGGGCGAAGACCTGGTTGTCCGGGCAGAAGCGGCTGCCGAGCACCGGCGCCCGCTTGTACACCAGGTCGGTGAGGCCGGGGTCCACGCGGCTGTTCACCGGCGCCGGGATCGGGTAGCGGCCGTTCGAGGTCACGAGGGCCTCATACACCGTCTCGATCTCCGGCGTGGTCAGCAGCACGTCCACCCGCCCGCCGCCCTGGTCGGCGGCCTGGAACGTCATCTCCTCGCCCGCGATGTCGGCGCCCGTCCCGTGGTGAATCTTGCGGAAGAGCTCGCGCAGGAGCGCGAAGCTCAGCGGGCCGGGGGTCTCGCCGCTGATGGCGTCGAGCGAGACGCACTTGAGGAACGGGTAGTCGGCCCGCGCCAGCCCGAGGTAGCTGGCGATGGCCTGGCCGTCGTCCAGGGCGTCCTGGATGCCGAGCGAGCTGTTCCCGCTCTGGGCGCCCCAGAGGGCCTCCTCGAGGTCGCGGCGCATGTCGGCCGCCGCGCGGGCCACCTCGTCGGCCCAGGCGTCGTAGTTGCCGTGGCCGCTCGCCATCGCCTTCGCCTGCACGAGGTCGGTCACCTCGATGGGCTTCGTGTAGATGGCGTAGTCGGCGTAGGCCGAGTGGTAGACCTGGCAGCCGGCCGTGCCGACCGAACCGGTCTCGGTCGTCGGCCCGCCGCCGGTGTTGCGGCCGACGTGGAACTTCACCCGCACGGCCTCGGCCAGCGACTTGCGCTTCGGGACCAGGCTCCACAGCGAGGTGTCCTCGTTGAGCACCTGCGTGAAGCCCGGCTTGAACGTGTGCGTGAGCTGCGCACTGATCTGCGACAAGCTCTCCAGATTCTCCTGAGTCGTCAACCCTGCCATGTCCTTCTTCTCCTTTGCAGTTCACCTCCCGCGGGCTTCCGCGCCCGCGGGAGGTTAAACGCCACCGGCGCCACGCCCTGTCCGAGCGCCGCGCCGGTTCGTTCCTTCTACCCTCCCGCGGGTATTGGAACCCGCGGGAGGGGGACGTGTTTCACACTCGCGCGAGCGCATCGAGCGCTCGCGGCTGGGCCGCCGCCCGCCGCTGCGCGGCGCGCGCCCGGCCGAGGGGCGAGGTCTGGCCCTCCGGCTCCCAGGCGTTGGGCACGGATGCGGCGCTGGGCGACGACGCCCTGGGCGGCTCGCCGCCGACGGGCGGCGCCGGCGCGTGCGGCACGGCTCGTGCCTCCACGCTCGCCAGCTCGGCCATCTCGGCCGCGTAGCCCTTCAGCCGCTCCGTCGCCTCGGGCGACAGCACCACCTGGCCCTCATCCGTCACCACCAGGTCGGCATCCAGCTCGACCGGGGCCGGCACCAGCGCGAGCAGCCGCTGCACCCTGATTGGGTCCAACTGCCGGCCCTGTGGGCGGGGCGTCTCTGCCCCGCGAGTGGCCGCTTCGGCCAGCGCCTCGCGCGTCAGCCGCGCCAGCTCCACCTCCTTGAGTCGCCGGTGTACGGTTGCCAGGCGGGCGGTCTCGCGCTGGGCGCATTCGTTCGCGGCTGCCTGGGCCGCCGCGGCCTCGCGGGAGCGGGCCTCGAGCGCCGCGAGCTGGGCCCGCAGCTCCTGGTTCTCCTTGCGCCGCCGCGCGTTCTCGCCGCGCAGCTCGCGCACGTGCTCCCGCCATTCGTCGGGAAGACCTGCTTCCACCGCCTCCTGCGGATCCACCGCAACGTCGTTCGACATTCTTGCTCTCCTGTTCGTAGTCCCGCCTTCAGGCGGTCCTCGTTCTTGAAGGCCCGTCGGCCACGGCACCCTCAACGGAAGCCGTTGAGGGTGGCACCCGCAAGAGTCATTGCTCCGCCCCCAGCTCGGCCTCGAGCCCCTCCAGCTCCTCCTCGCTCATCTCGGGATGCTCGGCGGCGAGCATCATGCGGCGGGTGAGCAGGCCCGCGTCGCGCTTGGCTCGCAGCAACTCGAACCGCGCCGCATCGTCCACGGGCAGAAACGTCCGCGGGAACTCGATGTCCACGCGGCCGAGCCGCCCGCGAACCTCGTCGAGGTCGGTGGGGCCGGAGCGGTGGGTGGCGTCCACGAGCAACGCTTTCTCGATGAGGTCCCGCTCCGATTCGAGGTCGAACGTGATCAGCTCCTCGACGAGGTCCACGAGGGGCATGAACTGAATCTGCCGCGAGGCCGCGCTCTCGGCGTGCGATTGCTGCGGTTGCACGACGGCGACGGGGATGCTGCCCGTCTCGTACATCATCCCGATCATCCGCTCGATGACGGCCAGCACCTCGCCAATCTTCGGGTTCGGGTCGGCGAAGTACACGCGGCCCTCCGCGTCAATGTTCAGGAACCCCGCCTCGCCGATGGCGAGCTTCGGCCGCCCGTCGGCGTCCACGGGCAACCCGTGCAGCCCGCCCTGGATGACGAGGAGGCTGAATGCCTGGAACCGCAGGATTTCCAGCACGTTGTTCAGGCTCTCGTTGAGCGCGTGGTTCAGCTCGGCGATGCCGCGGAGCATCGAGTGGCCGAACACGTCGCCCACCAGCCGCCGCCCGTTGAACACGACGAACGGCAGCGCCCCATAGCCCATCGGCTCGTTGATGCGCACGCCATCCTCGTAGACCGCGATGTCCTGTGGAGTGTAGATCTCCACCCGCGAGGGGGCCTTTTCCTGACGCGTGACGCGTGACGCGTGATCGGAACGGTCAATGATCACGGCGTCGAGGCGCCCGCAGTCCTCGGTCACGATGGGGAAGAAGTGCTCGGGGAGAATGTGCTTCAGCCGCACCCCGCCATCGAGCAGTTGTGGGCGGGGCGTCTCTGCCCCGCGCTGCTCTGGGGCCTGGGGAAGGGCGCGGGGCGCGGAGGCCCCGCCCACATTGGGGTCCCAGTAGACCTGCACGACGGCGCAGCCGTCAATCGCCCGCTGCCGGGCGGTCTTGAGCTGGAAGGTGTGGAGCGCGTTGGCCCGCGCGATGGCGTCGAGCCGGGCCTGAAGCTCCGCGTCGCCGATGCTGCGGCGCACCCGCCCGCCGTATTCGGCCTGGACGGGCTTGTTGACGATGGGCGCGCAGTAGTTGGCCCCCACCAGGCGGCCGAGGCGTTCGAGCCAGTGCTCGTCGCTCTCGCGGCTGTTCTTCTTGATGTAGCGGAGCGGCCGGTCGCCGCCGATGTAGAAGTCGCGGTACAGCTCGTAGGGCTCGTGGTGCAGCCCCTGTGCCTCGCGCTTCCAGGCCGCCAGGTCGTTCCAGATGCTTTCGGTCGTGAGCTTCAAGGGAAAGGCTCCTTTCTCTCGGGGGCGCGTAATTCCGATACTGGGCTTGAAACCGGAATAACGCTGTGGTAGACTGCTCGTTATGCTGGCGGGTAGGAATAACGACTGCCAGTCTGACTGTCTGGGGGAACGAAGATGGCCGATTCCATTCGTGCGGGACGATACATCTCGCAACCACAGGGGTACAAGGCATTTGTGCCGAACCCGCTGCCGCCGGAGCCGCCTCTGGCCCTGGATGCGGCGCTCCTGCGCCTGCTCTCCCAGGCCGATTGCGCCCTCGGCCGCCTCGACGGGGCGGGGGCCATCCTGCCGAACCCCGACTTCTTCGTGAGCATGTACGTGCGCCAGGAAGCCGTCCTCAGTTCCCAGATCGAGGGCACGCAAAGCACACTCGAGGATGTGCTGGCGTACGAGGCAGGGGATCAAGGGGCGGAAAGCCCTCGCGACCTGGCAGAGGTCGTCAACTACGTCAAGGCCATGAACCACGGCCTTGAGCGGCTCACAGAACTCCCGCTGAGCCTGCGCCTGATCCGCGAGATCCACGGTCGCCTTCTCGAAGGCGTCCGCGGCGGCGACCGCACGCCCGGCGAGTTCCGCCGCTCACAGAACTGGATCGGCCCCGCAGGCTGCACGCTGAAGGACGCCGCTTACGTGCCGCCACCCGTCCACGAAATGCTCCAGGCCCTCGACAACCTGGAGAAGTTCCTCCACGACGAGTCGCTGCCCATCCTGGTGCAGTGCGCCCTCGCGCACGCCCAGTTCGAGACCATCCACCCGTTTCTCGACGGCAACGGCCGCGTCGGGCGGCTCCTCATCACGTTTCTCCTGTGCTGGCGAGGCGTCCTGCGCCGCCCGCTGCTCTATCTGAGCCTCTACCTCAAGGCTCACCGAGCGGAGTACTACGACCGCCTCCAGGCTGTCCGCGTGGACGGCGATTGGGAGGGCTGGCTCCGCTTCTTCCTGGCCGGAGTAGCGGAGGTGGCCGACGGGGCGACACGCACGGCACGCGCCATCCTGGACCTCCGCGAGGAGCATCGCCAGCTCGTCGTGGCCAAGGCCCGCAAGGCCAGCTCGGCCCACGCGCTCCTCGACATGCTCTTCAGAAACCCCATCGTCACGCCGCACACCGTTCAGCGAGGACTCGGCTGCGCGTTCGACACCGCCAACCGGCTCGTCAGCGACTTCGCGGAGTGGGGCCTGCTCCGCGAGACCACCGGCAAGCAGCGCAACCGCCGCTTCCGCTACCAGCCCTATCTGGCTCTGTTCCCCAGCGCCTGAGGCCCCGCCGTGCCTCGCGCTTCCAGGTCGCCAGGTCGTTCCAGATGCCCCCGGTCGTGAGCTTCAAGGCAAGGCCCCTTTCTGGCAGTGGGGTCGTGGCGCCCCATGTTGATTTCGGGCAGCGCGATGTTGCCGAATGGCAACGCGCGTAAGTCGCTGTGCGCCAAAGGGTTAGGCGGAAGAGCCACACATCCGCGTTGACGAACGTCAACATGGAGAGCCGGGCGTCGCGCGCGCCCCATCATCGCAATGCCGCACCAGAAGTCACAAGGCCAGGCTCGGCATTGACTTATGTCCAATGCGTGTCGCGGCGTCATGATGGTTGCAGCGGCACGCGGTTTGCGGCGTTGACACATGATTGTTGTGTATGGAGGCCTACAATGGCTCGTTTCGCTCGTGCTCTTTCCGTGTCGCTGTCGCTTGTCTTCCTCTCCGCGCCCGTGGCGCAGGCGGCATTCATTGACTTCATCAACCAGCAGCCGATGAATAGCCACTGGGGCCAGGCAAACGCGGGAACCACGTATTTCTGGTCCGACCACCTCGCGCCTCAGGCGGCCAACGACTACGTGATGGGCACCCCCTACGCGACGGGCAATCTCCGCACCCCCGAAGGCTCGTCCAGCACCTTCGCGGGCAACTCGCTGACCATCCACTCCGGCGGCAGTCTCCTCCTGAAGTCGAACAACAATTCGCGCGTCTACGTCGTCAATGACCTCATTCTGGATGGCGGCGGGGTCACTCTCGGCAATGGCAACCGGATATTCACCCTCGACGGCAACATCACCGTGCTCTCGGCGTCCTCCATCGGGACCTCCGATACTGACAATCGCCGCCTCTACCTCGATGCCGGGATCGAGGGCTCGGGTCAGCTCAACCTCCGGCTCGCCGCCGGTGCCTGGATCATCCTCGGCGAAGACAACTCGGACTTCAGCGGCACGTGGAACATCACCCGCACCGGTACCGGCGGCACCCAGCCGTACGTGGACGCCCAGGCCGCCGGCTCGCTCGGCACCGGCGACGTCATCGTCGGCGCCGGCGTGATGCTCGACATTGACTACGACCGCGAGGAGCTGTCCTCGAACCTCGTCCTCAACGGCCTGCTCACCCTCGACCAGGCCCTCGTCTTCGGGTCCGTCACCATCGGCGGCACGCTGCTGGACCCGGGCGTGTACAGCTTCACCCAGCTCAACACAGACTTCGACGCCTACCTGGTGAACGGCGGCACCGGCAGCATCACCATCCCGGTGCTGCTGGTGATTCCCGAGCCGGCCACGCTCACCCTCCTCGCCCTCGGTGGCCTGGGGCTGCTGAGGCGGCGCAAGCGGTAGTCCGTGTGTGTCCGTGCGCCGTCCGTGCCGCCCTCTCACGGACTGATACGGACCGGCACGGACGCTTCCCGCCTACCATCGCCCGACGGTGATCGCGGCGCTGCCGGCCGGCATCACCGGCCGGTAGGGCGTGCATACCTGCACGCGGAACGAGGATGGTGTGCACGTATGCACACCCTACCATTGGCCGACGCGGAGGGCAGCGCTCCCCGCCGGCATCACGCGCGCCACGAGGTAGCCCAGGGCGTCGCTGATGTGGCCGCGCTCGGGCTTGCTCGTGTCGGGCATGCCCGTGTAGGGCTGGTAGACGACCTCCTCGAGATCCGTGATGAGCTTCTGGCAGCGCGGATGGATGCGCAGCCGCACCCTTCCCGCGGCGTCGCAGAGCGCCGCGTTCACCGCGTTGTAGCGGTCGCGCCGCGCGGGGTTCGCCCCCGGCACGCAGAACCGCGCCTGGGGGAAGCACTGGCGAATGATCGCGTAGTCGCTCCGCCCCGCCGTCGAGCGAGCATGGCCCGCCGCGTCGCCGTAGACGAAGACAGGAACGGGAACCGGGTGTTCGGTTTTCGGTGTTCGGTGTTCGGGGCCCCGATAACCGACAACCGACAGCCGACAACCGCTCTTCTCGAGCCGCTGGCCGAGCGCCTCGCACATCGCCTGCGTGCCCGAGTCCGTCAGCCAGATCTCATCCACCACCCGCAAGGCCCCGTGCCGTGTGGCACAGCCGCCCCCGGCTGTGCTCATGCGCCG
>Ga0307378_10009295_pt1 | contig 12942 bp, 12 predicted proteins | sample UN1MG_FD_202238 | JGI IMG/M metagenome (GOLD analysis project Ga0307378, IMG submission 202238) | Soil microbial communities from Risofladan, Vaasa, Finland - UN-1 | ecosystem: Environmental > Terrestrial > Soil > Coastal area > Acid sulfate soil | place: Finland: Risofladan, Vaasa | collected...
CAGGTCATCCCGTGATATAGTCGATAGACGGAAGTTCCTGCTGCCGGCCATGATCTGCTGGAGACCGGTCCTGAATTTCTGGGTGTATGTATAGATACCGACTGCACCCATCGGGATATCTTTCATGCGTGCGCCGTACTTCTCCTTGAGATCTTCATAACAGACAAAAATCTCTTCGATATTGTTACCATACTTCGATACAGTCTTGGGAAGATCGCCTTCTTTGATCCACTTCTCAATATTCTTGCCAACCATGCCGGGGATCATGAGTCCCCTGCCCATGCAGACTGCCTTAAAATACGGGGTGCCCATTGCCAGTGCCTTGAATACGCCAGGTTCATCCGAGAACCCACCTGCCATCGCAAGGTCTGGTACCCGGAAGCCTTTCTTGTCCAGCTTGCAGGCAAATTCATTAGCCAGTGACTGCAGGTAGAACGTGGGTATACCCCATTCGTTCATCATCGGCCATGGGCTCATACCGGTTCCACCCGGTGCGCCATCGATCGTGAGTAAGTCAATCTTTGCCTCGGAACTGTACCGCAGGGCCATTGCCAGTTCAACCATGGAGTACGCGCCGGTCTTTAGGGTGACCCGCTTGAAACCGATGTCACGCAGCCGGTCAACCTCTTCTAAGAATCCTTCCTTGGTGACAAAACCCAGCCGGGAGTGCCGTTCGAATTCCTTGATAGCTCCTGCTTTGAATGCTATCTGGTTCTCTTTGAGAGTCGGATCGGGCAGAACGATATATCCTCGTTTCTTGAGCTCGATTGCGCGCTCAAGGGACTTGACCTTGATCTCACCGCCGATACACTTGGCTCCCTGGCCCCACTTGAGTTCGATGGTGTCCAGGTTATGCTTGCTTGCAACATATTCCGCGGTTCCAAGCCGGGTGTCTTCGACATTCATCTGGACAAGCATCTCTCCAAAGCCATCGTGGAATTTTTTATAGATGTTAATACGACGATCCATCTCGGGTGATTCGATAACTTTACCGTTGTTATCGCGTTTCAGGCCCGGATCAATACCGCAGACATTTTCACCGCAGACACACGTTATGCCGGATATCGCTGCACCGATCGCAAAATGTTCCCAGTTTACCCGTGCAATTTCGGTCGATCCAAGTGCACCCGTGAAGATTGGCAGGCGCATCCTGACTTTTTTGTCCCACCCGTACTCGGTCTCAGTATCCACGGTTGAGAAGACCGCTGTATCCGGACCGGCTTCGACTCCATCAGGAAGTCCTTTTGCGCCGACTGCATATCCCTGGATATTAATGTGGGAATAATCGATCGGGTAATTCTTGTCAGCACCTGCGGTGATCTGCCCGAACGGGCCGGGATAGAGAACCTCCCTGCCCCGGAACGATGATAACCAGATCTCGCAGCTGCCTTTGCATCCGTCAATGCACCGGGTACAGATACCTGAACACGGAGCGACGTCCCGTGACCGGTTCACCGTGCCGGTGGCTTCGTTTGCATTTGGCTGTCTAAGATTCATGAATACTCTCCATTGATATAACTCGATAATCTTCGAGGTTGATAAACAAATCGTTTGAGCATGGGATCGGTCTCAAACTAAGATAGTTTATTACATATTCACTAATAAGCGCTTGCTTTCCACCCCCTCTTAAACTTTACTGTTTTCACTTGTATTATTATACTGTTTTATCGCATTTTTCCAAAAAAATGGATTCAAAAATCAGGAAAATTACAAAAAATTATCATTTTATAAAAAATGACCAGATACTCAAATGGCAATTAAATCGTACGTACGATACCCCATCCCGATCTCTTCAGCGTACTTCAGCTGCTGGTACCCGTCCGTCTGTGCATGGACTCCCTTGAACTTATCCCCTCCTTTGTGATGATGAGCGGTGAGCAGCGAATCGGTAAACCCGGTTTGCTGGTTCACAAGATCATAACTTGCAGCATCGATGGCCACAGGATCCTTTGATGCGAGAATCCCGATATCCGCAACGATTGGCGTATCGCTGAACGGGAAACAGTCGCAATCGGGGGTAATGCGGATGAGAAAGTTCATGTATCCCACGTTTCCGTTCTTTGCTTTTACTGCACCATACGCATACTCAACCATCCGTTCCATAAACACCGGGATCTCGGTTTCCCAGTCAATATCTATCGCATGTTCCGGGCAGACATGCATGCATTCAAAACAACCAATGCAGAGATCCCGGTCGATCACCGATCTTTCTTTTTCAATCGTGATCGCTGTTTTCGGACAGACTTCAGCACATGTTCCACATCCTGAACACCGATCGGTGATAGTGAACGGGCGGGCATTGTGCTGCGCTCGTTTCCCTTCGGGAGGTGCACAGCCCATGGCAAGATTTTTTATTGCACCGCCAAATCCCGAAGCAATATGGCCTTTGAAATGGCTCATGACAATCATGCTGTCTGCGAGGGCGATATCACCTGCGATGGTAACGGTGATAAAATGTTTTTTTTCTATTGTTACCTGTGAGACGTTCTTTCCAAAGAGCCCGTCTGCAATAATTATCGGGGCTCCGGTAACCGCAAAGTCAAACCCGTGCAGAATTGCATTGGTTATATGGTCCACCGCATTCGACCGGCTGCCGAGATAGAGTGTGTTTGTATCTGTCAGGAACGGCAGGCCGCCGCATGCTTTGACTTTGTCCACGATCTGGCGAACATAGACCGGACTGATATACCCGTCATTCCCCCGTTCACCAAAATGAAGTTTAATAGCAGTCCTGTCATCCTTAGTGATAACATCTGAAAACCCGGCGCGGTCAAAGAGACGCTGTACTTTTACCGTTGTACTCTCCTGATCTGAATACGCCCGCAGGCTGGCAAAATAGACCGCACTTTTCATGTAAATGTCCTCTTTGTTAAAAAGAGGATAGTTACGGGAACTATGTAAAACCTATCGTTTATCTTCACAGGAGGGATTCAAGGTTACGGGTTTTTCCCCGGTTACCACCCATCCTGATTAGTTCCCGTGACTTTTCAAAATACTGGCCTGACAACTTCTCTTTTCCCAGTTCCTTTGCACAGATCCCAAGACTGTTCCATGCCGCTGCGTGGTTCGGGTTAATCTCCACCACACGATTCAGGGCCTGGATCGCTGATTCAATGAGATCCTGCCGTTGGTGCAGGATTCCGATCTGTTTTATCATCTCTGCACGGGAGAACAAAAACTCTTCATCATCGGGTGCAAGTTTTACCGCCTGATCAAAATTCTTAAGTGCTTCTGTATCCTTTCCCAGTTCCCGGTAACATACACCCTTGTCGTGCCAGACATAGGCAAGGGAGGGATCTATCTCAATAGCCTGGTCAAATTGTGCAATCGCCTCAGCGTATTTCCCCTGCTGGTAAGAGAGCCGCAATCCTTCACGGTAACTGATTTTTGCCTTCCCCATTATCTTGTCAAACATGCCAACCGGAGAAGAGACCGGGGAAGCTATAGACTCTGCACCCTTTATGGCTTGTGAGGATTTGGATAAAAATTCTGGTCCCATCTCTTCAGTAATATCTTTTACTTTTCCCATTACGCCAATGAACATCCCCTTGCTGTCATAGAGTGCGGTGGACTTCATCCACAAAATTTTCGGCTGCCCATCATCAGTAGAACTCGCTTTTATCCATGCAGTGATGCTCCCCTTCTCTTTTTCAATTATGGAATAATTATTTTGCTGAATGGTAGCATCATCCTGAAAAATGAGATCGCTGAGCATCGGAGCCCTGTGCCCGAAGAAGGGAATCGAATACTCCCAATCAGCCTTGCCAACTATCTTCTCCTCCTCAATTCCCGTCATTGCTGCCATTCCCTTGTTCCAGACAATCACTTTACCTTCACGATCGATGACAAAGGCTGCCTGGTGAAAGAAGTTGAGTGCGTCTGAAAGGAGTTTCTGCGAAGTGCCTGGTCCCCGTCCCAGGTTTCTCCGGTCTACGGCTTTCCGGATCATATGCACCATCTCGAGAAGCCGGGATTGGGCATCATCGCCTTTTTTTAAGAAAAAGTCTGCACCATTGTTAAGCGCCTCGATGGCTGCGTATTCCCTGCCGACACCGGTGAAAATAATAAAGGGTGTTGTATCACCTTTTGCCCGGAGCATCTTTAAAAATTCGATCCCGTTGATATCCGGCAGGTCATAATCAACCACCATCGCATCGAATGTATTGTTCAGGAGGATATTCAGGGCTTCTTTTGCTGAAAGTGCTGTTTTTACGTTCATATTGCCGAAACGTTCAAGAAAAAGACCTATAACCTCAAGCACTGGCTTCTGATCATCAACAACAAGGACTGACAGCATAACTTAACCTATCGGTATTAAAGCTGCAAAAAAATAAAAAGATTGGTATTTATTCCCGTTTTCCAAGAAGGTGGTCAAGATAGAACAGGTGACCAGGCACATCCTCCACGCACGTTACCTGTGCAAGAATCCCGCTTGCGTGCTCCTCTTCTTCAACCTGTTCTTTGACAAACCACTGGAGCATCTCAAAGGTTGCATGGTCTTTTTCCCTGATTGCAAGGTCAACAAGCGCATTGATCATGCCGGTAACCTTCTGTTCATGAAGGTAGACCTCCTCAAAGACCTTGCCCGTTGAAGCCCATTTGGATTTAGGGGCTTCTATAGTCCCAAGGGTCACTTTTCCGCCCCTTGCGAGGATATAATCGAAGAACTTATCCCCATGTGCCTGTTCTTCTTTAGCCTGTATTCTCATCCATTTTGCAAAACCTTTCATGGTAAGGGATTCAAAATAGACAGACATTGCAAGATACAGGTAAGCAGAGTAATACTCCCGGTTGACCTGCTTGTTCAACGCTTCTTCCATGGTCTTAGAAATCATAAAGATAACCTCCGTTATATCGATGTTGTTGATCTTCCTTTTTATAATGCTTTCGTATGAGAGGTAGTATGAACACACTAGTAAACAGTACCAGATGGCGCAAATGCCAGAAAATTTGTAATATTGGAAAGGTCCTTCATTACAACTTCCATGGTAAGGAGCCAGATGACAATCTCAAAGAACGCGATGATCGGGGCGCGATACTTGATCCCCCGGAAGATATAAATAACACGGATAGTCTCCATGCTCACATCACCGGTGCGTGTGAAAAATATCAGGACCGGGAAATTACCCCGGCGTAGAGTTCTGGATTGATGATGAAAAACGACAATTTTTCACCCCGCACACCTTTGGCGCAGTGTGATTCTTTCCCGTTGATCACGGTGATTCCTGTTTCTCTATCAGGATTTTCGGGAGATATCTTAAAATAAGAGAGAATTGGATTGTAAACCGTCAACACGCTGATGAACCTGCCCGGTTCGCTTATGCATACTTTTGCGGTTCGGTGTCAAATTTCTTTTTGCAGCCGGGAGCGCAGAAGTAATACTTCTTACCGTTGTACTCGCTGGTGAACTTTGCCGTTTTTTCATCAACAGTCATCTTACAGATAGGATCAATCGCCATGCTTTCACCTCACTTATCTGCCTTTCTTTGCCTCGGGTATATACTTTTTGAGTAGCAGGGAGAGGCTGACCACCGTTACCGAGCTGAGCGCCATTGCGAGGGCAGCAAGTTCCGGTTTGAACACAAATCCAAAGAACGGATAGAGCACCCCCGCCCCCACCGGGATGAGTGCGGTATTATAGGCAAAAGCCCAGAAGATGTTGCCCTTGATCCTGCCCATCACTTTTTTGGAGAGCTGGATCGCTGCCACCGAATCAAGGAGGTCATCTTTGATCAGCACTACATCCCCGCTTTCAATTGCCACATCTGTGCCGCTGCCAATGGCGATCCCGACATCTGCCTGCGCGAGAGCGGGTGCATCATTGATCCCGTCACCAACAAATGCCACGATCTCGCCTGTTTCCTGGAGAGACTTTACTTCTGCAGCCTTGTCCTGAGGGAGCACTTGTGCCACCACCCGTTCAATCCCAATCTGGCGGGCGATGGCATCGGCGGTGCGTTTGTTGTCACCGGTGATCATGACGACCTGAATTCCCATTGATTTGAGCTGCCGGACAGCATCCTTACTTGTCTCCTTGAGCGTATCTGCTATGGCGATCACGCCTGCCATTTGGTTGCCGGCAGCTACCAGAATCGCCGTTTTGCCGTCCTGTTCAAACGAAGTGATCCGTGCTTCAACCTCTTCTGGGATCACTACCCCTTTCTCCTGCATAAGCAGGCGGTTGCCCACAAGAACTGTTTCCCCAAGCACTGCGGCAACCACTCCTTTGCCACCATAGGTGTCAAAATGATCAGCTTGTTCAATCGTAATCCCGGTGCTTATTGCTTTGCGTACCACTGCCTTCGCAAGGGGGTGCTGGGAGTTCTTCTCTACGCTTGCGGTAAATCCTAAAAGAGTCTGTTCTGATATGCCAACCGGAAGGATATCCGTCACTTCCGGTTTTCCTTTTGTCAGCGTTCCGGTCTTATCAAAAACAACAGTTGTAATCTTTTCAGCAACCTCAAGGGCTTCACCATTTTTGATCAGGATGCCAAGCTCAGCGCCCCGGCCAACACCAACGGTGACCGCGGTCGGTGTTGCAAGTCCAAGCGCACAGGGACACGCGACCACAAGGACGGAGATTAACGCAGTCAGGGCAAAGAGCAGCGTTGAATGGAAAACGAAGAACCATACAATGAACGCGGTTGCCGCAATGGCAATTACTACCGGGATAAAGTACGTCACGGCCGTATCAGCAATCCGCTGCACCGGTGGCTTTGACCCCTGGGCATCCTCAACAAGCTGGATGATCTGGGCAATTACCGTTTCCCTGCCGACTTTTGTCGCTTTCACCGATAGAACGCTATTGGTATTCAGGGTCCCGCCAACCACCCGGCTGCCTTTGGCTTTAAGGGGTGGGATCGGCTCACCGGTGATCATGGATTCATCGACATAGCTCTCGCCCGCTACCACTTCGCCATCCACCGGGACCCTGCTGCCGGGTTTCACGACAACAATATCTCCCACGACCACATCTTCGATCGGAATTTCCTCTTCCTTTCCCTCACGGATGAGCGTGGCGGTCTTTGCCCGGAGCCCGGCAAGTTTCTTAATAGCTTCAGAGGTTCTGCCTTTTGCCCGAGCCTCAAGGTAACGCCCGAGCATGAGGAATGCGGCGAGCATGATCGCGGTATCGTAGAACATGAAGTCGCGGGTGAGGACGATACCGAAGGTCCCCATCACGCTTGCGACGAATGCGACACCGGTACCCATTGCGTACATCACGTCCATGTTGAGTGAACGGTTGCGCAGCGCCATGGATGCAGCGCGGAAGATGGGCCAGGCTACATAGAAAAAAACCGGAGTCGATATGACCAGCATCACGTAGGCAAGAGCCTGCATGGAAATCGGGAGGGGAACCCACATAGCGAGCATCAGCGGGATGCTTACGGCAAACCCGATGGTGAACCGGAGAAATTTATCATGGAGATTTTTTTCCCGTGCCGCCTTTTCAGCTTCCTCACTCACCTCTCCTGCAATCCCAAGATACTGGTAACCCGCATCTTCGACAGCTTTTTTCATATCCGGGATGGCTGATAATGATGGGTTGAAGGTGACGTATGCTTTCTCGGTGCCGAGATTCACGTTTGCAGACACGACACCGGGGAGTGCCCGAAGCGCTGCCTCGATCGTCTGGACACAGGTGGCACAGACCATACCCCCGATTTTGAGGGTGACTTCACGGTTCACCACTTCATACCCGACATCCTTCACTGCTTTTTCAAGTTCGGTTATCGAAACTTTTTGGGGATCAAACTCAACATGGGCAGTGTCAGTGCCAAAATTCACCTGGGCCTTGGAGACATCCTTGATCTGCGAGAGTGACTCTTCGATATTAACTGCACAGGTTGCACAGTGCATCCCTGATATTTTTAATTCTGCTTTCTTTTTTTCCGGTTCGGTCATAGGTTTCTCCCGATCTTCTTCTTACTGGATCAGAGCAGCCGGGTTTCTTCAGTGGGTTTTGGCACCTTCACTACAAGGACGCGGAACACCGATGAGGTCTCGTTGCTCCAGCGGTGTGGGATCTTTGCCGGGCTTTCAACCAGCATGTCTTTTCCAATCATCTGTTTCTCATCGCCAATTTCAACAACACCGGTTCCTTCCAGGACGTAGAAAAATACATCAACCGGGGTGATGTGTTTCTTCAATGCTTCACCGGGTTGTAAGGTGATTACCACTGCCATAGCATGCGGGGATTCATATATCCTGCGCGCGTCCACATGGTGAGGGTTGGGTCCTGACAGGACTTTTGCTACATCCGTGATTTTCATAGGGTATCACTCATTCCGGGTATATGCACAACGTATGAACAGGATCGATAAAAAGGATATCAATGCAAGCCTGATGGTGCTGGAGGGGCCCTTGGGTATTCTGCAGTTTTCCCTTTTGGAAAAAGCCGGCAGATGGGAGACACTATGCGAAAATGATTTTTTTTAAGAGTGTTTTTCTGAAGTTCCCCGGATTATATACGCATACGAGAACCGGCAACGGAAGCGGGTGGTAGTACCCGTATCGGACATCTTCTCACGGATGATGCCTGAATGCTGCATTATACCCATCAGGATCGCTTTTTCTTATATTCCGCAAGCAACGCCACTGCGTACTCACCAGCCTTTTTCGCCGGCACGTAATTGAATTTTTTTACCCTTTTCATGATCTCGTCCGTAAGGACAGCGTCATCGGCCAGTTTGAATTTTTTCACATCTGCAAAGATCCAGTCCAGGTGGTCAATGCCCTCTCTTTGCCATCGATGAGCACCCGCTTTGTCGTGATCTTGTCCGGGAGGATCCCCCCGCAGATCGAACAATAGCACCCGTCTTTGTCAACCCCCGCCCATTTTTTCACTCACTCTTTGATCATCGTCAGCGACATCTTGAACTTCGTGATCGCGGACAGGGCATGGGGAACGTTGGCCGGGAAGATGATCGTGTCTCCTTCCTTCATCGTCAAGGTCTCGCCCGCTACCCAGACCTCGCACTCCCCTTCGAGGATAGTTACGACGGCATCAAACGGTGAGGTATGCTCCGAGAGTCCCTCGTTTTCGTCAAACGAGAAAATAGTGATATTTCCCGCCTTGCGCGAGATGATCATCCGGCTTGCGACCGTGCCTTCGTTATAGTTCACGAGGTCCCTGAGGTGCAGGACTTTGCCTTTCAGTTCTTCGCGTTTCTTATCGGGTTTATCAGTTTTTTCCAGTTTGTATTCCACCATAACCCACCCTAGAGTGATATTGGTGCACGATGTTTACATCCCTTGCTTTTTTCCTGGGGTGGAAATCCTGCGATAGACGAGCGCGTCTTTTGGGCACACTTCGATGCACCGCCCGCAAAGATAACACTCTGCCTTACTATCATCCCGCTTCGACTCACCGGTCGGACAGATCGTTTCGCATTTTTTACATTCAATGCAGGCATCGGTACGCTCAATCTTACACCGGCTTTTAGCGGCTGCCAGTGCAAGCAGAAACCCGTACGGGCAGAACACCCGGCAGAAGGGACGGTAGAAAAAGAATGATACTATCACGATGGCAGCGAACACAACGCTGCCGGTAGTCAATGAAAGGTAGAAAAAATCCTTAATCCCGAACAAGGCAAGCAGGCTTGCTGAGAACAGGAAGGCAGCCGCAAGAAAAACTATGAAAAATGCTGCTCGTACAACCATCAGCGTATTCCGCTGCTGTGGGTTAATTTTGGGGACCGGGGTATGATAGGCAATCTCCTGTACGGTTCCGACCGGGCAGAGATACCCGCAGAAGAACCTGCCCAGCAGGAGTGAGAGGATGAGAATCACCAGCAGCCCGGCAACACCGGCAATAAGAGAGCCTCCGGTTTCCTGCGCATTGCCAAGCACGATCTGCTGGAACTGGTAGGGGGCTACCGGGGCAAAGACCAAAAAACCCATCAGCGCCGAGATAGCAAGAAGCAGCAAGCCTGTCTTCCTGTTCCATTTTTTTGCATACCAGAGGTACGCGATCACAAAGATCATGATGAGCGCGTAGATGAAGCCCACCAGTTTGGGAATTGTTTCGATTACCATACTGCCAGTCACCCGTTGTACCTGCCGGGATAGTTGCTGTGAGGATCCTGAATCCGGGGAAAATTTTTCACCGGACCCGCAATACCCGGTTGTCCTGCCTTATGCTTCATCAGTCATGGCACAGGATTATCTTTGCGGCCAAAAACAGAATCCGGCTGCGTTCATGCCATGGGAACACTGCGGGCAGGACTGCACACGGTACTGGCCTTGAACGGAACATGATTTTTTTAAGATACGGTTTATGGCACTACAGCAAGGAATACCCAGTACACCATAACCTGAATTATCGTGAGCGGCACACCCACTTTTGCAAACTCGAAAAACGTGACGGTCTCCCCGTGCTTTTCTGCATTCTGGATGATGATCACCGTGCTTGCAGCGCCAAGGATAGTCAGGTTGCCGGCAATCGTACTGCCCGCTGCAAGTGCCATCATCTGTGCAGTTGTTCCCCCTGCCTGCAGGATCATCGGCTGGAACAGGGCAACGAAGGGAACATTGGAGATGAACTGGCTGATGATCACGCTTGTCCCCAGAATTGCAGGGACGGACGATACCGCAGGTGCCGATACAAACGACTGGAAGAACCCGGTCTGCCATACACTTTCCATCAGTACAAACATCGCGGCAAAGAACACGAGCGTGGGCCAGTCAATATTCCTGAGCAGCTCAAACCGCCGGGATGAGAACAGGAGGACCGGAACGGCAGCACACAGGGCAATCAGCGGGAGCGGCACAAGGAGTGTGCCAACCGATAGTGAAACGATGATGTTTGCACTGGCAAGGATGAGGAGGATGGCCAGCGAGCAGGTTACCGGCAGGATTTTTGCCGGGTCGCACTCCGGTGCAGGTTCGTGCACGAGAACCCGTGCTGAAAAATCCAGAGGAAAGAAAAAACGCAGGACCAGAAATGCGGCACCAAGGCTGATGAGTGTTGGCAGGAGTAGGTACAGCCCGAACGTGACAAATGGTGTCTGCATACCGCTGTTCACCGCAACCAGCAGGTTTTGCGGGTTGCCGATCGGGCTCATGACACTGCCGGTCGTGACTGCGATGGCAAGCGAGAGGAGCATCAGTTTTTTGGAGAAGCGGAACTTTGCGGCAAGCCCGAGCACTAAGGGTGTCCCGATAATCGCAAGAGTATCATTCATCAGGAGTGCAGAAAGAAAACCCATGCCAAATAGTATGAACAAAATCATCTGCTCAGGGGTCCGGGCACGGGAAAAGAAGCGGCAGGAAAGTGTTGAGAGGTAGCCACTCTCCACGAGAGCTTCGCCAACGATAAACATGCCAGACAAAAAGAGCATGACATCGATATTGATCGCCCCGACGGCGTCGGGAAGAGACACCTGCCCGCTGATGAGGACTGCCAGTGCTCCTCCAAGCATGATCTGCCAGATTTTGAGATTATATCTCCCAACCTGCCGAATCGCGATGAGCAGGAAGACGGCCGCAAGAATGATGACCGGAATGTACGTAGGACAGTGTTTTTAGTGATGGGTGATGAGCCTTGGCATTCACCTGTTCTGACAAGCCTGATAAAATTTGATATTTTCACGGGACTATGACATTTGACAAGCGGTAGGAAAAATGTTGAAAACGATGAGACACACAATTTTGATCATGTGGTAGTTCGGGTTACGATAGTGTAGTATTACCTGTTCCGGGCTAATCGCAATTGAGAGCGCCATAGTGACGGGAGCAAGCTGAGGGAAAAAGCCATCTGGACGCAACAATCTGGAGTTAAATGGGTAATTATTACAAATAATTATGGATCTTCGCTGTTTTGAATGGGGCATGCATGAATTGAGTAGAATAAAAAAGATGTTGGCTGATGCCCCATCCCCCAAAATACTATTGAACGCCGCCGCCCCACAAACGGACGCCCCCACGGCGGTTTTAGGTACTAAAAATGTTGAAACCTCCTTGCCCCGCCGTGCCTCGGAGAGGCCCTGAAGCGGGGAAATATCACAAACAAATTTTTAGTAACATATCTTACCCGCATGAAACTGCAAAGAACCAAATTCATTCTTTCTTCTGGCCAGGATTCTCAACTTTCCAGTGCAGGAGGATGCCATTGTCGATCCGGTCTGCCTCCAGGAGCGTGAGCCGGATGAATGCTGATTCCTTAATGAAGCCTTCCCCGTCAGCAATTGTAGGAGCAGCCTTCCCCCCGATGATAATGTTGCCGATATACGTGTAAATCTCGTTGACAAGACCTGCCTTCATCAGTCCTGCGATCAGCGTCCCGCCCCCTTCCACCATCAAACGATGGACGCCCATAGATCCAAGTTCATCCATGAGGACTGCAAGATCTACTTCATCCTTGCCGGCTACGATTATGGTGGCTTTTTTTTCCAGCAGGGAGATCTTTGTTGCATCAGCTCTTTCTGATACCGCAACCACTCGTGTTCCCTCACCCTTATGCAGGATCGATGCATCGGGAGGAGTTTTGCCGGAACTGTCTACTACAATCCGGAGGGGATGGTCGCCCCAACCCTGTTTTTTACGATATTGTCGGCACTCTTCAGATTTCACGGTGAGCGAAGGATCATCAGCGAGAACGGTACCGATACCTACCATGATCGCATCACACCCGGCTTTAAGCCGATCAACACGGGTAAAGTCCTGCGCACCCGATATCTTAACCTGTCGGCGCTCCCGGGTGGAGATCTTGCCATCAGCACTCATTGCAATGTTGATAACAACGTTCGGGCGCATAGCGTACCGTTTTTACCCGCCCTGTTATTTCAATCCACTGATCTCTCCTTTTTAAAAAAAACAAAAAAACATGCTCTGAAGACTTCATGAAAATCCCGCAAGAGAAGCACAGGAATTGAACACACGGGCAGATACATAATTGTACCTGAAATTTGGCTCCTGCAATAACAAAATTCAGGATATATC
>Ga0307378_10009301_pt1 | contig 12938 bp, 10 predicted proteins | sample UN1MG_FD_202238 | JGI IMG/M metagenome (GOLD analysis project Ga0307378, IMG submission 202238) | Soil microbial communities from Risofladan, Vaasa, Finland - UN-1 | ecosystem: Environmental > Terrestrial > Soil > Coastal area > Acid sulfate soil | place: Finland: Risofladan, Vaasa | collected...
ACTCATGATCGCCAGGGACAGCCTCACCATGTTCAGCGGCAGGCGCCCCATGGAGCGGGGCATGGGCGGCTACGATGGCATATTCCTCAGCCGCCTTGGCGCATCCGCATTACAGATCGGTTACGTTAACGGTATCATAGGTCTCCTAAACGTTTTACTGGCTGTTCCAAGCGGCTGGCTCATAGACAGATCTAGCGATATCAGGCGGCTCTACTTCGCCAGCTTTGCGTTGAGCCTCCCAGCTCTTCTCGCCCTGTACTTCACCGCGGACTGGCGGATGTACTTGGCGGTGATGATGCTTTACGCTGTGAGCATCAGCATCCAGTTTCCTTCTCAGTTCATCATGGACATAGACTCGATGGAAGACGCTTCAAGGGTCTCAGGGCTTGGGTTCCACAGGACGATTACAGCCATCGCGGGCGTCGCATCCCCCATGGTTATAGCATACGCGGTCAACTTCTTCGGTGGACTAGATTATGCTGACAGCATCAGACCATTGTTTCTGATCTTCTTCGCAGCGGATGTCGTGATTCTAATCATCGTGACCCGCTACGCTGAGCGCGTTCACATCAAAAGAGGGGAGAAGAGCATAAACGTCCTCGACGGCGTGAAGGCGGTCATCAACGGCCCGACACCTCTCAAGCTTCTTCTCATCAGCGAGATCACCACGGTTTTCGCCATGCTCATGGTGACGCCGTTCAGGGGCATCTATCAGGTCGACATAAAGATGGCGAGTATCTTCATTTTTGGCTGGATCGGCGTGGCTGAGCCCGCCATCGACATCTTCTTCAGCATACCGTTGGCCAACCTCGTGGAGAGGTACGGGAGGAAGAAGACCGCGTACGTGGGACACGTATTCGGTATCCTCGCGAGGCTCGTCCTCGTCATCACGCCTGTGACCTTTCCCCAGATGCTCATCATGGTGAGCGTCCTTGGAAGCTTCGAGGGATGTCTCTACGTTGGCATGGACGCCTACAGCCAGGAAGCCATCCCCCAGAGAGTCAGGGGCAGCTACATGGGGCTCAGGAACCTCATCGTGGGCGTCACGGGGGTGCTCAGCCCAGTGGTTGGCGGCTACATCTGGGAGCTGAACCCCGACCTGCTCTTCTGGGTGCCTGTCGCCCAGTGGAGCCTCATAGCCTTCCCTATACTGGTTGTCCTCATGGAGAGGTACAGTGTAGACGGTAACGTGTTGCCCCAGTGAGGGTTTCATTCGATGCATATGCACGATTATAAATGGAATTCAAAACAGGTTAGATGCATTTGAACTACCGACCTTGGGCTAGTTGCGATGGTTACATGACATCACGCGAAAAAAATTTTTGGTGAATGACGTTTTTGTATTTGGTTTGATCGGAAATAAGTGGTTTTAGGGTTTTTTTCATGCTAATAAGGCTGGGAACAGCTGGATAGGGGTGACCCCCCTCCCCCCTTGGACAATGGCAGGTACGGCAAGTTAACCGAGTATGACAGGTATCTCCACGAGAACTTTGAGGTGACCCTGAACCCCATCAAAAACAACGTGGGCATGAGCATAAGCTCACTCATACACTCAGCGGTATGCTCGAGGAATAGACAACCTTAGCTGCACGTATTGCTTTATTTTATATACTTTTTATATTAATAAGTAAAAGTAAAGTGATGTTTCTTGAAAGTGCAGGATTATCAAAATCTCCAGGAACAAATTGAAGATATTGAATTGAATAATAACATGCAGGATTATAACGCGTTTATTTTTTGGTTTATTGAAGTTGTTTTTGGATTATCCCCTTCTAAGATATTGGATGCAATATGTGATGGGGCTCGTGATAAAGGCATAGACGCAGTAATTATTGATGATCGAGAACGTAACGTAATTATTATCCAGTCAAAATACGAACGTTTAGGCCAACGAGTTCAAATTAAAGATAGTGAAATTAAATTATTTGCGACAGTAAAATCCTATTTTTCTTCAAGACGCGCATTAAACGCAGCAATAAAAAATGGGAATGAAGTTACAAAAAGATTGATGAAAAATGCATTTGACGCAATCAGAAAATATAATTACACCTTAGAATTGCTGTTTGTTACGACTCATAAAAAAGCTCCTCATTTAGATAATTTAGTTAAAAATACATTTGGTTTCAAAGAAAATGAATTCATAATTTATGATTATGACAGAATTATGCAATTATATTATGATAAAATGAGAGATTTTACACCTAGTCTAGGAGTTTATAATCTACCACTTTTAGATACAGATAAATTAATAATCAAAACGAGCCCTCATAAATCATGGGTAATTTCCGTTCGAGCAGATGAGATTAATTTATTAGTAAATAAATATTCAGATAATTTGTTTCGAAAAAACGTGCGAAATTTTTTAGGGAAATCTCGAACAAATAAAAAAATAATTGAGACTTTAGAAAAAGATCCCACAAATTTTTGGTATTATAATAATGGTATAACTATTCTTTGTGATCAAGCTAATGTAAATATGGAAGATAGTTTAATTCGAATAAATAATCCTCAAATCGTTAATGGGTGTCAAACTGTAAAAAGTATTCAAAATTATGGTGGAGACTTAAATGGAGAACTAATGGTCAGGGTGATTCAAAGCACTGACCACGAATTTATCAATTATTTAACGCTATATCAAAACTCTTCAAATCCTGTTAGAAATAGAGATTTGAAATCAAATGACCCTATTCAAGTAAAATTAAAAAATGAATTTAAACGTAAAGGTATTTATTATGAAATAAAACGAGGAGAGGATTACAAAACAATTTCAAAGAAATATCCTTCTGTTAAGCGCGAATTCAATGGAAATGTTATTAATAATGAGCATATTGCGAAATGTTTAGCAGCTATAAAACTTGGTCCAGCTATTGCTCTTCGTAGTGGGAGTGATCGTTTCTTTGGTGACGACTATCATAATATTTTTGATTCAAGTCTTTCGATCTATAATTGTTTATCTCTAGATTATCTTTACGATTTAATAAAAAATACATATAGAGGCAGTGGGAAAAGATATTATTCCTTTGAAAAGGATTGGGTCTTTAAGAATAGAGCATTATTTTATGTGCTTGCTTTTATTTATGACTCCTTAGGTAAAGATTCTAATTGGGAAAAAGATTTTGTATTGTTTTATGATGATCCAAGAAGAGAAATTAAACGTAATAAATTCGATAGAGAATTAATAAAAGTAATAAACAAATATTTCAAATATATTTACAATACATGGGATAAAGTTGAATATTATAATGCATATTTACAAAAAATGAAAACAAAAAAGGAGATTAATGGCAAATATAAATCAGATATAAAAAAATTATCTAACGCGGTAGTACAAATATTCGATGACATTAAGTAACTATTTTGTGTCTCTATTTTTTCTTAATTTGGTAGTTATGATAATTAGAAATTGAGTCTGCGTGATACATTTGAACTTCCGACCTTAGGGTTATAAGCCCCTCGGGCTTTATCTTCTTTAATAACCATTCGTGGTCACTAGACTGGCCCAATCTGAATATTTTAATTACTAGTACAGGGTTCGAATCCTACAATTAATAGAGAGGTCTCCCGATACTTCCCTTTTTAAAACTTCAACCGTCACACGAAAGAATGTTTTTAATATATTCATTCCTTCTTCGCTCAAAGTCTTGACGACTGACACCAAGTTCAGTTTGAACAGCTCCCCAGAAACTGGAGGTTGTACTTCTAACGAGATCTATCACACGTTCTTGAGAATATATTTTGTACATGTACTCTAATATGTAAATACCCCAGGCATATTCGTTGTCGATATTGAATGAGTTTTCTTTTAAAGATTCACTTACACGTGTTTTCCATGAAGGAAAATAGTTTTCACTGATATATTCTGCAATTCCTTGATTAAACCAACTAGGTAATTCCTCATCTGGATATCCCCCATAACTCTTAGCAAGAGCCCGATCCTGCCAAAAAGGACAATGTACATACTCATGATTTAATACTCGTCGAAAAGGGTCACCTAATTCACTATAAATTTCCCAATTTCCATTCCAAGATGGATGCACAATAAATATTTCAGCCTTGTTTAACCCGACTATAGAGTTACCTAATGATCGCCCATTTGATAATCTATACACTTCGTCTATATCATTACAGAGCGTGATCGTTACTTTCATTGATATTTCATGAGGGTACATTGAACGAGTTTTTTCTCTCACCCAATTAGCGCTTATTAAACACTCCTCAACATCATCTCGATGTTCTATATGAAAACGTATAATGAAATATTCAAAACTCCGAGTGTACCAATTATCTGATGAGTGAAACCCTTCATAGATCCCCATATTTATTTTGTTTAAGGAGCTCTATAATTGGCTTTATACAAAACACGCACAGAGTACACGTATTTTAAGATGCCTTTCGAAGACTGGTTTTCAGACGTTCATCAATATCATCTAATATGAAAGGGAACCCCACGGGTTTCAATACTTGAGTAATTGGATTTTCTTGATTTCGGAAATCTTGTAATGCTGAATACTCGATTTCAATAAGATCGTCTTCATCTATTAATATTAAATGACTGTCTGGTAGTATGCCCACTGTGTCATCACTCATTTGTTTTAGTTCGCCAACAGTACATTCACCCAAATAAGTCTCAGGGTGCTCGGTAATATCCTTTAAAAAATCATATAATTCATTATTAAATTGCTCAAAGGTAGAGGGGAGGTCAAGATATGTTCCTGTTTTGTCTCGAGTCTCAACAGTTTTCCAAATTAGTTCAAAGTTTTGAATTAGTTGTGTCCATTTATTCGTGATATACACAATTTGTGTGCCGTAGGCTTCCTCAGGAATAATCTTTGGTTTGAAGGCTTCAATGATCCAATCATCAGATTCAGCTTCTTTTTCGATGCGACCTAAGTGCTCACGTTCATTTCTAAGAGGATATGTGACGTGTGTGGAAATGGTTGAACCTTCGTCTAATAATGTGAAATGAGACTCAGCTTTTGGTACTCCAAAGATATAACCATCTTTACTTGGTACGAAATAAGCAAGTTCGATAACCTCGTTTTCAGGAAGAATAATTCCCCAAGTCTGTTTCTTTTTCATCTCTCTTTTCCCGTTCCTCTAAGAAACTGATTTCGAGGGGCCAATCGATTTTGTTCATAATAATGGCCTATGAGATCATTTTCGATTTCTAGTCTCTGATACTTAGGAATGCTCGAAGTTGTTTCAATATATGAAAACTGAGCTCTGGGGAACCTTTGTTTGTGATTGAATAACCGATTATTGAGGTTTTTTGATTCTCCAATATATTGCAGTTCTTGTGTCTTTGTGTTTATTATCTTGTATATTCCAGATTTTGAAGGAACATCTTGTTGTTCTGAAATTAATTGAAACTCATTCCAGGCTAATTTCATCCAGTTCTCAGAGAGATAACTTTTCCACGGAGTTAATGGTGGATAACTGGGACCCCATGAGGAATTTCGATCTTCTTTTTTTCCAAGTTTTCTCCCCCTTCTATTTGCACTTTTATCGCTAGACTTTATATAGTCAGGATGGAATCTGCCATGATTGCATAACGTTGATTCTCCTTTTTCCAGTCTATAACTCCATAGCAGTAAACACTCCAATGCCATTCGATTCTGCCTCGAAAGTTTCGTAGTAGCTATAGACACCTCATATTTCCAATTCTTATCATCTTTCCACGCCCACAGATTAGGCGCAGCCGTATGAGGATCATTCCAAGGCATCTCTATTTTATCCGTATGTCGCGCTAATGCACCAGTTCTCCTTTTCAACTCGTTCGTCTGACCCACATAAATCAAACCATCATAACCTTCAGCTCTGACTCTATACACTCCTTGTTCTCTAGGAATAATCGCTCGTTCTTTGGATCTAGATTTTAATTCAATCCAATCAGTCCAGATCAGATCACACCAATCAGGTTCAAAATATGATGTTACCAACTCGGTCACCTTGAGAACGTGTCTAATTTTTGTTGAGAAATGGAAATAATATCAGTCAAATCAACCTTAATTATGGAGTCAGGTGTCATAGCCTTTTGATCATTGAGAAGTAACCCTTCGTTATAGGGCTCATAGGGCGGGAAAACAAATAGAAATACCTTATTATCAACATTGGAAAAATGTCTTAATAGATAAACAGGAACGATATCTACCTCATATTTCTGAGCTATTTCTGAATAGTATTGTGCTGGGAAAGCTAGTTTATGCCAACCAATATCAAAACCATTTTGTTTTTGGCTCTTAGCCTCAATAACGAAGATTCGATCATCAGTCCATAATGAATAATCTAATTCTGTCTGTCCGCTATACTTGAACGTGATAAAGTCCTGATTCTTTTTCCTCATGTGGAGATTAAATCGATGCCAAAAACCACCCCTAGGACCAACTTTATAACGATTTGAGCCAGAGAACCGCTCAATAAATGAATCCCAAATTCCTCCAAAACGTAACATTTCTAGTGTTGCGTTTTCAGCAGAGGATTTTTCCATCATCAGTTTGAATGCTTCTTCGATATGTGGTCTTGAACTAAATTTTTCTACTTTAAGGTTTTCCACTGAATTAATCGATAAAGCAGTGTATGGTTTAGGAAATACTTCTTCAGAAAAAACCCCAAACCTACCACCACTCAACCTCGTTACATACCATCCACGGTTTTTGAATTCAACATCTTGCTCTAACCAAAAATTGATAGATACATATTCGGGGGTTTTTCCTGAAGCCTCCATCCCCTGTTCTTTAGCGAATTTTTTAAATGAATAAGGACAATAAAAGTATCCCTTTTCGTCAATCGATTCTTGAAGTAATCCTAGTGCTGGATTCCAGACCATTATCCTTTTTTATATTGATCTAAATATTATAATTTTCTACAGCAATAATCACTCCTAAGATTAATTGAGGATAATTACATCTGATTGGTAGCGGGGGACGATGTGAACCACCGACCTCGGGGTCATGAGCCCCACAAACATCAAGACGCTGGTTCAAACCAAGAACACCCGACCCCGCAACCAGTAGAGTAACGAAACACGGCTCAAAACCACAGATTTTTTCGCGTAATACCAAGTAACAGGGTACAAGGAGAGCCCGAAAAAAAATTCCCGAGATTACAACCTACTTGTAACAAAAACCAACACAATTCTCAACCCAGAAAAAACCCACAACACCAACAAAGATGGTAGCGGGGGGTAGATTTGAACACCGACCTTGGGGTTATGAGCTTAAAAGATAACGTGTTTGAGTGTTCTTGCCTCTATTTGCTTAGCGATATAGCTTATTTTATCGTCGAATCGGTTCCCGCTACGACACGTTTCTTATGGTATCTAGGAGGGCCCAGACGCCGGCTTGCTCCGCCCTTTCTCTAAGGTACCTCCAGTCTAGGGTGGCGTCCATCCTCTTCAGGACGCTCTTCACGTCCTGTTCGTCGGTTACTCCGCGATCCGGCCTGGCCAGCTTGGACACGATGAAGTCCTCAGGCGATATTATCCAGAGACTCGTCCCAGCGATTTCTGCCTTTCTCCGTCTGCCGAGTGTCTCGGTGTCCCACTTCACCCCGTCGGGGCGGCTCCAGACCTCCACCTCGTAGCCGGTGACCCTGTCGAGGAACAGGCATACAGGGTTCCTGAAGGAGCCGTGGGTCACCGTGTAGCCGGCATCCTCGGCGGCTTCGATGAACGCCCGGTGCTCCTCCTCGCCCGCTGTCGACACCGCCACGTCGATGTCGAGGGTCGCCCTTATCCTGCCGTATAGAGGGAGGGCGTATCCGCCGATGACCATGTAGTCTATTCCCTCTCCTTCGAAGAAGGAGGCTATCCTGCTTAGGGTCTCAGCTATCTCTGACAACGACGTTCAGCTCCAGGAACGCTTCGTAGGGGTCTTTGCCCCGGGATATGAGCCGGTCGACGTACTCGGCGTCTCTATTGGCCTTCAACAAGTCGTTCCTGCTGCTCCTTAGGGGCTTGCTGAGAAGCCGGTGGTAGGTGTCTAGGTAGTCGTCACCCAGAGCCGTGGCGCTGATGATGAGCCTCGGCCTTCCTTTCGAGTGTGTCTTCTCGGGCTTCAGGTCGACGAGGCCCTCGGCGTTCATCTCCTTGATCAACGAGACGATGGTCTGGGTTCTTATCTTCATGATCCGGGATAGATTCCTCACACCAACCGGGTTTTGTTTCACGGCGGCTAGTGTCTGTGCCTTGGCCTCGACGGACAATTTGTTTCCCATCCGGAAACTTATATGTGGTATTGAAGATGAGACGCTATTTAAACCTTGTCGATGTATGCTTTCGATTGTACTCAGTATGCCATTCGGTTTGATAGCCGATAGGTTCACAGAGTGTGCGTGAGCTTGAATGTGGCAGGGGTAGAAAATTATCCTTTTCTGTTACAGAGGAAGCCGTTTATCCTAAAGGCTCCAATCTTTCTAGCCTGAATATCACAGGGCGCAGACCATCGGTGCAACACTTGATCATCTCATTCTCCTTGAGCCAAGGATAGAACGTACCGCCCAGGTGGAGGACTGATACGGACTCGCGGATGTCTTGCCATGCGCCTGGGCAGAATCCTTCCGGCTTTTCGTAGTTGTGGTGGACGTAGAATTCCTGTCCCTCCTTGTGGATTGGGCATCTTACGTGGGGTTCTCCACTCTCTGTGTTTAATGGAACATCTTCTCCATAGTGTCCCCGGTTCAACCACCTTCATCACTGAAATCTTGACCTTGTGGCGCGTCATGACTTGCCGTTTCTTTATTGAAATATAATAATTGCCATTTCAACACCGCCTCACACCGACAAAAAATGAACAAAGTTACTGCCCATTGTTTACCAGAATGGTAGCGGGGGTAGATTTGAACCAGCCGACCTCGGGTCATGTAACATAAAGCATTATAACATGTCATACGACCACTTCGCGGGATTATCCCCTACTGATCTGCCATTTTCTACCTATGAAAGCCAGTCCAACGAGAATTATTGTGATAGTAAGATAGATCTGCCAGATCCCTGCCTCCACAGATCCGGGAAGCGCCCCCATGAAGTCGAGGGGCTCTACTTGATTGAGCGGCCCAATGTACCAGAGCAAGGCGTAGATGAACTCAAACGATTTACTGGAGCCCGTCCAGACTCCGAGACAGAGCGCCAAGGATGGAATGAACAAGGCTCCCACCGCAACGGCTAGCACCACAGGCCATTCGCCGTGAAGAGCCAGGTTCAGCGCTACCCCGCTTCCAGTGACCACGGCTAAGAGTACCCCCGCCAGCCACGCCGCCGGAAGCTGACGCCTGAGGATGTTCGCGGAGGAGAAGACCAGTTGATCAGTCCGATAACGGGTCTCGCGGGTTCCCAGCTTCGACCATATCAGTACAGGCAGGAGCCAGGCGAGAGGGAGCATCATCCCCCGGGCAACGTCTAGCGGGAGGAGTAGACCTGCAACGATCAACGCGCCGGCGACCGAGTATCCGTACCTCCCGAATACGGGTACATCCCTCAACTCTCCCAGGATCAACCGGCATTCGGCTAACAGCATCGGTCCGAAGCGAAACCTAAGCTCCTCCTCGCCTAGCGGTTTCAGCTGGACTTGTAACGGGGGAACTGTATATTCATCAACTTCTTTCACGTCGAGGACGTCCAACGGGGGTTCGGTTGTCTTCCCGGTTTCACGTGCAGGATCAAACCGGCTGAAACGCACGGAGGCGAGCAAGGCGATCCCCGTTGCGAGACCCACTAACAGTAGGCGAGTTTGAAGGATCTGAGTCGTCCATCGAATACCATCCCAGGTGAACGTGGCCAGCGTCCTCCCCATGGGGAAGCCCCCTCCATACCCCAGTATGAACGAGTTGTGAGCGATCTCTGGATACCTGGCGAGGCCCGCGGCGCCCATGCTTGACAGGATCGTGTTGATCCCGAACAGGTCGACGCTCTCTGAAAGGAGGGGGAGGCTGAACATCCAGATGAATGCGTATGCGACGTTCCCGACGCCACCACGCAGCACTGGACGTGTTTCGAACATGACCGCGACAGCAGACACCAGGAACATGACTGGCAGAACGAGCCCCAAAAAGGGAGCCATCAATGCCCACAGGTTTATGGTGAGGTCTTCCCCCCTGACGAGCTGCATCCCTATCGCCGTCAGGAAGATGATCGCGTTCATCGTCGAGAGGACCATGAAGTTGCAGAGGGTGTTGCCCAATGTGTAGGTGGAGTTTCCGAGGGGCGTGGTCGCGATGATCTGCCCGACTCGGGTCTGGTCGTCGCGTTTTATGGTGTCGTTGACGACGTAGAACCCTGTAAGGGCAAGGAAGATCCCCGTCAGCATGGCGACCATGGCGCCGATCCAGGCGCTGTCATAGACGCCCCGGTAGAAGGTGGTGGATGAGCCCCACCCGAGGGTCACATAGTTGGCATCCGGTGCGGGCACGAAGATGTAACCCGCAGCGATGGTGAGGCCCAATACGATCAGGAAGCGATACGTGCGGACCTTGTTCAGGTAACCCGCCCGCATGAGGGCGTAGAGCGCGCGCAGCCCGTTCATTCGGCTACCGCCCCTCGATGTGAGGAGATGCAGTAGAGGTACGCCTCCTCAAGGGTGGGTGAGCTAGCTGGCCGGGCCTCACCGGCAGGGCTTTTTTCCGCCACCACACGCGTGTGGAGGCCGTCCTCGCGGCGGACTATGCTGCTGATGAGGTGCCTCTGCTTAGCGGCGGGGAGCTCGGCGCTGGGTATGACCCAGTCCCATACCTTCCCCTCGACCGACTTTAGCAGCTCCTCCGGGGACGACCGGACTAGGAGACGCCCCCGGTTGATGATGGCGATGTCGTTGGCGGCTGCCTCGACGTCGGAGACGATGTGGGTCGAGAGGATCACGACGCGGTCGCCGGCCAGCTCCGCCAGCAGATGCCTGAACCGCACCCGGCCCTCGGTGTCCAGCCCTACCGTCGGCTCGTCGACGATGAGTACCCTGGGGTCATTCAGCAGGGCCTGGGCGATACCGATCCTCTGCTTCATGCCCCCCGAGTAGTCTCCCAGCGGCCGTTTGCGCGCCTCGATGAGGTTGACGAACGCCAGCAGGTCGTCGATCCTTTCCTTTGCGACGTCGGGGTCGACCCCCTTGATGGCGGCCATGTAGCGCAGGAACTCGTCGGCGTTGAGGTTGGGGTAGACCCCGAAGTCCTGGGGGAGGTAGCCCAGCACCGCCCGTATCTCGTCCGGCCTCTTGTTGATGTCGACGCCGTTCCAGAGCACGGTGCCGTGGGTGGGCTTGGTGATGGTCGCTATGATACGCATCAGCGTTGACTTTCCCGCGCCGTTGGGGCCTAGCAGGCCCAGGATTCCGGGGCCTATTTCCAGGGACAGGTCGCGCAGAGCGTAGGGTTCGCTCGCTTTGTACCGTTTGGAGACGTTTTCAATAAGTAGTCGCAGGGGTCTCACCTATACAGCGTGCGTGTGTATTCTTTATTTTGTTAGATTAAATTATCGATTCACTCACACTTTGACTTATAACGTAAGATCAGGTCAATTTACACTTCTCCCATCCAGCTGAGGCGCGGAGAAGAATGGTAGCGGGGGGTAGGTCCAGACTATCGTTTAGACTATTAAGTTCCAATTTAAAAAATATACACGCGCGAATCGATCAATGAATTAGATGAGGAGTTTCCCCTTGTCGATGATTGGCACTCCATCGATCTCCACTCTAGGCTTCCTCAGCACGATGTCCAGGTGAATGTTACAGGGAACGGCGGGAGTGCAGCCCCTACCGTAGGCCACGTGAACGTTACCGAGACGCTTCTTCTCCTCCGAAAACTCCCCCGTCTCACGGCAAAGAGGGTTAGTGCCGAGGGCGAACTCCCCAAAGTTATCTGCATTAGGTATGTTCTCGATGAGCCACCGGAACTTGTCCGCGTCACCACCATCACCGATGGCCTCCACGTACTTGCCTTCCTCCACGATCAGCTTCAACGGCTTGTTGACGGAGTCCCACGGGTAGTTGCCGTAGACCCCGGTGCTCTCCCTGACATGGTTCATGGGTCCATCCACGACTATGACGCCGTTGGCGGAGCCCAGGACGGGGTAGATCTCGAACTCCCCGTCAGGCGTGCAGCCTGATGTGCCCGGCTTGTCCGCCTTCCCTGTGTAGTTGATGTTTCTGGCGCCTTTGACGTTGCATCTCAGGTCGGTGCCCAGGCTGCTGGTGCAGTGGACTTCTCCTTCTCCGTCCTCCACATAGGGTCTGATCCTCTCCCCGATGTCGTGGAAGACCTTGGGGTCACAGTCGGCGCCTCCTCCTGTCATGCTTCTCAGGGTCCTGCACTCCAGGGTCATCCGTCGTGTCTTCTTATCCTTCATCATCTGGGTGTACTCTGGGGGGACATCCGGGTAGAGGGAGTAACCCACGTCGATGAACAGGTCGGCTGCTAACAGCGCTTTCTTGGCTATGTCTGTCAAGATTCTGGGGCTGGATTCATCCATCCAGGCGTCTTGGACGAGCAGGTTCCATCGAGCGCCTGCCGCTGCGGCTGCCTATGCGAGGCTCATGGACATCTCGAGCTCTGTCTTGGTGTCTGTGAGGATGAGCACTTCCTCCCCAGGTTTCACTGCACATCTTTCGTTGATGATCTTGTGGGCGTACTTTGCGGCTTCGATCTTTAACCAGAATGGGGTTCCACCTACTAGAGACATTATTATCGTATAATCATATTTTATTGAAATATAAGGTATGGATGCATAATGACGCCCCGCGGAGATGATTTCGAGCAGCTGAAACTCAAGAACGACTCCATTATGAAAATCGAGTTACTCACGTGTCAATATTTCAGTAAAAGTAGCGGGGGGTAGATTTGAACTACCGATCTCGGGGTTATGAGCCCCACGGACTAGATGTTTTTGGTAACAGTGGCGGTAACTTTCGCGTTTTTTAGGTGTTGCTGACATATTTGCCGTTACTCTGGGTGCCTAG
>Ga0307378_10009303_pt1 | contig 12936 bp, 14 predicted proteins | sample UN1MG_FD_202238 | JGI IMG/M metagenome (GOLD analysis project Ga0307378, IMG submission 202238) | Soil microbial communities from Risofladan, Vaasa, Finland - UN-1 | ecosystem: Environmental > Terrestrial > Soil > Coastal area > Acid sulfate soil | place: Finland: Risofladan, Vaasa | collected...
TCCCCTTACAAAGGACGGATCGCTCCACCGGAATTTTTTTGCATCGCGAACCAGTTTTCTCGCGGCAAATTTACCCTTTCCCATGAAATACCCTCATAGATTCAATTGTTGTCATTATGGAGTTGACTCATTGAGCACAATATAAACGCGCGTAACGAATTTATATATTATGGAATTCTCCACATTTGCTTGTATAGATTATACTGCATTGATAATAATATTATATGCCAAACCATCGTACCCTGTATGATGAAATCCCGGATTTACAAGGACGTACATTTTGATGCCAGTCACCGTCTCCTCCATTATCAGGGGAAATGTGCCAATCTCCATGGCCACCGGTGGCGGGTGGAGGTATGGATGGAAGGGGAGGTGGACGACGATACCAGGATACTTATGGATTATAACACTATTAAGTCAATCATTGAACACTTTGACCACCAGATCATCCTTAACCGGGACGACCCCATGGTGCCCTGCATTGAACAGTTCCATGAGGTTATCACTACGGCGGGAGACCCCACAAGTGAATTGCTCGCACAGCATATCAGGGACGACCTTGATGAAGAGTGCCGGCGTTCAGGTATCAACGCCCGTACGACAACCGTACGGGTATGGGAGTCCCAGGGGTGCTATGCAGAGATAGGCCATGCTGATCAGTGAGATTTTTCGAAGTTTACAGGGGGAGGGGAAAAACCAGGGACGGCCCTGCACCTTCATCCGGTGTGCCGGATGCAACTTAAAGTGCAGATGGTGCGACACTCCCTATTCAAGAGAGGGAGGATCTGTATATCCGGTTGAGCAGGTCCTTGATCAGATCCGGCATTTCGGAGGGAATTATGCATGTATTACCGGCGGGGAACCGCTCCTCCAGGAGAATGATGTACGAATCCTTTGCCGGGAACTCAGGAAGGCCGGATATTCTATTGAGATAGAGACAAACGGCACAATTGATTTCAGGCCTTTCCAGGAATTTGCCTCTATCTGTATGGATGTAAAATGCCCCTCGTCGGGTGAGCAAAGTGATGTCGGACTTCTGCCATATATTACTGCAGAAGACTGTGTAAAATTTGTTGTGCAGGATATTCCGGACTGCAAATTTGCAGGATCGATTATCAGGGAAAATAATATCCATGGAGAGATTTTCATATCACCCGTCTTCGGGTCTGCCTATAGTGAGATTGCGTCGTTTATACTGGAGAATAACCTGCCGGTCCGGATGCAGCTGCAGCTTCACAAGATCCTGGGAGTGAGATGATGAAGGCAGTGTGTTTGCTTTCTGGGGGAATGGATTCCACCACACTTGCATATCTTGCCCGTGATATGGGGTATGACCTGTTTGCTCTCCATTTCAATTATGGGCAGAGAACAGAAAACAAGGAACGTAGCACTGCAAGAACTATTGCAGGTCTGCTCAAGGCAGAGGAATTCTTAGAGATCGATATCTCATACCTTTCCCTGATCGGTGCGAGCAGCCTCACGGATCATACGATGCAGGTGGGACGATTTGCGGATTCACGTGCGGGAATTCCCAATACCTATGTGCCGTTTCGAAATGCAAATCTCCTGTCTATCGCCACCAGTTTTGCGGAAGCCCGCGGGGCAGACGCGATTTTCATCGGTGTCCAGTCACTCGATTACAGCGGCTACCCGGATTGTCGCCCCGTTTTTATAGATGCATTCCAGACCGCGATTGATTTGGGAACCAGGGATGATACATCTATCAAGCTTATGGCACCGTTCCTCAGTATGACCAAGAAGGAGATCATCCTGACCGGGCTGAAGCTGGGTGTGCCATATGAGCATACATGGTCCTGCTACCAGAATGAAGAGAAGGCATGCGGCGAATGCGGAGCATGCCATTTCCGTAGAGATGCTTTCCGGGCACTGGGTCTACGTGATCCCATTGAATATGAAAAGGAATGAGCATGGATATTTATCGGGGTAAAAGACTCGTTATAGAGAGAAACCAATTCCACCTTCCCGATGGAAAAGACGTTGAGGGTATTGTAGTTCACCCTGGCGATGCAGTAGCCATTCTCCCCATCAGGGGGGATTTTTCATGTTATCTCCTTCGTCAGTATCGATTCGCAATTGGAGAATATATCTATGAGGCTCCTGCCGGAACCCTGAACCAGGGGGAAAGCCCAAAAGAGGCTGCATACAGGGAGCTCATCGAGGAGACCGGGTTCCAGGCAGAGACGCTCATCCCAAGAGGCTTCATTTATACCACCCCTGGATTTACCGATGAAAAAATTCACCTCTTCGAAGCGCATAATCTCACCCCTTCCTGCGAGTTCGAAAAAGATCCTGATGAAATAATCGATGTAATATCGATGAGCCTGAAAGAGATGCGGAACATGGCAAAAGACGGCCGTATAACAGACGCCAAGACCATCTGCCTCCTAAATCGATGTACCGGTGATTGAGATGAAAAAAGTGGCCATTCCGGCCCTTTTCCTGCTGCTGCTCTCACTTGCAGCAGGATGTACGGATACCGGTGAATTGAAAAGACAATATACAGTCGATGATTCAGGGATACTTTCTCTGCAGTGCGGGGAATACAGAGTTACTGAAAAAATCATTTCATCTTCTGAAAATATCACCCTGGAAAAGGTGATATTTCACACGGTAGACGGGGATGTATACGCTCTACTGGCAGCCCCTGACCACCCAAGAGCCGGATTTGTCCTTGCACCCGGTGCAGGTGTAGTAAAAGAAAAACACTCTGAAAGGGCAAGAAAATACGCTGAATCTGGTTATGCGTTTCTTGTCCTTGACTTAAGGGAAAGCGGCGGTGAAACTGCCGGATATCCATTCAGCCCTGACGATGATTTTCGGCGTTTCCAGGAGGGGGAATGCCCACAATTCTATCTCTCCGTCTGTGATGTCTGCCGTGCGGGCCATTATCTGAAAGATGAATATTCCATCCCGATATATGCAATGGGATCCAGCAACGGCGGCAGGTATGCAGCTGTCGCTACAGCAATTGATCACGTATTTTCAGGCTATATTGGCGTTTCAACCTCAGGATTCGGTCTTGTGGGGAACCAGTATTCCGGAGATGCGCGATTGTTTCTGCTGAGCATCGACCCTGACACGTATGTAGCCATGATCTCTCCCAGGAGTTCCTGGATATTCCATTCCCCTGCAGATTCGGTTATCCCGTACGAGCAGGGCCTTGAATTGTACAACAGGACGGGTGAACCACGGATGTTTGTATCTTTCATCGGATCCCATGGCTTGAATGATAACGTTGACCAGAAAATCATAAGTGAATGCACTCAAATTTATGGCATTCAGAGTTGAATAGTAATAAGCTTTCTTAAGTGCCGGAGATTTACGCAGATGAATGACTCAGTGGAGAAGGATGACGCGCGAAAGCGTTATGAATTCAAGAAAACCCTTGAAAAACTGGAGTCGAAACAGGGGAGCGGAACCGAATTAATTTCGATTTATATTCCCCCCGACAAACAGATACACGATGTGACAGCCCAGCTGCGTGATGAGTTCGGGCAATGCGCCAATATTAAAAGCAAACAGACAAGGACAAATGTCCAGAGCGCTATCTCCTCCATCCTTTCCCGTCTGCGGTATTATAAGAATCCCCCTCCGACCGGCATGGCTGTGTTCTGCGGCACAATTCAGTTAGGCGGAGACCGCACAGACCTGGAATGCACCATTATCGAACCTCCCGAACCCCTGAACCTCTACATGTACCGGTGCAGTTCAAATTTTGAACTGGAACCGTTAAGGGAGATGCTGGAAGAGAAGCACATCTACGGGCTTTTGGTCCTGGACAGGAGGGAAGCGTACTGGGGATTCCTCAGAGGGAACCATATCGAGCCGGTGGGGGGCACTACCTCCACGGTTCCCGGAAAACAGCGAAAAGGCGGACAGTCCAGCGCCCGTTTCCAGCGCCTCCGTGAGATAGCGATCAATGAATTCTATACAAAGATTGGTGAGCGCGCCAGTGCAATTTTCCTGGCAGAAAAGGACTTTTTTAAGAGGTTTAAGGGCGTCCTGATTGGAGGGCCCAGCCCTACAAAAGAGGAGTTCGAAGCGGGAGAGTATCTCCACCATGAGATACAGAAACTGATTGTCGGCCTTTTTGACGTGGCCTATACAAACGAGAGCGGCCTTCCTGAACTGGTTGATGCCGCCAAGGACGCCCTGAAAGGTATGGATGTGGTCAAGGAGAAGGAATTCATGAACCGCTTCCTCAAGGAACTGGTAAAAGAGGACGGTCTTGCCGCCTATGGGGAGGAAAGCGTGAGAAAAAATCTTGAACTTGGGGCTGTGGACGTACTTCTCCTTTCTTCAAGCCTGAGAAAATCCAGGGTGAGCATCAAATGCCAGAACTGTGGACATTCCGAGGAGCGCACAATCCATCTGGAGCCGGGTAAATCGGTTGATGATATCATTCCCCATACATGCAGGAGCTGCACTGCACCTCTGGTAATTGATCAAGAAGTGGATATTATTGAGGAATTAACATTGCTCGCCGACAAGAGCAATACGAGCGTGGAGATAATCTCCAACGACTTTGAGGAGGGTTCTATCCTTTATACCGCATTTGGAGGAATTGCTGCCATTCTTCGCTACAGGACGGGATTCTAATGTTTTTAGAGATGAAAAAGATCATAAGGGATGAGCTTCGGTCTGCTACTGACCTTGATGACGTGGGACTTGTGGAAGGTGGAGAACATGCTGATCTGGCCTCTACTGCCGCTTTTGCTCTGGCAAAAATAAGAAAAATACCTCCGGCCCGCATTGCAGATGATATCGTCACTGAGTTATCGGCCAACCCCCGGCTGAAATCTGTACAAATAGAGGCAAAAGGACCATATGTAAATTTTATCCTGGGTCGCGATTATATCGAAAATACGTTGAAAAAGGCTGTAAAACCGGGTTATGGGACTCTCCCCTTGAGAGGCGATCGTATTATTCTTGAACATACCAGTGCGAACCCTAACGGACCTCTCCATGTGGGACATATCAGGAATACCGTCATCGGTGATACCCTCACCCGCTGCTTCAAGAAGGCAGGTCACAGGGTGGAAGTACAATATTATGTAAATGATATGGGGAGGCAGATTGCCATCCTGGCATGGGGTTTTTCCCATCTTGAAAGTGACAGGTATGAGAATGAAAAAGGCGACCATCATGTGGCAAGAATATATGTTGCTGCAAACCGGAAAATTGCGGAAAACCCGGAATTAGTAAAAGAGATTGACGGCTTGATGCAGATGGTGGAGAAGGGCGACTCCGCCACATCGATGCAGTTCCGTTCAGTCGTCAACGAGTGCCTGGAGGGATTTAAAGTTACCTTACAACGCCTGAATGCCCATCATGACCGCTTTGTCTGGGAAAGTGATTTTATCAGGAACGGAGATACCGAGCGGATTCTGGCCAGGATCAAACGCATGGACGAATGCCACGTTGACGACACGATGTGGCTCGATCTCTCAGAATTCGGGTTCGAGAAAGAATATATCCTCCGCCGCAGTGATGGTACTTCGGTCTATGCAGCGCGTGATCTGGCCTACCATATCTGGAAAGGCCGTAATTATGATTCAATGATCGATGTGCTGGGTGCGGATCATAAGCTTATTGGAGCCCAGCTTGTCGCAACTCTCAGGCTTATCGGGGAAAAATATCCGGAAATTGTGTACTTCGAATTCGTGTCGCTGCCGGAAGGTTCGATGAGCACGAGGGCCGGCAAATTCGTGTCGGCAGATGCGCTGGTGGAAGAAGTCACGGGGAAAGCATTTGATGAGGTGACCACCAGGCGTCCTGAACTGGATGAGGAGGTCCGGGCCTCAATCGCCCGATCAGTTGCCTTAGCCGCAATACGATATGATATCGTAAAAATATCTCCTGAGAAGAGCACAGTCTTTGACTGGAATGAGGCCCTGGATTTCGAGCGGCAGAGCGGCCCATATATCCAGTACGCACACGCCCGGGCCTGCAGCATTCTAAAAAAGGCGGGTAGTTTCGAAGAGGGATATGTCCTTGAACGGGAAAGCGAGATCACGTTGGCCAAACATGTGGCAAAATTCCCCTATATCCTCGAATTGGTGGTAAGGGAGCTTAAACCGCACATCCTGGCCACTTATGCACGCGAGCTTGCTGATCTTTTCAACAGCTTTTATCATTTCGAACCGGTACTCAAAAGTTCCGGAGAAACCCGCAGAAGCAGGCTCACTCTGGTGAAAGCTACCCAGAACACTCTTTCAGAGGCGCTGAAGACTCTTGGAATCGATGCACTCACATCCATGTAAAGCACTCCGCAGCCAGGGATACCAGTTTGTCATTCCCGGAGCGTCAGCAGCCGTAAAACCGTGCCTGTGGTGTAAAAAGGCCTTAAAAGACCAGGGTATGTGCTATAAACACCAGTTCTACGGGATCGAAAGCCATAGGTGTGTGCAGATGACCCCTACCCTCCGCTGTAACCAGAGATGCCTCTTCTGCTGGAGGTCCTTCGAGCATGAATTTCCGGAAGAGGCGGAATGCCCACCGGAAACGATCATTCAAAAGATCGCGCCTCTGCAAAAAAAGGCGCTTTCAGGCTACAAGGTATCACCCTATGTCACGGCAGAAAGGTTCTCCGAAGCGCTCGATCCAAAGCATATAGCTATCTCTCTTTCAGGAGAGCCCACACTCTATTCAAGACTGCCTGATCTGGTGAAACTTTGCAATGATAAGGGCTATACCACATTTCTGGTCAGCAACGGCACACAGCCGTGGGTGCTTGATATGTGCAACCCTTTCCAGATGTATGTGTCCCTGGATGCCCCCGACCGCGAGACCTATAAAAGGATCTGCCGCCCGATTGGAGATTACTGGGAAAATATACAGGAAAGCCTTTCCCTGCTTGGAAAAAGAAGGTCTGCTGTCAGGATCACTCTGGTGCAGGGGCTCAATGATTTCTCACCTGAATCGTATGCCCGAATGGTCCAGGACTCGGGTGCATCATATGTAGAAGTGAAGGGCTATATGTTTCTCGGGTACAGTAGAAAAAGATTGACACGAGAACATATGCCTGAACATGCCCATGTAAGGGTATTTGCAGAACAGATAGCCGAACATGCAGACTATCATATTCTGGACGAAAACCAGGCAAGCAGGGTGGTGTGTCTGGAGAGATTATCATGAGATTTGATACAGAGTCATTCCGAAAACGAGCAAGGGAGAATTTTGAGCGGGCATGGCATGAAGGGCCGGAGGTGCTCACACTCCCGGGACAGGGGGAGCGGTATCCGCGGCTTGCCTACCGCATGGCTGTTCCTCACCCCATATTTGAAATGATCAACAGGCTTCGCGAAACATATCTGTCCCTTGGTTTTGATGAGACCTGCAATCCCATTATAGTCGAGGAGCAGGATGTATACCGGCAGTTTGGCCCCGAAGCCAGTGCCGTGCTTGACCGGGTCTTTTATCTGGGGGGGCTTGAACGGCCCAATCAGGGCATCGGACGGCCAGAGCTTGAGGAAATATCGGCAATAACAAAAAAAGAGGTCAGTCCCGAAGAAGAGTCTGAACTGCGGGAAATATTGCAGGCCTACAAGAAATCTGCAATTGACGGCGACGACCTTATTCATGCCACCTCCGAAGCCCTTCATATCGATGACGGAATGACAGTGGAGATCTATGACAAAGTCTTCAGGGCATTCCGGGATCTCGTCCCCAAGTCATCGAGAAACACCCTCCGAAGCCATATGACAAGCGGGTGGTTCCTCACCCTGGCATCCGTATGGGACAGGCGTCCCCTTCCCCTGCGGCTCTTCTCTGTGGACCGGTGTTTTCGCCGTGAACAGGAGGAGGGCGCTACCAGACTTATGAGCTATCATTCGGCAAGCTGTGTGGTGGCCGGGGACGACATCACTAACGAGGATGGGAAAGCGATAAGCCAGGCGCTACTTTCTGCATTTGGCTTTACGGATTTCAAATTCCGTCCCGATGAAAAGCGATCCAAGTATTATATGCCAGATACACAGACCGAAGTATATGCCCGCCACCCTGTTCACGAATGGGTGGAAGTTGCAACATTCGGTATGTACTCCCCTTCAGCAATGGCAGAATACGGGATAGGAATTCCGGTGATGAACCTGGGTCTTGGCGTGGAACGGCTTGCCATGATTGCCTGCCAGTCAGACGATATCCGGCAGCTTACCTATCCCCAGTTCCATCCTCGCATGCTCTCTGATCTTGAGATTGCACGGGCCATAAGATACAAAAATGAGCCTTCCAGCATAGAAGGGAAGAGAGTTGCTATTGCAATCGCTCGTACGGCCAGGGACCATTCTGACGATCCGGGGCCCTGTTCTTTTCTAGCGTGGGAGGGTGTGATAGCCGGCAGGGCCATGAAAGTCTATGTGGAGGAAAATGAGTCTAATACCCGGCTCTGCGGACCCGCATGCCTTAACGAGATCTATGTACACGCGGGATCCATACTGGGTGTTCCGGACAATGAAAAATGGGCTTTCGTCAGATCGGAAGGCACCGGGACCGAAATTTCATATCTTGCGGCAGTAGCAGCACTGGGAGCCGCCCGAATTGAAGAGGCGGCACAGTGCGGAAACGGCACCGTTGTACAGGTAAAGATGGCCAAGCTGCCAAGTGACATCAACCTGCGCATCGATGACTATGCAATGAGAACCATCACCGACAACAAGAAGAAAGTGGATGTAAGAGGTCCCGTATTCCTGACCATGAGATCCGAAACGGCATCTGAGTAATTAAGCGACTTTCAGGAGTCGAATAGGGGAGAAGCTTCGTCTACCTCTCCATCTTTTTGATCTTTGAGGATTGCGTTTCGGGATTCCTCGGTTTTCCGGAGGCTCTGATAATTCTCTGTATCCTGCCGCTGTATTTTGCCACAAAAGCCCCGATTATGGATGTGATAATAACCATTGAGGCTATGGTGCCCGAAACCACCGCTGAGCCATAGATGGCCGCGATAGCAATGGAAAATTCCCCCCTGCTTATGGTATTGGACCAGATTTCAATCCCGGAATACGCATTTTTATGAATATACCTCCCGACGGCCATACCTGATGCAAACTTGGAGAGAATTGCCACAAGGCTGATTGCCACCACGGCCGGGAGAGATATTCCCCCTGAGAAGATATTGACGGTAATGCCAAAAAATACAAAGAATACAACCAGGAATACATCTTTAAAGGGCCGTGAATGAATTTCGAAGGCGATAGGATCAATTGTTCCAAGAATTGTGCCAAATGCAATAACCATGAACGATTCGGGTATTCCGATGGTGCTTGAAAGCGCCGCTATTCCCAGTACAGCGGAGAATGTGAGAAGGACCGGTAGTTCATCGTCCCTTTTAAGGACAGAAATAATATATTTTTTTCCGAAATGTGTAATAGCAAGGATAACCCCCAGAACCAGGCAGATTTTAGCGATAATTAATAAGGGATGCTCTTTTGAACTTCCCAAGAGTGCAAGAAATACAATAAGCGCAATATCCTCAAAGATCATCAGCCAGACCACTGTTTCCGACTCACGCAAAAGCAGTTTTTTGTTTTCTATCAATGAAGTGACTGCCATGGCGGTACTGCTTATATAAAATGCCATAGCAACGACCATTGCGTCAAATAAGGAAAAACCCATTGCATACGCGATGATAAAGCCGATAAGAGCATTGATATTGAGATCAATAAGGCCGCTGGAAATGATCGCGGACTGGTTATGCCAGATCCGGTCAGGCTTGATCTCAAGTCCTATAAAGAACAACAGAAAGAGCAGACCCAGATGAGTGAGAAATCTTGAAATCTCGTCTGCTGCGACCAGTTGGAGCCCGCTCTGGCCAAGGAGAAGCCCCGCAATAATGTAAAAAGGGATTGAAGGGAGCGAAAAGCGTTTTGTGAAAAGCGCGAGTATCAGGCAGACGAATAATGCGAGGACAATTCCTTCCATCAATCCACCATAATCTCACTCTCGAACATTTTCAGCTGATCCGTCTCGCCTATCGCCACAACAGTATCCCCTTCCTGGAACACAAAAGATGGGGGTGGGTTAATGACATTCTTGTCACCCCTGGAGACGGCAATGATGGTTACGCCCGTTTTGGCCCTGATCTGAAGATCTTCCAGGCTTTTTCCGGCCATAGATTTCCCGATCATATATGTATGTACACTGATCCGAAGATCAGAGAGCGCTGAAAATGCGATCTCAACACTCTCTTTATCCGCTTCCATGATTGCCCCGGTGAGGATGGTTCCCAACCTCCTTGCTTCGCTGGACGATAGTTCTGCTACACTCGGGGTCTGGCAGTCATGCTGGAGAGTGTACATCTGTATATTCCCGTTTTTTAGAAAAAATACGGCAACTATATCTTTTTTTTCAGTTTCCAGTTCATATTTAGTACCAATTCCGGGAAGATTTATCGATCGAAGGGCCATATTTTTGTGTTAGGGCCTTATCTTAAAATATATATCTATAATTTCGCCTTGATCGGCTATTTCCACTCCAATCCACTTATCTCGTGACGCAAAATTATATTTATCACCCGGAAGCCAATATATTTTTATGGCAGCAAAGAGCGGTTCACTCTGGCTGGGGGTTGTGGTGGGGTTCATCGTGATGGTTCTCCTAAATTCCCTCCCTGTATTGGGCCCGATTATTGGAGGATTTATTGCAGGCATCATCGCAAAGGGGGGTGTATGGGGCGGTGCAATAGCCGGATTCGTAAGTGGTCTTTTTGGGGCAATCATCATCTCGATCGTGCTGATTTTTGGGGGAAGTCTCTTTCTCGGCATACCGGGGTTCATTTCTGCTCTTGGCGTCTCTCTAATACTTGTCGTCGCCACGCTATATTTCGCCATACTGGGCTTCGTGGGCGGTGCAATAGCGGGGGCACTTATAAAGTAGCTAAAATATAAAATTTTACCCCGTTTTCATGAAAATCGTTTTTTCAGAAGATTAATAAAAACAGAGAAACCCCAGAAAAGGGGGGGTATTCAAGGTTTCTCCATCAAGGTTTTTGGGCTGCAGAGGGGAGGGTTCCGGTTCCCGGCAGCCGGGCAGTTCCATCCCACCTCCTCATACTATACCTGACCAAGTACCCCCATAAAGGGCGGCCGTGTGGAGTGAAAGTATTCAATCATCTCAATTATCTCTCATTCTCCGAACACTGGGCATATATAGAACGGTGCTGATGACTTGATGAACAATGCAGATAAGGATAATCGCTGTAGGGAAGATAAAAGAGGGATTTCTCAGGGAGGGAATTGCCGAATATTTCAAAAGGCTTCGGACGTATTGCCGGCTGGAAATACATGAAGTCCAGGAAGAAAAACTGGCAGGAATCCAGACCGAAAAAGAAGCAGAAATACTCAAACTTCGGGAAGCCGAAAAAATACGTGCATTAATCCCCAAATCTTCGTTCGTAATCGTTCTTGATATGCGGGGAAAATCCTGGACCAGCCAGGATCTGGCCACAAGGATGGCATCATTGGAACTGGGCGGAGAGAACCAGGTTACATTCATAATCGGGGGGGCCACAGGTCTCTCCGAAAGTATACGTGACGATGCAGATATCATCCTTTCACTCTCGCGGATGACCCTTACACACCAGATGGCCCGTCTTATTCTTCTGGAACAGATTTATCGTGCATTTCGAATCTGCAGGGGAGAGCCGTATCATAAATGATCAGCAAAGGTGGAGGTCATCGGTAAGCATCAGGTGATAAAACAAACATGCGGCCCCCTCATTGGTGGACATCTCAATATTGTAAAAAGCGCCAGCATTTCCTCATCATGATGATGGCGGGGCGCCTTTCTTTTTTTTCGCCCGTACCATCAGTACTGCTGCAATTAATGCTGAAAATGTCCCGACAATACCATGAAATGGTGTGCTTGTTGGTTCAGCAGAATCCCCGACAACCGTGTATCTCTCATCGCCCTCTGCAAGAGTGCCGTTTAACTCGATCACAACCGCCTCGACACGCTCCATTCCTTCCAATGCAGGGTCATATTTGGGATTGATCTTCAATGCGATCTCATAGGATTCATATGCCTCGTCATATCGTCCCAGCTGGAAGAGCGCGTGCCCTTTATTAGTCCAGAGACCAGCATCAAATTTGGCGTCGTTAGGGTGTTTTCTCACTTCTCTTTCCGCAATCAGGATTACATCTTCGTATACACCGACGGCCTGGTCCGATTGCCCCATTTTCTGGAGATTAATCCCTTTATGGACCAATGCATAGAGATCATTGGAATTAATAGCAAGTGCGCCGTTATATGCTTCAATTGCAGCCGGATAATCCCCAATCTGATAAAAAGCATCACCCAAATTGTTCCAGGGAGCAGAATAAAACGGATCCAATGCGATTGATCTTTTGAATGCCCTTATCCCTCCGTCAAAATCAGATAGGGCTATTCGAGCCAGGCCCAGTTTATTCCAGCTGAGGGTATTGTATGGATCATAGGCGACTGCGGTTTCATAGGCCTCCAGGGATTCATTGAATTTTTCACGCTGAAAATAATCGTCACCTTTCTGTACCCATGAAAGGGCAATTTCAGAGGAGGTATCAGCAAAAACAGGCGTGACTACTATCGAAAGAACTGCCGCAATCAAGATGATGATACAGAGAAAATGGCCGGCCATAGCCTTCATACACTGTGCAATACTTTCGTTTTCTGGGTTATTATCCTAACGAATGTGAAACCACATCATAGTATGTTCCAAAGTGGCGGATTTTACATAATGCTTCAGATGGTAATAACTAATACCATGCAATACGAAAAAAGATGAGCAGAGATATCCGGATTAGAGGATGCCATCCAAAATTGACTTATCAAATCCTGAATTGGGCTTTATATCATTCATTCTTTCCGATGCTGTCATAGATATGCTTCTTTGCCTTTATGAAGAAAAGGCGTTTGAGGTCGGCAGTAGGAATACAGCGGATA
>Ga0307378_10009304_pt1 | contig 12935 bp, 13 predicted proteins | sample UN1MG_FD_202238 | JGI IMG/M metagenome (GOLD analysis project Ga0307378, IMG submission 202238) | Soil microbial communities from Risofladan, Vaasa, Finland - UN-1 | ecosystem: Environmental > Terrestrial > Soil > Coastal area > Acid sulfate soil | place: Finland: Risofladan, Vaasa | collected...
CCCGGGCCAGGGACCGCCGACGACCTGACCCTCCTCCCAGTCATCATCGAGCCAGACGGCGCTGTACTGCTCGGGCGACGCCGGCCCCCAGGCGTAGGTGATGACCTCGTACGGGCCGTTCTCAAGGCCCTCGAACAGGAGGGTAACCACGATGTCGCCTCTGCCGAGGAGGAAATCGTCCATGAGCGCTTGGTCGGCGCCGACCGTCTCCGGATCGTCGATGAAGAAGACACCGAGGCTGCAGTCCTGCGTGACCGTCGCCCCGATCGGTTCGCCGTCGAGGCCGACCAGGGCTTCGGGGACATCCGGCGGGCCGAGCAGGGTGTTCCACACGCCGGACAGACCCGCCGCGGCGTAAGTCTCATCGGGTGTGCCGAAACCGTCCCCATAGTCGATGTTAACCGACTGTCCGAGCACGAGCGCGGGTGCGGCCAGGGCCACGATTGTCAGAATGTGAATGCGTTTCAACATGATACGGTCCTCCTTTACGGGCACCCCTCGCCCCATTGGGCCAGCAGGATGCCGAGGTCGGATTGGTCCGTGTCCCCGTCGCCGTCGCAGTCCCCGGGGCGGCCAGGGCAGCGACGCTGAGACGGGGTTACTGGGCCTTCGTTGACAAGCGCTAGCAGGTCGGGTGGAAACACTCCATAGTTGCCTTCATAGGTGGCCGCTGCTTGACCGATGGCGCGCAAGTTCATCCGATAGACGGACGGCGCCGAGGGCGGGCTTGGCCGCGTGCCGGAATCACTGGATGGGAGGTCTGTGTTCGACATGGTGACCAACTGCTTGGACTGTGACTGGCCTAACAAGAATCTGCCACCCATTCCATTCTAGGCTCGCTCCGAGAAGTAGTCCCGGTACAATTGGCAATCCCCGCCACCGCCTGCCGGCAAGAGAGGCACGCCTTGGCACGGGCGGACAAGCCGCCCGCGGCACCCGAGCGTTGTGCGAATTGAGCAGGCGCGCTCGAGGCATCTGCCGGGACGACCCTACGGCACGATCAGCGGGTGGTCGCGGTACCACGGATGGTCGGCATATTCCGACGCTTCGATCTCCCGCCGGATGCGTTCAAGCTCTTCCCTCAGCTTCGCCGTCTTTAGGAATTCGATGTGGGTGTCGACGTAGAGCACATTCCCGCCCTCGCCGTTGTGGTTGGCCGGGTCCTCGTAGGCCAGGATCCAATCGACAGGTACGGTGGCTTGCAGGCCCGGCACGTAGACGTAGTCGAACACAAGCTCGGAGGGGTTCGACTCGGAGGGACATTGCAAGGCCGCCGGCGTGACGTGACCCATATCGATCAGCCTCTGCAGGTCCGGTGGGAACCAGCCGGCGTTGTTGCCCGCGTAGATCTGGCAGCTTTGTCCGATTGCCTGGAGCTGCGCGGCACAGACGGCGCGCTTGGCCAGCTCGCGCGCCCGCGACAGCGACGGCAGCGTGATCGAGAGCGCCAGGGGCAGGACGAGCAGAAAGCTCGCGGCACCGCAGCAAATCCCGGCGATCGCCATCCCTTTGCCGCCGTATTCGACGGGTCGCTTGTTGACGCGCACCAAGGCCACGATCCCGAGGATCAAGGCCACCAGGCCAAGCAGTGGGCCGATCAAAACGCAGGCGGTTGGAAGGGAGACAATGCCCAGCACCAGAGCGGTGATCGCCATGCCGTTGCGCGGCGGCCTGGATGGGGCGGCGTAGTCCAGCGTCGTCTCTTGCCCCGCTGGCACCTGGGCGGCGGCTGGCGGCATCGGAAACACCGCGTTGCAGGCCCCGCAACGAACCTGTTGGCCGCGCGACGCTGAGACCGACAAGGCTTGGCCGCATTGCGGACAACTGAGTGTGACAGGCATGACCGTCTCCCGCTTGGATACCGCGTGTACCGGAGTACGTGCCGGATTGTAACGTCTTCTCCCGTTCGAGGCCCTTCGCGGCGCTCAGCGTGACAGAGGGTACGTGGTCTCAAACGGGTTGCAGGGCGAAATCGGCCGCCGCCTCGGCGTGGATGACCGCCGTGTCGAAAAGCGGCACGGGGCTGTCCGTCTGCTTGATTAGCAGGCCGAGCTCCGTGCAGCCGAGGATTACTCCCGCGGCGCCCTCGTCGGCCAGACGCCGAATGATCTGTCGAAAGCGTTGTCTCGATTCGTCGCGGATTTGGCCGCGGCACAGTTCGTTGTAGATCACGTCGTGGACGAGCTGGCGGTCTTCCGCCGGCGGCACGAGCACCTCCAGGCCGTGCTTCTCGATCAGCCGGCCTTTGTAGAAGTCCTGCTCCATCGTGAAGCGTGTGGCAAGCAAGCCGACCGTGCGCAGCCCTTGGGCCTTGATTCTGTCGGCGGTGGTGTCGGCGATGTGCAGCAGTGGGATGCCGATCGCCGCTTCCACGCCCGCGGCCATCATGTGCATCGTGTTGGTACACATCAGGGCGAAGTCGGCCCCGGCCCGTTCGAGCGCGCGGGCGGCGTCGATCATGCGGCGCGTGGCCTCATCCCACGCGCCGCGCTGCTGGAGGGTCTCGATCTCGTCGAAGTCGAACGAGTACATCACGCACCTGGCCGAGTGCAGCCCGCCGAGCCGGTCCCGGACCCGCTCGTTCACGGTGCGGTAATACTCGAGCGACGACTCCCAGCTCATCCCGCCGATGAGTCCGATCGTCTTCATGGGCGACAATGTATCCGGGCGGTTGCGGTGACGCGAGCAGGGGCGAGCGGCTGGGTGATGCTGCGTGACGTGGGTTGGGCGGTCACAGGCGACAAGGCGACCGAGGTCCGGGCGGGCCGATCGCCCGTGGACCGGGCAATCATGCGGGCCGGTTTCTGGAATTTCCCGAGGCGCCCTTCCAACCGCCAGTGGTTATCGGGCGTATAATACAGCGGCACCGCGGCGGTGCTCCGGTACCAAGTCCGTGTTTTGGAGGAGCTTGTCTATGTTCACTTTCAGGAACGTCGCATCTCTAACTCTCGTGATCGGTCTGTCGGCTCTCGTCGGCTGCGCGGAACAAGAACAGAAGATCAAGACGCTCGAGAACGAGAACGTCGCATTGTGCCAGGACAAGGAAATCCTGAACGCCGACCTGGCAGCGACCAAGGACGAGTTGCAGCATTGCCAGTCGGAGCTGGCCGAGACGCAGGCCGCCTCCATGCAGGTGCTCGGCAAGGCGAACAGACTGGCCGAGCAGGCTGCGCAACTGGAGAAGGACCTCGCCGCGGCGAAGCGCCAGGCCGACGCCAACGCCAAAGCGCTGGCCGGAGCCAAGGCGGCGCATCAGAAGGCGGTTGACGATGCCAAGGCCGCCGCTGCCATGGCGAAGGAGGAGATGGCTAAGCTCAACAAGCAGCTTGCCGAGGGGAAGGCGCGCATCGCCGAGTTGACCGAGCAGCTCGAGGAGGCGCACAAGAAGATGGAGGAGAAGGAGGAGCAGGAGGAAGCGGAAGAACCGCCGCCAGACGAACCCTAGCCCGCCCACGCCGATCTGTTTGCCGGCGTTGGCGTCGCCGTCAATTCGGGACGGACCACAAGCCGTCAGCCAAGGTCGTGCCGTCAACCGGACAGCACGTCGCGCATGTGGTACAGGCCCGGCGGACGACCGACCACCCAACGGGCCGCCCGCAGGGCGCCTGCCGCGAAGATGTCCCGCGAAAGCGCCCGGTGTCGTAGCGTCAGCACTTCGCCGGCGGCGGCAAAATGAACCTCGTGCTCCCCGACGTTATCGCCCAGCCGCAGCGCATGGACGCCGATCTCGCCGGGCTGACGCGGCCCGCCCGGGTCGGAACGCCCGAGCACGCCGACGGTCTGCGGGTCCTTTCCGCGGGCCCGGCAGACGGCCTCGAACAGGGCCCGGGCCGTCCCGCTGGGTGCGTCCACCTTCTGCCGATGGTGCGCCTCGCAGATCTCGACGTCCCAGCTCTCGTCCAGGACTTCGGCCAGCTCGGTCACCAGGCGCAGCAGGAGGTTGATGCCGACGCTCATGTTCGGCGACCAGACGACCGGCACGCGGTTCGCCGCTGCTTCGAGCGCCGCCCGGTCCGCCTGTTCGAGGCCGGTGGTTCCGCTGACCAGGGGCACGGCGTGTTCGGCACACCAGTTGGCCCAGGCCCGGCACCCGGCGGGTGAGGTGAACTCGATCAAGACGTCGCAGGCAACCTGGCAACAGTCGCGGATGGGGATTCGCAGGGCGTCAACCCCGGCGAGCGAGCCGGCATCTTGCCCCAGTGCGGGATCGTCCGCTTCGGTTACGGTGGCGACAACCTCGAAAGCCGGGTCGCGACTTGCCAGGCGGATCAGGGTCCGGCCCATTCTCCCGGTACAGCCGGCAATGGCGAGACGCAGCGGGGTCATGCGAGCGCGTCCAGCAGTTCGCTCATCTTCTCTTGCAGGTGCGAGTCGCCCACGGCCTTGGCCGCCTCGACGCCCGCGGTCAGCGTGGTCCGGGCGACGTCGTGCCGCCCCGCGCCGATCTCCGTCCGCGCCTTATGGTAGTACGCCGCCGAGAACTTCCCATCCAACTCGATCGCGCGCTCGAACGCGGGGATGGCCTGGTCCGGCTGCTCGAGTTTGACGCATTCCAGCCCGATGCCGTAATGCAGCATCGCGTCATCTGGTTGGAGCTCGACCATTTTCTTCAACTGTTCCAGGCGCGTCATGGTGGGTTCTCTATTGCACGACGATCGCGGTGGGCGGCGCGCGCGGTTCGGGGAAACGTCATTCGGCGATCTTCCGCTCAAGGCATTGATCGAACGCGTAGCCGCCGCCGGCACGCGCGTATTCCTTCCCGAGCTCCTTGATGCGTCGCTTGAGCTCGTCGCAGCGTTGTCTCTCGCGCTGCCGGGCGGCGACATCCCTCTGGTCGAGCAGGAAGGGTTGCGTCGCGATCAAGCGAATGTCCTCCGGCGCCTCCTGGATCACGCACGGTAAGCCATTTGCCCGGAGAAACTCGGCCGCGTCCTGCGCGTCTTTCATTTTCGATTTGCGGAAGAACTGGATGAAGACGTAATGATAGCCCTTCTGCAACTCGGTCGAGATGGGTTGCCGGTCCGGCGGGGGCGAAGTCCGCTCCGGCGTCTTGGTGCCCGCATCTCCGCTGGCCTCGGCGGGCCGTCTGCGTGTGGGAGCGACGCCCGTACCCTCACGCGACCGGCCGGTGCCGCTGCCGGCAGCCTCTGTCGCGCCGGGCAAAAGACTGCCGGTCTCGGTCGGTGTCAGCGCGTCTTCGTCCGGCGTGCCGGTCCGTTGAGCGTAGCGCGTGCCGGCGTGGAAGCTGACTGCCAGAGCAACCAGGAACCCGGCCAATGCGACCGCGATCACCGGCCAGCCGAGCGACAAGTGCACACGCTCGCCCACGACCTGAACCATCGGGGCTGGCTCGCTGGCCTCGGTTTGTTTTGCGGGTGCGGGGACGGTCGAAGGTGAAGCGGTCGGCGGGAAAGCCTCAGGGCCGGGGTGCTCGGGGCGCTGCTTCCACTCGGGCACCCCGCCGCGATCTCGCCGTACCACTTCGTACAATACGGGGCGTCTTTTGCGCGTGGCCACGAACAACCTCCTCACGCCGGTCGGGCGATACGCCGGAAACAGGCGTCGCGCACCGGCAGCCCTAGATTGTAAGTCGCCTCGCGGGCCGCTCAACCACTTTATCGCCGAGTTATCTCCGACGGGTGCGCCTGAAGCCCCCGCCCGGGGCTTGCGCATGTGGCGGCTGAGCAGAGTTTTAGCGCCGGTAGCGAATGCTGAAGGCCCCGTGTCGGCCCGGGCTGCGGCGGTAGTACCCGGGTCGGCTGTAGTGCCGGCTGGGCCGAGAGCCGCTGCGGTGGTAGACGCGGCTGCCAGAATACCGGCTCGGTCGAGAGCCGCTGCGGTAGTAGACGCGGCTGCCAGAATACCGGCTGGGGCGAGAGCCGCTGCGGTAGTAGACGCGGCTGACGTACGGACGGCTGGTGCGTTGGACGCGGCGATAGTACGTGCGGGAGCGATCGTAGTAGCTCGTTCGCCGGTGATAGGCGCGTGTTTGGGGGTAATAACGGGGGGAGTAGTCGCGATAGTACACGGCTTGCGGGCGGTAAGTCCGGCGATAGACCACGACCGGCTCGCAATCGTAGTAGACGTATTCACGCACGCCGCGGTCGCCGTAATAGTACGCCGGCTCCACGTAGCAGGTTGAGCCGGTACCGAAGCTGAAGCTGATGCCGAAGCTGCCCGCCGATGCCGGCACGGCGAACGCGGCGGCGAGGGCTGCACCGGCAATCGCGGGGACGGTGGTTCGGGCTATCATTCCAAATGCTCCTTCGCTGAAGGTGCGCACGCGCGCCACCGGGACCCTACCCGGCCGGCGCTAGGCAAGACACCAGCGGCGGCGATTGGTTAGGGGCGGCTGCGGTTGGTGGTCCGTGCGCGCTCCCGACCCGCAAGCACCGCCGTGTGACCCTGACACCAGGATACCACGTAACCCACTGTAGACAAAGGACTTTCCCGCAATCTCGCGACAGGCTTCTGCCGCGACGGACGCACCGCCAAAGTCGGCGCACCAAGCAGCCGCGCGGGCTGAAGCCCGCGGCTCATGTACGTGAGCCGCAGCGCACGGATGCCCCGCGATGCGTATTATCCCCGCATGGCGGCGTGCTCGTCGTGCCGTCGCCGGAGCCTGGCGCGCGAGAGACGGTGTGACCGCAGCTTGGCAGATTCGAGAAGTTGACTGGCCCGTCGATCCGGTAGCTAGCGCCCGGGCGTACGCCGCCGGCGGGGAATTGGCCTGGCTCGACAGTGCCGTCAGCAAGGATCTCGAAACGCCCACGGCGCGCTACAGCTTGTTGTGCGTCGAGCCGTTGGCGTGGATCGAGCAGTTCGACGGCCGCTCAGCCGTGTTTTCAGCGGGCGGGCGCTTCGTCGATCGCGACGCCAGCGGCTGGTGCCTGTGGCGTCGGGCGGCGCGGAGACTCCCCGCCTGGCCGCGAGCCCCTTGGCGTCTGTCCCCCGGATGGGTCGGGTACGTGGGTTTTGAGACGGCCCGCCAGTTGGAACGTCTGCCGCAATCGCACCGCGAAGACCTCGGGCTGCCGCTGCTGCGCCTGGCGCTCCACGAGCGCGCGATCGTGCTGGATCATCAGGAGCAGCGGGCGTTCGCAGTCGCTGCGGTCGGGCTGCGGGAGGCGTTGGGTTTGCCGGCCGGCGAGCCCGCGGACGACGCGGCCTGGGCTGATCGCTGGCAGCACGCCGCGACGGCCGAGCCCCAGCCGCTTGCCCAGCCGCACCTCCGGCTGCGACACGAAATCCGTCAGGCCGATTACGAGCAAATGGTGACCCGCGCGTTGGAGTACATCGCCGCCGGTGACATCTATCAGGTCAATATCGCCCAGCGTCTTCGCTTTGAGGGGATTGGCGATCCGCTCGCGGTCTACGCCGCCCTGCGCCGCACGAACCCGGCACCTTATGCGGCCCTGCTGAGCTGGCCTGGCGGAGCCGTCGCGTCGGTCTCCCCGGAACTGTTCTTGCGTGTGCAGGGTGACGAGGTCGTGACGCGGCCCATCAAAGGCACGCGCCCGCGGACGCGCGATCCGCTGCTGGACGACGCGTACCGCCGGCAACTGCTCGCTTCCGAAAAAGACGCGGCCGAGCTGGCGATGATCGTGGACCTGCATCGCAATGACCTGGGGCGGGTGTGCGCCTACCGATCGGTTCAGGTCGCGCACGCCAGGCGCGTGGAGACCCATCCGACCGTCTTTCACACGGTGGCGGATATTGTCGGCCGGTTGGCCCCCGGGCATGATGCACTCGATTTGCTCGCCGCGTGCTTTCCGGCCGGCTCGATCAGCGGCGTGCCGAAGATCCGGGCCCTGCAAATCATCGACGAACTCGAACCGGCAGCCCGCGGGGTGTACACTGGCGCGGTCGGCGTGCTTGGTGTGGACGGGCAGATGACGTTCAACGTCGCGATTCGCACCGTGCAGATCAACCAGGCGACGGCGACCCTTTATGTCGGGGGCGGAATCGTGGCCGACTCCGACCCCGCCGACGAATACGAGGAAACGCTGGCCAAGGCCCGCGGGATCGTGGACGCGTTGCATTCGACAAGTGGCGCAGCGAGAGTCAGCAGTAGCACGTTCGGGGCGGCGAACGGAGACCGTCTTGCGTGAATGGGCCAGTCTGAACGGTCGGCTGATGCCGGCCGAGCAGGCGCAGATCAGCATCTTCGATTCCGGCTTCATGCAGGGCATCGGGCTGTTCGAGACGATGCGCGCGTATGAGGGGCAGGTGTTTCGCCTCGAGCGACACCTCGACCGGCTGGCAAACTCCGCGCGCATATTGGGCTGGACGATCGTGCCCGCCGTCGAGGAGATGCGCGAGAACGTGGCGCAGGTGGTGGGCGCGACCGGGCAACCCGACCTTCGCGTGCGTCTGACGGTGACCACCGGCTCGCTGCGCGTGACCGAGCAAGACACACCACAGCTTACCATCGTTGCCACTGCGGCCCCGGGGACGAACTACCCGCCGGAGCTTTACACCCGCGGTGTCACGGTGATCGTATCGAACCATCGGCAAAACCCGCGCGACCCGACCGTCGGTCATAAGACGACCAGTTACTTCGCCCGGCTGGCCGCGCTGCGCGAAGCCCACGCCAGGCGGGCTTTTGAAGCGCTGTGGTTCACGCCCGAGAACCGCCTGGCGGAAGGGGCGATCAGCTCGGTGTTCCTGGTGGAGGATGACGAGTTGCTCACGCCGCCGCTGGACACGCCGGTGTTGCCGGGGATCACGCGGGCGACGGTGATCGAGCTGGCGAACGAGCTCCGCATCCCGGTCCGCGAGGAGCAGTTGGTGATTGACGATGTTCTGTCGGCGGACGAGTTGTTCCTCACCAACAGCCTCATGGAGATCATGCCGGTGGTGCGTGTCGAGCGGGAGCCGATCGGGACCGAGAAGCCCGGGGAGGTGACGCAAAGGCTCGCAGAGGCCTATGTGCTGCTGGTCGAGCGGGAGTGTGTCCGTGTCTAGTGCGACCCCCCAGGCCGATCGGCGAGCGCGGCGCTCCAAACCCACACGCGCCAAGCAGCTAAGCGTGGGCGAGGTGTACGCGGCCTTGAACGCGATCGCGCCCTTTGAGAACGCTGCCGACTGGGACAATGTCGGCCTGCTGGCCGGACGTCCGGAGTGGCCCGCCCGACGGGCGCTGCTGGCCATCGACCTCACCGATGCGGTCGCCCGCGAAGCCCTTCGCCGCCAGGTTGACACGCTGATCGTCTATCACCCACCGATCTTCAACGGCCGGGACGGAGCCCGGCCGCTACGCGGCATTCGCTCGGTGACACCGGACACGGAAGGTCCGACCGGCCTGTTGCCCGACCTGTTGGCGGCGCGCGTGTCGATCCTGGCCCTGCACACCGCCCTGGACGTTGCCGTCGGCGGAACGAACGACATCTTGCTGGACGTGTTTGAGCCCGTTTCGCGCCGGCCGTTGGAGCCGGTGGTGCACGAGGGCCGGGAGTACAAGCTGGTGGTGTTCGTGCCGGCGGCGGAGGTGGACCGCCTGCGCCGGGCGTTGTCTGAGCAGGGTGCCGGTGTGATCGGCCGTTATTCGGAATGCAGCTTCGAGCTGGCCGGTCAGGGCACGTTCCGCGGCGACGAGACCGCCCGGCCCGCGGTCGGCCGCAAGCTCGTGCTCGAGCGCGCGGACGAGATACGGCTGGAAATGGTTGTGCCGCGAGCGTGCCTGGGCGCGGTGGTCCGGGCGTTGTACGCCAGCCATTCATACGAGGAGCCGGCGTTCGACCTGTATCCGCTGGACAGTCTCGCCGGCCGGGCTGCGGTCGGGATGGGCCGCGTCGGGCTGCTCCGCAAGCCGCAGCGCGGCCGTGCCCTGCTACGGCGGCTTGCCGGGCATGTGGACCTGTCGTGCGCCGCCTGCGTCGGTGATCTGAAGCGTTCGTTCCGCTCGGTGACGGCGGCGGCGGGGGCCTTCGGTGTCCAGGCTTTCCGCGATCCCGCCTCGCTGGTGCTGACCGGCGAGCTCAAACACCACGACGCGCTCGCGCTGCTACGGCGCGGCGTCACGGCCGTATGCCTCGGGCACTACGCCAGCGAGCGGCCCGTGCTGCCGGTGCTCCGCGCGCGGTTGGCACGGGAACTGAAGGGACTCGCGGTCACTATTGCCCGTGCGGATCGCGCCCCGTTCGCGCCGGTCGGTAGGTAATTGATGTCGGCTTCATCGTGCTACACGCGTTTTCGAGCCGGGAGTGTACCCATGTTCTCACGCCCCAATCCGTTCGTCGCCGCAACTGCCACGCTGACCGCGACCCTGCTGGCCGGCAGCGTGTACGCGGATGGCGATGCTTTCGTGATCGTCAACGGGCGACCTATCACCCGCGAGCAAGTCGTGGACACCTTGATGGAGGCCCACGGGCTGTCGATCACACAGCAGCTCATCGTGCTGGAGTTGGCCAAGCAGGAGACGAAGCGTCTTGGGCTGGAGGTGACCCCGGCCGACACGGACACCGAGTTCCAACGCTCGCTCGACCAGATGTTGCCGGCGACCGACCGCGGAGACGCCGTCAGCAAGGACAACAAGCTCCAGGCGCTGAAGATCGTGCTGGAGGAGAAGAACATCTCGATGACCGAGTTCATGATCGGCATGGAGCGCAACGCCCACCTGCGTAAGGCCGTGCGGCAGGGGCTGCGCATCGACGAGGCGACGCTGCGCGAGGAGTTCGCGCGCACCCACGGCGAGAAGGTCGTCGTTCGCCACATCCAAACCTCCCTATCCGACTCGGCCGCGCTGAACCGGGCCCTCGACCTGCTGAGTCAGGAAAAGGACTTCGCCGAGGTGGCCCGTCAACTGAGCCAGAACCCCGAGACGGCCGCGCGCGGCGGGGAGATGGCCCCGTTCACGTTCGGTGACGAGCAGATCCCGCCGGCCCTGCGCGAGGCCGCGTTCTCACTGCGGCCCGGCGAAGTCTCCGCGCCGATCCGCGTCGAGCGGCGCTTCCACATTCTCAAACTCGAGCGGCGGATTCCACCGCAGAACGCGCGCTTCGAGGACGTGCGCGACGAGGTCGAAGGTCGGCTGCTGGAGCGTGTCGTTCCGCGGCAGATGGGCCAGTTGGCTCAGGAACTCTTCCGGAAGGCCAAGATCCGCATCCTCGATCCCAAGATCAGGAAAGAGTACGAGGAAATGCTGAAGCGCAACGCCCAGGCGGCAACGGACCGTCAGCCGTAGAGGCGTTGCCGACGTGTGATCGTGAAGACCATGCCCGCTCAAAGTAGTGGGCATGCCGCACCTCATGGCAGCCGGCATGACACCCCTCCGGTTGACGCTGTGCGGCGGCGCACGTAGGGTGCCGAGGCCGTGTGAGAACGGAGATGCTGGGGCTGGCTTGGGCCAATCTGACGCACCACAAAGTCCGCACGCTGCTCAGCGCGCTGGCGGTCGGGCTGGGGATCGCGCTGCTGCTGATCTCCAAAGGGCTGGCGGGCGGATCGATCGCCGAGGTCGCCCGACGCGTGCAAAGCGTGGATGCCGAGCTGGTCGTCTTGCCGGCTCAGGAAAACCTGATCTTCACCAACGGGGCCCCCTTCCGGGCCGTCCACGAGCGGCACTTGGCCCGGCAGGCCGACGCCAACGGCCCGCTGGCCGACGCGGTGATCCCGGTCTTCTTCGGGCAGGTGAAAATGGGCGGGCAGCAGCAGCGCTTGTTCGGCGTTTCGCCGGGGCAGATGAAGGCGTTTCTCGGCACCCGGCGCGTGCTGGCCGGGCGGTTGTTCGATCGGGCTGACGCGTTCGCCGAGCGCGTGCGGGCCGGGGCGACGCCGCCGGTGGAAATCGACGACGCCGGCTATGCGGCCTATCTGGCCGACGGGCTCGAACTGGTGATCGACGAGCGCTTGCAGCGGGTCGGTAATTACCAGCTCGGCGGCGAAATCCGGATTATGGGGCAGGCGTTCCGCATCGTCGGCGTGGTCGAGACCGGCGTCGCCGGACGCGTCTTCGCCCCGCTCGAAACCCTGCGGGAAATCGTCGTGGCCGGCGAGACCAACGCCAGCATGTACTTCATCAAGCTCCGCGACGGGCTTGAGCCGGTAACGGCGGCGGACGAGTTCCAAGCCGCGCTCGGCCCCGCCGCCCGCGTCGAGCTAAAGAGCGACTACGGCCGACTGCTGCACGAGAGCTTCGCGTCGGTGAACCTGTACATGACGGCGTCCAGCGGCGTGGCGCTGGTTGCCTGTTTCCTGTTCATCCTGCTGACGATGTACACGGCGGTGATCGAACGCACGCGGGAGATCGGCATTCTCAAGTCGCTCGGCGTGACACGCCTGGGGCTGGTACGCCTGAGCGTGCTCGAGGCGCTGCTGATCTCGATCACCGGCGTGGCGGCCGGCATCGCCCTATCGTTCGCGGCCCGGTGGGGTCTCAGTGTGTTGTTGCCGCTGCTGACCGTGGACCTGACGGCGAGCCTCCTGCTGCTGGCGGTTCTGATCGGCGTGGTCGGCGGGACGTTGAGCGCGTTGTATCCCGGCTATCGCGCCGCCCGCCTGGAACCGGCCGTCGCGCTGAGCTACGAATGACCGACGAATCAATCATCGACGTACACGGTGTGGAGCACGCCTACACGCATGGTGGCGTCGTCGAGCCCGTATTGCATGGGATCGATCTGACCGTCCGCCGCGGGGAGTTCCTGGTCATCATGGGTCCGTCGGGCTGCGGGAAGAGCACGCTGCTGAACATCCTGGGGTTGATGATGACGCCCACGCGGGCCGAGCAGGTGCGTATCGCCGGCTGCGAGACGCTGGGGCTGGCAGATGCCGACCGGACGCGCCTGCGGCGCGAGTCAATCGGCTTCGTGTTCCAGCGCTTCAACCTGCTGCCGACCGTCAGCGCGTGGCGGAACGTGGCTCTGCCGCTACGAATTCGGCAGGAGTCGCTCGATGGCCGGGTTGAAGCGGTTTTGGAGCAGGTCGGGTTGGGCAGG
>Ga0307378_10009305_pt1 | contig 12935 bp, 21 predicted proteins | sample UN1MG_FD_202238 | JGI IMG/M metagenome (GOLD analysis project Ga0307378, IMG submission 202238) | Soil microbial communities from Risofladan, Vaasa, Finland - UN-1 | ecosystem: Environmental > Terrestrial > Soil > Coastal area > Acid sulfate soil | place: Finland: Risofladan, Vaasa | collected...
TGTAGACCATTGAGCCAGGCACAAAATGTGCGGCGAGTGGCGTTGGCGCGCCGAAGTGGATCGAGCAGCGGACGTTCGGGTCGGCGCCGCGTTCGAGCGCGCTCTCAAAGTTTTGCATGTCCTTGTGCCTGAACGCGAACACGAGCAAGTGGTTCGGGTTGATCTTGCTCGTATCCGTACCATCAGCGTCCGGCGACATCTTCTTGATGTACGCACGCAAACACTTTTCACGCATGATTTTCTTCTGATCGGATTCTTTTTCCATTTTAAACTGAATTTGCACCCTCTATATAAACAACGGTACATACGCTTCCGGCGGCCATTGCATGTACGAACGACGCGAGCCGTGCCGTCCACGGGCGCGGCGAGCGCTCCCACCGGCCGGCGTACTTTTCGGCAGCGCGCTTGTCGAGCGGCCCGGCACATGCAAGCGGTACACACGGCCGGCCGTCATGTACGAGGCGCTCCTCAAAATCGGCGATCGGGCGCACGGTCTGCTCGCAGAATGTGACGACGGCGTCGGCGTCGAGCGCGGCGTAAAATACAACAAAATGCGCGGTACGCGGCGGCTTGATGCGGCGCAGTTCGTCGATCTGCTCCGGCGAGAGCCCGCGCATGAGCTCACCGGCGGCCAGCACGAACGCGTTTTCTCTGCGCTCGGGGGGCCGGGCACGCGGAATCGGCGTCAGTCGTTCGCATATCAGCTGCGCGCCACTCGGTTTCATCTGGCAGTGGCCGCAGCATCCGCGCTAATTCCTGTGCGTTCCTATTATCGCGGCACTTTTCGAGGATGGCATCGTACATCTTGAGCCCGGCATCGTACACCTCGTAATTCACGACGACGTTCTTCGGCGCGCCGTTCCGCATCTGCAGCAGCCACTCCATCGTCAAGCCGTGCCGCTGCATGAATCCGCTCAGCGGCCACAGCACGACCGTCTGTTCGTCCGGCGGCTCGCCGACCATGCACTCGAGCTGCGCGCCGCGCCGGCTCATCTCGAGCAGCGTGAAGAACGCGAGCGCCGACGCGCCGCGCGCCGTGTTGTGCGGTACGAGCCCGTGCATGTACCCGAAACGGTACAAACCGAGCAGCGTCGCGACGCACGAGCGCGCCCAGACCTCGGCCCCGGCCGGCACGCGCCACCGCCACAGGTACTCGGACTTTAGCGCGAACGCGTGCAGCACGTCGCACAGCGCACCGTCCGGCGGCGCCTCGACGAACTTGATCAGGTCGCGGCCGGCGATCGGCGCGAGGTTCCGGAAGCCCTTCGCGCGCACGTCCTTCGACAGCCACACGTCGTTTACCATGGCCGAGATCGCGCGGTGCGCCTGCCGCAGCACGGCCTCGACGTTCTTCCGCACGCTCATGTTCCGGTGCCGGTCGAGCGACATGACCGGCACCGCGGCGTCGCTTTCAACCATGCGGTATTTCGAGATGTCGACCGCCTTCTCGTACTCGTCGGGGTAGTCGCACTCCTCGCCGTCGCGGTCGCCGTCGTAGTCGTTCTCGCCGCCGAAGAACTGTGCGGCCCCGTACCCCGCGGCACTCGGCGCGAGCTCGCCGGCGCGCAGTTGCTCGCCGGTCAGCTTGCACACACTAAGCCCGCACTGCGTCGACGACGGGCACCGTCTGCTGTGGCACCAGTGCGAGACGAAATGCGTTTCGCAGCCGAAGACGGGCGGTGGTACGGGGAGCCGTCTAAACCGGCAGCCCTCGCCGCATGCCGACCGACCGACCGGCGCAATAAAACCGTGCGACTCCCGCCACGATTGTACCGCCCGCTCTATTATAGCGGCCTCCTCTACCGCCGATAGCCGGCGGTCAACGAGCATCCCCGACTCCCGCGCCTCTTGCATCATACTAGCTAGTGACGGGGGCCTGCTCATGATCATATGATCCGATGAGCATCCTGTCTGAAGATATGTTTGCTGCTCTCGGACAGATCCGGCTCGACGGCCAGCGCGCGGGCGCGTACCTGCACCAGCTGCTCAAACTGCACCCCCGCTGCGCCGAGAACGTCTTCTTCCTCGCGGACGGCGGCCTGCACCGCGCCGAACCCGGAAAATATGGCCCCGTCTCGCATGTACCGCTCACCGGCCGCCTCCCCGCCGACGCGGTCGCGCTGCACATAACTTATGCGCAGAACACATGGGCCCTCGCAAAAATCGAGCAGCGGCTGCCGACAGAGTACGACCCCGACGACGACCCGGACGCCGTGTGGCACGCCGAGTTCGTGTGCTCGACGATGGCCCGCGGCGAGGCCGATCTCGTGCCGCTCTGCCGCGCCGCCGAAGCGTTTGTACCGCGGCACGAGCGCATCCAGTCGCACGAGTTCATACCGCCGGACGACGGGCCGTCTGCGGCCCAGTCCGCGGAGCACGTGCTGTGCGCGGTCGAAACGCTGCTCAACCGCCGCGCGAGAATATTCCATGGCGCGAACGCTGCTTGAATCTATTAAAATACCTCGTACTTTGTCATGAACGCCCGAAGATTCTCCTCGGTCAAGTTCTTGCGTGAGACGCCGATGTCCCGCAAGATGAAATTTGCAAGCGAGCGGTCGGTGCCGGTCAAGTTCAGGCGCGCGTCTAGTTCCTCGACGTCGCTGAAGAACCCGAACGGCATCTTGCCGTGCGCCAGCCCCTTAAACATAATTTTCAGGTTCTCTTCCGAGATGTAGTCCATGACTGATCCGGTATTTTTTTTTATTTTTTGTACCGTTTAAACAAATGCGTTTTTTAAATCAGTCATGGGCCGGCGTCAAGGTTTTAAGCATAGCAAGCATGGTGTTCGTTATTATGACACAAATCAAAAGAATCCTTTCAACGCCGACAGTTTCATCGCCGACCGACTGCGAGCAAAAGGATATAACGTGCAGAAGGATTGCTTTGGCTACAAGGTCGTCTTCGAAGATGGTTCTCAGATGTATCTTGATAATAAGTTTACTGTTAAAATCTGAATAAACATGTTTTTGATCAGCTACTAATAATCTAAATAATAGCATAGATGCAAAAGACTGTCATAGATGGAATACAGTTTATACCATTTATACCATTTACACTATTATGACTCGTAAGTGAACCATTTTAATATTTGTATACGTAAAGCATATAACTAATAAAATACTATATCTACCGTAATGCACTGATGGCATGCAGTGACAATGCAGCGTGCCGTCGAGCTCACGTACCATGTAATCGACGCGGCCGAGCAGTTTGTGAGGCGGCCGAAGATCGCGCTGCCGGTCGTGGCCGTGCTCGCGTCCGCGGCCGTGTACGCGTGCATGCACCTGTACGTTGTGTACCACGACGCGAATCCGACGCATCTGCTGGCGGTCGACGAGGCCGGGCGCGTCGTCGACTACTGCAGCGCGCACTACCTCGAGACGGCGCCGGTGTCGGTGCGCGCCGCGCTCGAGCCCGTGTGTGAGCGCGGTCATGTAACGGTACAAAACGGCGCGTTCTACATGACGCTGAGCCACGTGCTCAGTTCGGCGAGAAATATTGCCGTGCTGCTGTTCATGTCTATTCTCGACCGCGCGGCCGCCGTCGGCATTGCGGCACTGATCGCGTACTCGCTCTTCCGCGCGATCGTCGAGTCGGTAAAGTACCTGCGCAAGCCGACCGCGAACAGTGTGAACGGTGTAAACAGCGTCACGCGCGAGATCATCTACATGGACTCGCCGCACGCCACGTTTGCCGAGCGCAAGAAGAAGGCGAAACTCGCCGGTACGGCGTAAAGTTATTTGTGTTTGTTAATATAGTTGCATGAAGAGTCCACGCAAGACGTGCGGTACGTGCAACGACACCGGCGCCGTCGGGTACGGGCGCACGCGCATAATCGGGGCCCCGCTCGAGCTCGACGTCGGCATACTGCGCTGCATGCACGAGGAACGGCCGGCGGTACAGATCGAGTGCCCGCAGTGTAGTCCGAGGGGTCCGAGGGGTCCGAGGGGTCCGAGGGGTCCGCGCGATTCCGTGAGCCCACGCGGGAAGACGACGCCGCGCACACCTCGTTAATCGATATATATTGCAAAATAATAGACGGGGTCGTCCGGCATCATCTCCTCATTCTCGGAGCATATGACGCTGTCGCGGAACAGCTCGACCGTCTTGAGCGTGTGTGGCTGGTAGTACGCGAGCACGTCCTCGTCGAGTTCGCATTCCGGCATGAGAATTGCACAAAAGGCCCGATACCGATCGCCGGTGTCGGGATCGGTACAATTGCCGGCGCGCAGAATCTGTAACTGCTTGTCACTCAGCGCCCCGAGCACGCCGTACGTCATGTGCTCGGCCTCGCTCCGGACTTCGATCACGGCCGAGATCTTCTCCGGCACCGTTTTCTTGCTCTTCGGCAGCCCCTTTCCGCCCTTGCTCAGACCGCGCTTCTTGCTCTCACTCATTACTGATTCTGTTTTCGGCCGGATTTTGTACCGTTTAAATCTTTAATCTGATGTCGCGTAGTCCATGTTATGCCGAGGTTTTTTTATAGTACGTGACGGCTTGGGTTTCGTGCGCTCTGCACACACAGCATTTTTACAAGGTTCATAAGGGCATTCCACGCCGTTGTAACGCAAGTAATAAAAATTTGTTATGCGCTTATCAGGGCATTCAAAAACGGTCCCACACACATCACATGTGAGTGTCTGAACACCGTCGTCGTCTTCTCCTTCTTCTTCAGGAAGTTTTCCCTTTGTTATTATTTTAATTGACATAACTGATTTTAATGATATGTGAAAACAAACGGTACAATTTTTGTACCGCCATATTTTCGGCGAGATGAAAATCAGTTATGAATGACAATGAGCGAAAGGAACTAGAGCAAGCATCGGCCGGCGTGCTTGAACTAGCCGAGTTCATGGAAAAAGCGTCCGGACCGGGCTGTATGAACAACTACCGCATAATGTGGCTCCGGATAATCGAAGATGCACGAAAGGCCCGCGACCCCGTGTACGAGCGGTGCACCGGATGCAAGACGTTGAAGAAAGACGTGAAGACACTGCTGAACCGCGAGTACGACCACGTCAGCGAGCAGCGGTTGTGTACCGACTGTGACAATCAGTAACTATATTTAATCGGCTTCACCGGATCGACCGGGTACACGGGAATAAACGTATTGTACTCGCGCTTGTACTCGCCGGGGTTCCCGGCAAGTTCGAGCACCATGTCCGTGCCGATGCGCTCGATCTCCTCGAACGGGATGAGCTCCGGCGTCTTCGTGCTGAGAAAATCGATCGGGGACATGAGCATGATCTCCGGCGCCTTTAGATGGATCTTGACGTCCTTGAGCTTTGAGCCGTCGAGGCGCGTCCAGCCGTCGAGGCCGTCAATACGCTTGAGCATCTCCTGCATCTCAATATCCTGCTGCAGCCACGGCATCTTGCGCAGCGCCGTCTTCTCGTTCATGAACCGGCGGTTGTACTCGTCGATCAGGTTCATGTACAGCTCGTTGTTCTTGCGGCTCGTCAGGAACAGCAGCGTCGGCTCGCGGTACACCGTGGCATCTAAACGGTACACGGTCTCGGGCGCGTTCGGCAGCTTGTCGCCGGGTTTGAGGCGCTTGATCATCTCGCCGATGCGCTTGACGCGGTCGGACCCGGTCCAGAAGCGCAGAAATATGCCCCACGAACAGTCTTTTGCAAGAAACATCGGCATCGTCAGGTCCGGCTCGGCGAAGCGCGAGATGTGGCACAACTCGAGCCCTTTGCGCACGGTACAAAATCCGCCGGCGTTGTGCATCTGCCGGATCAGGTCCGCGACAAACTTCTTTTCCTCGACCGGGAGGTCGTCGCGGGGCCGGACGTTGTGCGGCATTTACAGCCTGTCATATTCGCACTTTAAAAATAGAAAACTTATTTATCAATAGTGCAGGTACCGCGGGTGCTCGGGCACGTCCGGCTCTTCGAGTGAATTGAGCGTCCGCGTCAAGTACGTGTACTCGTTCGCGAGCATGTCGCGGCGCTTGCACAAACCCGCGATCCGCTTCCGCATGCTTTTCACGTCCTTTACGTTCGGCGCTGCGGCCTCGACACGCCTCGCGCAGTTCACGTACTCGTCGATGACTTTGTACCGCCGGTTGATCTTCTGCATCTCACCCGTGATCTCGCGCTCCTCGCGTTTCGTCCGCGCGTAGTCGAGCTCATCCTCGAGCTCGCGCATCTCGTCATGCAGCCGCGCTTTGTACCGTCTCGCGACGTCGGCGTAGAAAACGTCCGACGCGTCGTCGTCCGCGTCGGTAAACTTGCTGCGGAACTCGCGCATTTTCGGCTCCCAGATGTTCTTCGGCCAGTTCTCACACATGCGCTCGACCTCGGCCGTCGTCTTTGCAATGTCCGCGACGACGTACGACATGCTCGTCTTGTTGTCGTAGATGCGCGCGCGGTAGTCCTTCTTTGCTTCGTCGATGTCGAGCATTAGTGATTTTACTGAGGGAGTTTAAATGTACCGTTTCGGTACATAATAAGTCGCAATCCGGATCAGTAAATGTGGAATTGGCTTTTCATTATCGATGGAGTGATTTTTGCTGCGGTTATCAGCGCAGCGATCGTTGATGTTCAAAATTTTTATATTCTTATGGATGAACGTAACCGGCTACCTTTTGTTGTTTCTGGTAGTGTTGTTTTCATGTTTTGTAATTTAATGGCATTAATAGCTGCATTGATGAATCATTTCCCCCACCCTAGTCAAAAGCGCAAACTTGACGAGTACCCGTTCGGCGCGATTATCGGTTCGGTTCTAGTATGGCCGCTGCACCTCTACCTTGCAATTCTCAGAGAATGCGGTGCCACATCATTAATCGAAGTCGCGTTCAACGTCGTTGTACGCATTTCCGTCGGAATTCGGAACGGCTCTGTAGTGCTATGGAGGCACTCGGCGGTCTTCCCCGGCATCAAGACTCACTGGAATAAGGTCCGTGAAGCGACCGAGGAGAACCGCAGGCGTCTTGCGATGACGCCGGAAGACCGCGAGAAGTATGACGCAGTTAAGAAAATGGTGCGCGGATGGTGCTAATTGCAATAAAAATCGGTGCCGGTACTAATGCTTCCGATAGTATTGTTAACTGTTAACTGTTAACTGTTAACTAAAACGGTACAAAAAATCGCGGCCGGCCGGATCAGTTGATGGGTTTCGAAAATATCGAGTGGAAGGACGGCGAAGAAAAGTTTGAAGGCTTGAAGGTGTGCGCGCTCACGGACGAGATCGAGCGCCCAAAGTGGTACGAGTCGGTGAAAAAGTTCTGCGACCGCGGCTACGACTTGTGCGTGGTCGGAAATTCGGTCACGGCGTGGCTGCGCGGCACCGACGATTACAAAAATGTCGTGATCTTTATGAAGAAGCCAGATGACATCGAAAAGTTCATCAAAGATGTCACTTGTTGTTTCAAGTGCGAAATGCGTGCGTCTGAGTATAATATTCAAGCGTATTGTTGTAAAGACGTGTCTAACGTGTTCAACTTTAAGTTCAACGATGGTTTTGAAGCGGTGCACAACTTCCCGACTTCGGTCTGGAAGACCGGGATTCATTTCGCGAGCGACACGCTGATGACGACCGGAGAAGCGATCGAAGACATCAAAAACGAGTGCTTTCACTATTCGCTTATCTTCGATATCAAACACAATTCATTTGCGAATGTTATTTCAAGTTACGACAAAAATAACTTGATTCAGAAGAATAACATTGACATCTATATGATTTCTAATGGGCTGCGTGACGGTGCGAATTACGTCGATTTATGCAAACATTACAAATTTAAGGCTATTATTTCTTTTTCTATAACCGAAAAGTCTTTCAATGAACTTTTGTTCATTATCAAGCTGAATAAGAAACATGACGATGTTTATGAGAAGATACAAGAGTTTAATAAGAAAAAGAATGATGAGAAGAAAAAATTTCACTCGTATGTGAAAGGTTGTCGTAACGATGACCGGTTCGAGCACGTGCTGAACGACATTATCTGCAAGCGGATCGTCACTGCCGACGGTTCGGGGCACATCAAGGTCGGCGACAACACGACGTGTGATTTGATCGAATTAGCAAAGACTATGAAGACCAGTCCGGATCGTGAGATTTTAGGCCGTATTTGCGATGCGGTCCTCGAAGGCGAGCTCGTAACCGGTGACGGCGTGTCGTCTTCTGTTAACGGCAACAACAACGCCGACGTCGTCGACGCGCTCGAGAACGCGGCCGCGGCCCTGCGCGCGCTCGCGGAGAAGATCGGGAAGTGAGTGCGGTACACAAATAAAATTTACGGTACAAAATATCTCGGTCGGCCGATTCAGTTATGAGCTTCATCGAAAAACTCGAGTTCAAGAAGTCGGGCAATTTCATTGTCGCGGAGATTCCGAAAGATATGAAGAAGATGTTGTGGTTAGACACAGCGAAAAAACTCTACAAGGCCCTGATGTCTCATAAAGACGTCAGTAACATGCAGGCCTTTGCGGTGTGTGGTAGTTCGGCGCTCAAACAACTGACTCAAAAACAACCGAAATATTATGCGCGTGGCGGTAGTGACATATTCATCGATGCGTGTTGCACTCACAAAACACTACTCGAAATTATCGCAAATGTTATTTACGGCGATAATATCAAAAACATATTGGATTCCATTAATGTTCCGACATATGACCGCATCAATTTATCAGATTACAATATCATCCTGCAAAATCCGTACACGTTGATCGAGCACGAGGACTTTTCGATCCGCAAACTCGGCGTGTTTTTCAAAGACGACACCGTCTCGTTCGTGACGACTGAGGCCGCACTCAACGACATCAAGCATAAGCAGTGCCACTACCCAATCTACTACGCGCTCGATCCGGCCGAGGCCTACGACAAGCTCAAGCAAACGTACCCGGCGGTCGTCGAAACCATGTCACAAGAAGACATAATCTACATTCTTGATCAGTCACGTTACACTGTCAAGGAAAAATCGGATGACTGGAAATTGCACGTAACCGAGAAGACCGACAACTTTGAAAAGCGTCTGAAGATGTCGTTCCGCACCGTACGGCGCTATTATCCAATCGGGGTCCAGTCACCACACAAGGGCTCCGACTTGTACCGCAGCTTTGTCGACTTTTCTAGCACGATTGTGCGCAACGAGTACACGGACAAGATTGCGGCAATCGAAAAGTTTGACCGCAAGGAATTGATCGAGTACGCGAAAACGATGCTGAAAGACAAAAAACCCAAGGACGGTGTCTCAGCACTGTTTTTTGCGCTGAGTGAGAAGAAGATCATTGTTGATGACAAAGAAGACGACGTCAACATGATCATGGTCAAGATATATGCAAACAAGAATTGGATCTGTGACGATGACAAAGTTTTAGACATGCTGCTGACGATCATCGAGGGCGCGTTCACGCTCCCGGGTCAGACCACGGTCGCGGACGAGCTCGTCGGCATTGCCGATACACTGGCCGGACTCGCGGATAAGCTCAAGTGAACCCCTCTATCAAATCAGTGCTATATCATACATAAATATAACAGGCTAACGAGTAGAGGAACCGCGGTATGGGCGCCGACCTCCTCATCCTCGACGAGATGGCGTTCATGAACCCGAACGACGTCTTTCAAGTAATCTTTCCGATGCTGCGCGTGAACCACGCGGCGATGATCGGCATCTCGACGCACCAGCCCGGCATGGACCTGCTGTGGGGGAACATCATCAAGCAGAAGATGCCGGACGGCACGCCGCGCTTCACGACGTTCATGTACCTGCCGTCGTGTGCCGAGTGCACGCTCACGCACCCCGAGAAGTTCATCTGCGAGCACCACATCCCGCCGCCATGGATCAAGCTCGGCGACATCGGCGACATTCAGGCGCTGTACGGCGACAATGCCGAGGATATGAACTCGGAGCTGTTCGGGCGCCGGCCGAACACCGGCGAGGGGCCGCTGCTCAACGACGAGGAGGTGCTCGCGCTGTCGGCCTTCAACGAGAACGCCATCGACATCGACCGCGACGTCGGCTACATCGTCGTCGGCGTCGACCCGGCCGCGGGCAATCACTGCTACGCGGTCGTGGCCGGCGCGCCGATCGGCGGAAATTTTGTGGTACGTTATTATTTATTATTAGCATCCGATGCACTCGTGTGCCGGTGCCTTCTTCTTTCTTCTCGTTTGCTGCGGTCGTGGCAGAACGTCGTACGCGGCCTCGGTCAGCGCGCGGCGCAGCATGTTTTCTGCACCGGCGGCCTCCTTGTCGCGGTGCTCGCGCGTGAAGCCGGGGCGCATGACGGCCGAGACGATCACGTTCAGGTACTCGGTCTCGACCGTGCCCGCGTACCGCTGCAGCACGGGCACGAGCCGCGCATCGACCGGGTTGAACGGCGCGGACGCGTACGCGGCGTTGATCGCGGGCGTGTCTTTCGACGGCAGCAGCAGCCCGACAAAGACCGAGACCTCGGGCTCGCGCCGCAGCGCCTCAAGCACGTCGTCGGCCGACGCGACGAACGGCGACGACTCGGCGTGCGCCCTGTACGCGGCGAGCACGTGCGCGACGTTCTGCAGCGCGCGCTCCGGCGCGAGTCCGCCGAGCCAGCCGATCTCGTCCGGCACCTTGTTCGACCACGGCCGCAGCTTTCTATTCATGTGGCTAACAAGATGTTCTTTAGATTCTCGCCGTGTCATACTCGACTGAACGCAACGCCAGGGTCAACGCCGGCCGCGTCGTGCGCCTCATCAACGAACTGCGCGCGCACGAACACCTCGGCCCGGCGCCGGTCTTCATCCTGCCGGAAGTGAACATGGACCCCGTCATACTCGTGCTCGAGGAGGAGATCACGCGCTCCGAGATGCAGGCGGTGCACTTTCTGCACGAGCGCACGAGCCACCGCCTCGGCATCATCACGCACAAGGGCATCAAGCCGATCATCGCGGACGAAGTCAAGGCGCTCGTGCGGCAGCACAACGCGATCCGGCCGTGGCGCCTCATCTTCGGGTACGACGTCGATACGCGCGTCGGGCAGGAGGCGTGGCACCGCCTCGTCCGCGAGACGCACAACATGCAGTGGATTCTGACGCCGAAGACGCGCGAGATGACGCTCAACGGCAACGGCAAGCCCGACGACGTCGCCATGGCCCTGTTCATGTTCGTCGTCGGCTGCTACCGCTTCGTGAAACACTGCGTCCTCTACCAGCAGCGCTACAACTTTCTGCCGATGTCGTGGGACTTTCTCGTCGCGTGCAACCCGCCGATCACAAAGGCTATCATGCACGGGCCGATGGCGAATTTGCTTTAATAAAGGTCCGCGTCGACGAATTCAATTATGGCTTTTTTTAGAGTTGTTCATGGAACAATTGAATTAAAAGACAAACTCGAGCAAACAAATGCAAAGCTTGATTTTCTAGAAGAACGACTGCGCGACTACGAACGCCTAAAGAAACGCGTCGCCGAACTCGAAGCCGAACTCGCGGCCGTACCGGGCGGCGCACTCGAGCAGGAAGGCAAACGGCGCTTCGAGGAGCATGTGAAGGCATGGAGCGACTGATTCTAATTTAAAATAGTGTGTGTTACGGTTAATAATATATGCTTAGATTAAACAGATGCACCGGCCCGAGTGGCGCACCGCTCCCCGGCTCGACGAGACCGGCGCCCGCGTGCCGCCGCCCGACTCGGACGACGACATCAACGGCGACCTGTTTGCTGTTGCAAAAAAGTTCCTCGCGCCCGTACCGCGCACGGTACGGCGCCCGCTCGTGTACGCGCTCTCGGCATGGTTCCTCGTCTCGTCGATCTTCTCGCTGCTCGGCGTCGTCGGGTTCATTTTGCAGTTCGCAAAGTAATAATGAAAGCGTATTTGATAGAAATCAACGAGTTTTTTTGTCATAATATGACCGTCAAGCACGTGGTTGCGACGAGCCAGATCGAAGCAGAGGTCTACGCTTTGTCTATTGTTGCTAGCCACATCAACGTCAAACACTGCAAGCGTCAATTAGAAGACCGACTTCCTGTAATTGATAGGGACTGTGTAAAAATGGTTCGAGTAAATTGTTTGTGCGGGGATACACCACATATATCACTGTCTATTGAGATATACAATTACGAGATGTTGAAAGAGAGCGCGGCGACGAAATCTGACAAAGAGTCGCTGCTCGCTTCGATCAAGACGCTTCAAAATAATTAGAGTCGTCCGCCCACTCGACGACGCCGGCCATTCGGCCGCGCCGGACTTCGTCCGCGAACACCGAATTGCCGTGTATCTGCATCGTGACGCGGACGCAGTTTCCGTGCAGTTCGGCCGCCGTGATTGTACCGATGCGGCGCCCGCCGTGGTGCTCGTACACGGGGTTGCCGACGAACGCGTCCGCGTTGAACATCGGCATGTACGCGCCCGCGGGCATGTCCGTGACGACGCGCATTGATCCGGCGGGCACCGTATCACAAATCAAGTCCGGGCCGATGTCGCATTTTATATCTGATATTCACGTGCCGGACGAGACGGCAGAATCCACGCAAAGAATGGTCTTTGCATTAGCAGCAATAATGAAAAATACTAATGATCATATTCTCGTTATGAGGAATGAATTGAAGGAAGTCAAACAAGAACTAGCCGAGATGCGCCAAAAATTTCAAGACGAATTCGATGCGGTACCCGGCCGCGGTCTCGAGGAAGAAGGCGCGGAACGGTACAAACGCCACACGGCCGGTTTTTGAGATCAAATATTAATGACGAGTCGCGAGCCTAATACTGCGGATTCTAATAGTTTATATAATTATATTGCCAATCCTATGTTAGTAATAAAAGAATCTCTTGATCGAAACAATGAACTTACTGTATTAATGATGTCAAAAATTGAAAATCTCGAAAAAGAAGTAGCCGAGTTGCGTGCAGAGATAAACGGCATGCCCGGCGGCCCGCTCGAGGCCGAGGGTAAGAGGCGGTTCGAAGAGCACGTCAAAGAGTGGAATGATTAATATATTAAACCGATAAAGATAA
>Ga0307378_10009306_pt1 | contig 12934 bp, 20 predicted proteins | sample UN1MG_FD_202238 | JGI IMG/M metagenome (GOLD analysis project Ga0307378, IMG submission 202238) | Soil microbial communities from Risofladan, Vaasa, Finland - UN-1 | ecosystem: Environmental > Terrestrial > Soil > Coastal area > Acid sulfate soil | place: Finland: Risofladan, Vaasa | collected...
TACAGAAAAAGCGAAACAAGACGGAGGGTCAATGAGCTTTGAACAAGCAGAAGCAAAATCACGAGAGCTTACTCGTAGAACGCACGGTACATCATTGCCTGAAATAGGTCCGCGGTTTTTCCAAACAGGTTTTGGTAAAGTGGCATTTACTTTTAAACGCTATGGGCACTCCATGATGCACCTCCTTATCAAAGGGTTTAACGACGCGTATCGAGGAGAAACTAAAGAAGTAAGAGCTATAGCAAGAAAACAATTGCTGGGTATTTATGGGGCTTCTTTTGCTTTTGCGGGACTGCAAGGGGTACCGCTTTACGGATTTACCCAGGCATTATCAGAGGCTATGTATGCAATGTTTGGTGACGATGATGAGCCTTATGATTTTGAAGAATCTACTAGAGACATTTTTGGAGACATAGGATATAGAGGGCCACTTAACAAATTACTTAACCTAGATATTGCTTCACGTACTGGCTTTGCTAACTTAATCTGGCGTGAAGACCCTCGTAGAATTTCAGAAGTTGGGTTACTTCAGTATGTAGCAGAACAAGGACTGGGTCCGGCATTCTCTTATGGACTAAGTGTTAGCCGGGGGCTACAAGATATGGGCCAAGGAAACCTATACCGAGGTTTCGAGCAGATAACTCCGGCTTTTGTACGCAACCCATTAAAAGGATTTAGGTACGCAACTGAAGGCGCGCTAAATAGAAAGGGCGCGGAAATAGTTCCACTAAATCCGTATGATGGCTTTATGCAGATCTTTGGATTTACTAACGAAGACTTGTCTTTACAATATGCCCGTAATCAATCTATGAAGCAAGCAGAGAAAAGCTATAACGCTAGACGTTCTGGACTTTTAACTATGGCATACTTAGCCCGCAAAAACGGGGACACTGATTTAGCTAAAGAAGTGCAAGAAAAAATAGATAAGTTTAACCGAAGTACATTAGGGTCTACTAGTCCGATTCTTGGTGACACTCTCAATAAATCGTTCAAAACAAGGGAAAGAAGTATAGACGAGAGCGTTGGGGGAATAAACTTAAATCAAAAAGTAGAAAATGTTATCCGCAAAGAAATGGGCAGTTAGCTAATTCGCCAAGTACGCACGCCCATATAATCTCCTTCTACCACATTCACTGTTTTTATTTTAACCCTTGCTTTTTTAGCGCCCGTCTCAAGGGTGTAGATTAAAGGCGACGGCTTTACCGTAGGAATAAAAAAGCTGTCCCCTATCTCCATCATTTCAAAAGGGAACAGCCACTCCGGCTCATTATGCAGCTTCATGCTTCTTAACCTGTAGCCTCTCACCTAGTGTACTTAACTTAATCTTGTACACGGCAGTTGCAGACTTGGATACATCTTTCCAACCGGTGTTCATTCTTTGCTTAACATTATGCCCTACTTCAACACCCACGCCTATAGCCCTCATCTGGAATACAAACTCTTTTGTGCTGATAGGTAACGAAGCTAAGTAAGTGTCGAACTCGCGTTTAGAGATCCACATAAAGTCTTTATCATTATCTACGCGAATAGTAAGTTGATTCCTCGGTTCACTAATAATCTTGCCGTCTTTAAAAGCTAATACTTTATCCATATTAACATCTAAGTAATCCTGAAGAATAGACTCATAGTCTACATTGTTTATCTTAACAACTTCATCGCGGATAGTTATCATCTCTCCAACAACGAAGTTATAAATTCGTTCAATGTCAACATTTAAAATCTCTGCTCGGTTTACTATCTCGGCCGCAGTCATAGTAACAGCAATTAAGTTTTCATAGAAACGGTAAGCAGTATCATTACCAAAATCTTCTACGAATCGGTTCTCCCACTTGGCTAAGTTTTGTTTGATCGCCTCGGCATCCCCATATTTAAATACGGCTTTGACAAACATAGCGCCTGCCCATCCATAATGAGTATTAAACTCATCAAAAATTTCTTTACCTAGTCGCCCGTTCTCAATAAAAGCTTTAGGCTTTCTTACTGAAAACTCAATGAGCCTAGCTGCTTCACCATTAGGGTTAGACCTAATCTCTTTAAGCTTATCAATCAAAGAGTGGTTAGAAGTCATAATAGCAATCAATGACGCCGGAGCTTCGTAATCGCGTTCTGAGTTGGTGGAAGCTTGCATTTTTAGTTTAGCCTTACCTTGTGACACGGCTAAAATAAAGTCAGATATAAGGTACGGGTTCTTGTTACCTACTTCATCAAAGCCGAATGGAAGGTTGTGCAGGGTTAAGAATCTACCTTGTAAACCATTGGTAGTTGTGTTCATGACGGATATGTCTTTAGGTTTGCCCCATATACTTAACGCAGAATACAACGCACCTGTTTTAGCCGCCCCTGACTCCCCGGTTAAGGATATTGCTACGCCAGTAGTAGAAGAGAAATCCATTAAGATGGACCCGAACCCGCACAGTGCAGTAAACATATGCATCTCTAGTCCGTTCATGTTTAGCTTCTGAGCCGCCGTCTGCCACCCTTCAAACGTACCACTTTGTGTTAAGAACGGCGCTACGTTTTTAGCTAGGTTAGAAATAGGAGTAGACTTTTCCGAACCGTCTTTAGATATTTCCCTACTGCCTATAACAAATGCTGTCTTATCCTCATTCCAACCCATCTGGTCATACATTGTGTCGTACTTACCTTTGCGTTGCATATCTTTTGCCCAATCTACAAAATACCTCATAATTAATTCCTCTTGTTGTTTTGATTCATAATAAATACCATTACTGGTTAATGCTTCTCTAAGTTTAGTAATATCGTATACAGCCCTCATAGGGAGAATAAACTCTACTATCCCGTCATGGGGGTGGTGTACATTAATAACTAAACAATTACCGTCAGCTGAACTCCTAACGTGTCTTACTGCGCGCATCTCATACTCATAGACCATAAGGTCATCTTTATATGACGCTCCCCCTTTCTTATCGTGCATAGTAACCGACCTATACACACCCCCATGATTAGCCCCTACCCAATAACCTTTATCATCTAAAGTCTTAGGGAGACCTTGTTCTTTCTTGTGAATCTTAGGAAGTACTTCCCCTTCTAATGGCACGACTGCCTCAGATACGCTCACCTTGATAGGGATTTTACATAGCTGTAAAGGAGTAGTAATCTTCTTCCAGTGTGGACAAGCAGTACAAATGTCAGGACTGTGGTTGTCGATGTCCGCACAAGTATGTGGTTTGTCCTGCGTAGATATAGCTTTCTCTTCAGTCTCGCCAAAAGTATATCCGGGGTGATCTTTAGAAAGTAAGTGTACCCACTTGTCACGATCAGCGGAGTTCTGTATTAAAGATATGATCCTCCACCATAAAGGTTCGGGTGCTTCTTTTATATTCTCTACATAATGCTTAACCTGTGCACACCCCTCCCCATTGTTTTTAACGCTGTTACCTAACAGCAACTCAAAGTTGTTTTCAAAGTTACCGAATTTAAGTTTCTTCTCATCTTGTGAAAAAAGCGGGCGCTTAACAATTTCTTCAAGGGGTACTTCCCTAGTAATAATACAATCTTTAATAATTTGAAGATCATATGTAGGTGCGTCTTTTAAAACTAAAGTAGGCCTAGGAGGATTTGATTTGTAGTTGTTAGTGTCCGGACAACGTAAGATACGCGCCGAATCTCCAGTTACGGAAGGATCAATTTTTAATCCGTACTGAAGACACATACGTTTAAGTTGATCAGCTAAAGGCTTCCACTCGTCTCTAGTAATCTGATGCTTTAAAAACCAATAGACATGTATACCATTCCCGCTATTAATGATGGCAGGCATAGGTAGCTCTGAGGTCTCAAGGAATTCGCTTAAAGCAATAAGCGCTTCTTTCTGTGAAGGGTATTCTTTAGTTTCGCCTACATCTAAATCTAAATAAAAAGACTTAATGTACTTGGTCCCTAGAGCCTCTCTCTTCTCATTACGGAAGGTGCTCATAGCAATAAAAGTATTGTCGTGTTCTTTATGTTTGTTCACTATCTCAACTGCCTCGTCAAGAGTGTGGGCAAATTCGTGATTAAAGTGAGGGGTGCCGGGCTTGTTGTAAGCTATGCAGTACACACCTTCATCGGGTAAAGCTTTACTATAAAATTCATTCAGCATATTATCCTTTCACTTTTTTAGTCGATAAAACGCCCCTACGGTTCATCGCAGTTTTTTTAATACCTTTGGAGCGTTATCTATTCTACTCTTGTTGCATTAATCTTCAACCCCTAATTTAGGGATTATTTTCATTTCTAGAAACTCTCGGGCTTTTTTCATTTGCAAGATAGGTAGTTCTTGCGTGTGGTTTGCAAACTGCTCATCCCAAGCCTGACTAAGAGCTACTATAAACTTCTTAATCTTGATACAGTTTTTGTCTCGGATAGGAGACCCACGAAACCAACTGTGGATAGTCATCCGAGATACTTCAAAAACTTTAGCGACTTCAGTAATTGGAAGGTCTGCATTTACACAGGCCTTCGCTAACTGAACTCCCAGTCTATCCTGATCAAAATTATTAAGCTCGATTAAAAACTGAGGGCTATATTTTTTAGGCATCCTTAGTCCTCTGCAAATTGTTTAAGGATGTCTGATAAATCGTCAGCCGGTTTAGGCGGAATTTTACTATCCGCACGCACAACAGGCTCATCAACTTTAGGGGCTTCTGCTATTACCTCTTCAAAAGTTTCAGCCGCTTTGTGTTCATAGCCTACCTCTTCGCCGAAACCAAAACGATCAGCGCCACCAGAGCCACCTTCTACGTACTGGATAACTTGCACTGCTCTAAGTCTTAACGCTACACCCGCTCCAATTAAACTAGTGAAGTAAGGTGCTACGGAACCGTTCACTTTGATTTCCGATCCGCCCCAGATATTACTATCAATCATAGGGATACCTTTAGCATCAAAGATAGCGGGCTTGTAAGCCGCTTTAGATTTAAATCGAAGGATGACATTACCTGTTGGTTGTCCTGCGTCATCAAACTCTTCTGCGTACGGAGGCACAGATTTCTTTACTTCTTTGCCATTAGCTTTCTTTACTTCTTTTTCATAGTTCTCAGCGTAAACTTCGTTGATCTGTTTTAAGATAGGTAGGGCATCTTGCTTACTTAAAACAAGGTTTACTTTGTAGTCACCTTCTTCAGAAAACTTAGTGTCTGGTTTAGATAACCAAGGGTATTGCGCAATGCCTTTCGGCGTTGTAAATGTAACAGGCTGTTGAGCCATAATATTTCTCCTTATTTACTGGTTGGTTTACGTACTGTTATTTTGAACTCTCTCATCGTGCTAATACCTGGAGGGAGTCCTTCGTCCTCTCTAGTACTTAAGAACTCCTTAAAGTTTGTTTGACTAATGCGTTGCTGTAACAACTCTAAAGCTTGGTTCTCTAATACAAAAGCTTTAAAGTTATCCCAATCTCCGCAGACAAAGTTCTCTTTCAGGGTCTTAATAATAGTGCCACTCTCAGTGCGCAATGTCTCGGCACCGATGTCGTCGCACGTCTCTAACATGGCGGCCTCTAATCTATTCATCTGTTCTTTCAGGCCCCCATCTTCTAGCTCATACTTCCTAGATAATGCATCACGCTCGCGTCTAATTGCGAGGTAAGCCTTAACTAAGGAATCTACTTTTACTCCACTCATTTTATTTCCTCCTCCTTAAAGTTTCATCAACCACTATACCTAGAGCAGTTTCATCAGCCACTATGCCTAGAGCATCCTTAACTCTTGCTAAAACACGCCCATAATTGGTGCTACTAATTATGCCTACTCTTTTATCAAACTCTAAATCTGATTCCTTTGCCTCGACTGTTATAATCGAATGTTTCGTTTCAAGCTTAAAAATTTTATTCATAGTCCTATCTCCTCTCTATATAAATCAACTAAATTCATATGCCTTTCTACTTTACCTTGTAGCATGGCATACATCCTCTTCTCAATTGCAGACCCCTGTAAATGAACAACAGTCATCTTATTCTTTTGTCCCACCCTGTCGATCCGAGCTATACATTGAATATAAACTTCGACACTCATCACAGGAGACCAGAACACTACGGTGTCAGCGCGAGTAAGGGTAATTCCGTGCGCGACTGTAGCGGGTTGAAGTACGAGAACCCGAGGATCTTCTGCATTTTGAAACTCTTTAATTATTTCTGTTCGGTTATGTGCGGACACACTACCATGGATAATAGCGGTCGTAATTCCTTGAGATTCTAAATGGTTCGCTACAATATCTATCGTGTGTCTGTAAGGTACGAACACTAATAACTTGTGACTAGTCTGTTCAACCGTATCTACTAACTCTCTAAGGCGGGGCTTGATGTCAAACTCAACCACCTTTCTTTCGTCAGTATAAACCGCTCCCCCTGATATTTGTAGTAGCTTAGTCATTGCGGCCGCCGCATTCACTGAAGTAATCTCTTGGCCCGCGGCTTGTATTATCATCTCTTTCTTAAGCTCTTTATAAAACTTCTCTACCTGTTTGGTTAAAGGGACTTCTCTAGTCTGGTAAGTTACTTCAGGCAAATCAAGACAGTCGTTCTTGGCAAATCGAATAGCCGGCTGTAATGCGTTGAACACTGTCTGTTGACTATTAACTTTAGGTAGCCATTTAAACCTTGTGATCTGATTCATCACCTTGTCTCGCCATGCTGTTTTAAATTTAGGTACGCGCTCAGGGCAAACTAATCTAGCTAGACCGAAAGCATCTTCGGGGGATTGAGACGCCGGAGTTCCTGTCATCATCCATAACCGAGTATGGGGTTTAAGGATTTTAGCCAGTGTCTTCCATCGTTTAGTTGTCACAGATTTGTATGCGTTAGCTTCGTCAATCACTACTAAGTCAAAGTCTGCTTTAGCAATGTCTTCTCGTACAATATGTACGCCGTCGTAATTAATAATGACAAACTCATACCGAAGGTTACTAATGATAGCGCGCCTATCCTCGGCGGTACCATAAGCTACCCCGGGTACCCTATGAATACAGGTGTTGTATATGTCGTTCTTCCAAGCGGAGGTCATGATAGATAAAGGGCAAATAACTAAGACGCGCTTGATTTTCTTCTGGTTCATTAAGTAATCAGCCGCCCACAACACACTAGAAGTTTTACCTGTACCGGCCTCGTTAAAACAAAACGCTCGGCGGTTAATACTAAAAAATTCTGAGGTAACTTTCTGATGATCGAAAGGAAGAAACCTACCGCTCCAGGTATAGTCACGAGTAATCGGGGATGGCAGGGGTTTTTTAAATGGCAGTAGTTCAGTAAGCGTAGTCATTTCATCGAGGCCCCAACGGACCACAACGTCAGATAACTTTTCTCTCTTTTCTATTACTTTAAATTTTGGGATGCGCTCCTGTATTATAGGAACCACATCATTAGGTACAGTCATTTTGACCGCTACATTTTCTAGTATTTCCATCTTACTCCTCTCATAGAAATTCTAGTATAGGGTAGGATTAATTACTAGTCAAGCTTTATTTGATTTATTATTTATTAGCTAAATACTGGCGACTTTTCATAGTGCTGTCTGCGTTTCTTTCGAATGAACGGTTCTTAGATTTTGACTGGATAGTCACACCGTCCTTGTTGCTACCACCTTTAGATAAAGGTTTCTTGTGAGCTATATCTTTACCTTCACGTTTGTCTGCCACGCCATTCCCGTTTGCGTCTTTACCTTTTTTGTCCATAGCACGTCGAGCCCGCTGCCTTTCCATGCGCTTCTCATGCTCACCTCTTGCAAGCTGTTGCTGGTATTGTTTCTTGTGAGGTCTATTTTCTTTGGAGTATGGCATTGTTAGCTACCTTCGTGCACCAGTTAATGAATTCATTGACAGTCATATCCCCCCTAAATGAATTAACGGCTCTACAAACTATCTGTATATTGTCGTAATTATACTCTTTTCCCGCATTAATTCTATCTATACTTGCGTTGGTCTGTATAACTTTTCCCCGTATATGTATGCAAGTTAGTTCAACTCCCGACAAAGCACACTTATAATTCTGGTCTGCTACTTTGTAAATCAACTGGTCCGGCGTAAGAGACGAGTCTTTCTTCTTGGATAGTAGATGTTTAAAGTATACCTTCCAATCATTGTTCATCCTTTGATACCGCCTGTTAACTTTGTTTACATCGCAGCACTTCTTAGAACAAGTAAGATAGTTAGGGTGGGCACTATAAAATTTATTACTGCAGATAACGCAGGCTTTAGCTTTTTTGTACATTTAGTTAATTAGTTCTTTTCGTTAATTAGTTCTTTTCGTAGAGCCCTCATAAAAACGGCTTCCTTTATTATTTTTGCGGTTCTGACTCCATATCTATTAAATTCTGGAAGTTTTAATCTTCCCTCTTTTTCCCATTTTACTAAAGTACTTGGTGCTACACCCAAATAGTTAGCAACTCTTGTTCTAGTTCTATAGGGTTTAGCCCTCATATAATCATTTGCTTTATTAACCATTATATTAATTTCTTCTTCCGTATAGTTTTTTTGTGTTTGTCTACTTGGGCTACTATAGATACTACATTTTTGAACTCCCATCAATACTTCTCCTTTTTATCTTCTGGGCTTATGGTGCTCGCACGTTTCAACCGGACACCATCCACATAGTGGTGTAGGGTTAGGTACCCACTCGTCTTTTTCATACGACATGGTGAGTCGGTCTAACGGCTGCTCAAATGATCTCCACGCTTTATGTATGTCTTCTCTAGTATACGACTCTTGAACAAAACTATTTTTCATACAGAACAATAGTCCCGCTTTTATTTTGTTAACTTCAGGGAAGCAAACGAAGCACATCAGCGCCATCAGCTTTAATTGTTTAGTGTCCGGGTACCTATTGCTACCCGTCTTGTAGTCGATGATGAACGCCTTGTCTCCGTCTACAATCACCAAGTCGGCTATGCCGCGCACCCATCTGTTCTCGTCATTAAAGTCACACTGCTCCATCTTTCTAGTCAGTGCCATCTTGTACTCAGGGTATTTAACTCCGGGTATGGCTATCAATGTATCCACCATTTTCTTAAAGCGCAAATAGTTTTTAGCTAAGGGTTTATCATCACGTACATAAAGCTCCAGTGCCTCGTGTACTTCTTTACCATATATCGTTTGCGGGGTATCAATGAATGAATAGTTCTGTAGAATTCTTACTTCTTGGTATTTCTTAGGGCAGTTGATGTATTCTTTTAGGGAAGAAAAACTCCACGTAAAATCGGCCATTATCTAATTATCTCCACTTCCGATTGGGTTTCTATCCAAACATGTGCGCCACATGATAGTGGTTTGTCTGGGCTGTACACTACTTTAGAGTCGCCTTTTATATTTACTTCATGTGCATAGGTGTTGCTCTTGTACGTCTTAACAGTCAATACAGGTTCTTCTACCTTGTTCTTTCTGTTTGACTTTATAACATGTTGGTTAACATGGATAAGGGTTTTCAACGGCCCTGTCCTCTGTATTTTTTGTAATCAGTCTTCTGGTTCTTATTCATCGAGCTAGTCTTAAGTATCCTACCGCCTTGCTTCGTTCGTTTGTGTACAGGTTCCCTACGTGTTTCTGATTGTTTAATCTTTGCCATTAATCATCCTCGGTAAATAAAAAGCATGGAGTGTTTTCTCCTACATACGCACCCATCATGTTGTACTCAAAATATTCTATTGCATCTTCCTCTTCCATCTCATCATCACGAATAAGTTTAGCGATGATACATTGGTAGCTGTAACAAATCTTATCTTCATTATCAATGCCCTTTACTACTCCAATAATGCAATCATCAAAGTGATCCATTACTAATAGACCATCATATATTTCGTGCTCAATGTCCGCCATCGCAATCCCTTTTTATTTTACATGCGTCAAGTATGTAGTTGTGTTTAAAGTCTTCTGGTAAATTTATGTATTCTTTGAGAAGGCATCGTGTTTCTTTTGGTCCTTTGGGCATGTGGTTCTCTACGTATTCATGGGCTTCAACGCACGAAGTAAACGTGCCAACGTAATGTTCTGCAAGGCAACAACTATTATTACCCACCTCACTACCTATTGCTACCATCAGTATAAATTCAGCCATCATCCCCTTTCTCCTTGAGACTATTGTCGTGGTCTTCCTTTACCATTTCATCTTCCCACTCTACCTTCTGCTCAAAGATTCTTTGGTAGTTGTCCGCGTATGCTTCTTCATCAGTAGGTCTACGTTTACTCCCTTTCCCACCATCGTCCATCTTTCATCTCCTTTAGTAACTTATTATAGTTTAACTCGTGCCTATTTTCCACAAAATCTAGACTTAATAAATACCGGGTGTCCCCAAAATTATAAACCGAATGGGCCACTTGTGCATTAAACAAAAAGAAAGTATCGGGCTTATACTTAAGCTCAACAAACTTACCATTCACATTTCCGTTTGCTATAGAGTCCGCGCGTTCTAGATTCCGGTTAAATAGGCAGTGGCTCGTGTCCCAATTGTTTAATAATAAATTTAGTCCTACACCCCGGTCGGTGTCGATGTGCCAGTCATAATAAGTATTAGCCTCTAACTTAATGATACCCGCTTTAAAAGGGTGAAGAGCATATAAATACTGCCACCAAGGGTCAACTACCCAATCATCTTGTACTATCAAAGCCTTAAAGTTGTAATAATCTATCCACGCATTTGTAGGTGCAGTCGCCGCCCGAATATACATAACATCCGCAGCTACTGAAGGGTCTGGTATCTCAAAATAAAGATCAGCAGTCTCCATAATTGTCTGCAAAACCTCCCTCGCACGTTATAGGACAGCCCTTTGCCCATGCAGGTGTCTTACTCATCTCTGTCATAATATAACTCAAAGCTTCCTCGGCCTTATCTTTAGGCGCCGTACATATTACTGCGTCATGTACCGTAAGCACAGGTTTGTACCGTCTATTTATTTCTATCATCTGTTCACCGATAACAATTCGGGCTAAAGCTTGGACTATATTCTCTACTACCGCGCCCCCCCAAATACTTATCGTACCTCTACGGGATGAATACTCATAGCCTCCAAGTTCTTTACGTAGGTTTGGATATCTAATGTACAGGCCATTAGGTAATAGTAATCCTTCGGGCGTCACTTGTACACATTTCCCCCCTTTGCCTAAAAAATAGGCATCTCTATCTTCAGGCCACGAAGCAAGGTCTGCTAACGCACGATCACATTCCTTCCATAGCTTTTGTACTTCGTGGTTTATTTCTCGATAAAGATCCACAATGTCTTTACATTCTTTAATACTAAGTTCAACCCCCGCATTAACCTTCAAGACGTTTTGTATTTTATCTCCCCCTGTACCATAACCTAACCCCAAGATGCATGTCTTACCAACTGCACGTTCAGTCTTGGTAATGTCCTCGCGTTCGTACACGCGCTTTGCAAAGTTAACGTACACATCCTCACCTTTTCTAAACTCCTCGACTACATCGTGTTGCCCGGCTAGCCAGACTAGTATACGAGCTTCGATCTGTGAGGAGTCACAATTGATAACGACGCGACCGTCGGGGGCTAAGATAGCATTCTTCAAAGCCTTCTGTTTCTTATTGCGTGACGGTAAGTTTTGAAAGTTAACTTTATCTGCCCCTGCCCATCGGCCAGTGTGTGCACCATAATACTTAAGCGGGATAGGTAGATACCCTCCGTTTCTTTCTGCGATTCCTATGAAACGTTCGATTCGGGTCTCTTCAATAGTAGATTTGGTTCCTAATCGTACCGCGCACAGCTCCTGTACAAAAGGGTTTGAGTGTTCACAAAGAGCCAAGAATCCTTGGTCACCTTTTGCTAAAGCATAAGTTTGTTTGCCGGTAGTGGGGCTAACCTTCATCGGAACCGCTATGTTTAACTGCTCCAGTACATCGGCAAACTGTTTATTACTTGCTAATCTTTTGCGCACTTCCTCCACTTCGCATTGAAGTTTGTCTGCAAGTGCCTGTATTAGTGCATGTTTACTGGCTCTAACTTCTTTTAATCTATCCACAAGTAAAGGAGAATCAAGTTTTAATTGTGGCAAAATATACATGCGCAACGTAATGTCTATAAGGTTTAATTCAGGGGCGGGGAATCCTTTAGCAAGCTCTTTAAATAAATCGTAGGTAAGCTTGACATCATTCTTACAGTACACGCCGTACTGGCGTAGCTCATGATCTTGGAAGTCTTCAATGCGTTTGCCTTTAGCTTCAAGGACTTCGGTACCTTTCTCCCCTAGCTCATACCTCAATGCTAATGCCTTAAGTGAACCACCGGCATCTACTCCATGTAAGGCGCGGGCCATACAAAGGGTATCAAGGTAAACTACGGGTCGGGCATTGTACCGCCATTTAAGGATAGCTCCATCAAACTGAGTGTTGTGGCACAGTAATGCGCTATCACTCCAGTCTACCGAAGCGATAGCCTTAGCCACATCTTCTCCCGCGTGCCACTCTATCTTGCCCTCATCTATTCTAATAGCTACCCCGATCACTTGGAATCGTGGATCATTAATGTATTCTTCAGTTGTCATTCGGGATAAACTAAACCCCACATCATAAAACGTTTCAAAATCAATCGTTATTATTTGCACTTTTATCCTTTGTATTTTTACAATAGCCCTTTATATTAAAGGTACCCATATCTGACTCAACGGCACACCACCATTTCTTTTTATAATAAAGTTTAGCGTGTTGTTTGCACTTATGGCACAGGGCTTTACCTACTTTGATTGTCATAGTTTATAAGTCGCAACATGTTCATCTCGGCACTGTACACTGCACCATCGGCGTTCGTCTTTCTCTTTAATGGCTGACCCACACCAAATACATTCTCCCGTATCATTCTTAGGTACATCAGTATTTATACTCCTCATGGTTAAATCAAGAGTCTTTTGCACATGGTCGTTAGCTACGTCAGCTTCATCGGCCATTTACATTTTTCCTAATACGTCCGTCCATTTATATTTGTTCCGGATTTGTTTCGAGGTCAT
>Ga0307378_10009307_pt1 | contig 12933 bp, 12 predicted proteins | sample UN1MG_FD_202238 | JGI IMG/M metagenome (GOLD analysis project Ga0307378, IMG submission 202238) | Soil microbial communities from Risofladan, Vaasa, Finland - UN-1 | ecosystem: Environmental > Terrestrial > Soil > Coastal area > Acid sulfate soil | place: Finland: Risofladan, Vaasa | collected...
CTCTCCGTAAAGCCACCCCTCCGGCCCACCCCTCCGGCCGTGGCGGCAGCGCGTCACTCCCAGGCCGTATCCCTCTTTTTACAAAAGCGGACCCTCGTTACCCCCCCCGGGGCGGTCGCGGGTCACTTCTCCACCTTCTCCTCGACCACCTCGGCCACGGTCACCCGGCCCCCGTGCTCCAGCTCGCGCAGCTCCTTGTACGGGCCGCCGACCACCGTCTCCCCCTCCTCGACGCCCGACAGAATCTCTATAAAGGCCTCGTCGGAGACGCCGGTGACGACGGGGCGGAACGACACCGTCTCACCGTCGAGGATGAAGACCCCCTCGACCTCGTCCCAGTCGTTGGGGAGCGCGTAGTCCTCCCCGAGCCATTCCAGCACCGTCTCGCGGTCCCGGACGACTACGGCGGAGATGGGCACGCTCACGGCGTCCTCGGCGGTATCCGTGGTTATCTCCACCGTGGCGCTCATCCCGGGGAGCACCGTCGGGGGCAGCTCGTCGGTGATGATGACCTTTATCTCGAAGTTGACCACCTCGGCCTCGGAGCCGGAGAGTGAGGTTTTTGCCGAGCGGGCGATTTCGGAGACGTAGCCGGCGAAGCTCTGGCGCGGGAAGGCCTCGATCTCCACCACGGCCGACTGGTTGAGCTCCAGGGAGACGACGTCGGTCTCGTCAATCTCGGCCTCCACCTTCATCCCCTCGAGGCTGGCGATGGTGGCCAGGGGGACGATGGTGAAGGTGGGGGGGTAGGCGATGTCGCCCTCCTCGAAGTTCAGCGCGACGACGACGCCGTCCATGGGCGATGAGTAGCGTGTCTTGTCCACGGAGTCGCGGGCGGCGCGGATGGAGGCCAGGGCGCCCCAGGACTGGCTCTTCGCCGTCTCGTACTGCGCCCGAGCCACCTGGAGCTGCGTCTGCGTGGCCTCCCACTCCTGCTTGGAGATGAGCCCTTCGCTGTAGAGGCTCTGCTGGCGGGTGAAGTTGTCCTCGGCCTGGGACAGGTTGGCCTGGGCCAGATCCAACTGGGCCTGAGCGGCGGAGTAGCCGGCCTGACTCTGGCTCAAGAGGCTCTGCGACTGGTCGGGGTCAATCTCCAGAATCAGGTCGCCCTCGTGGACCTGCTGGCCCTCCACGACGGCCACGCGGACGATCTGGCCCGCGGTGAGCGCCACCAGGTTCACCTCGATGGCGGGACGGACGTGCCCCGGCCCGGAGACCACGCTCTCGATGGTGCGCTTTTCCACCGGCTCGACGTTCACCACGGACTCGGGCTCTCCCGAGGCGAGGACGTTGACGAGCACTATCGCCGCCAGGGCGCCCAGGACGATGATAATGATCGTCCGGCGCTTGCGTTTCTTTCTCTCGGCGGGGCTCAGGTTTTCCGCCACAACGCCTCCCGTCAGCGGGTTTTTCCCCGTTCCGCGGCAAAATAGTTAATGATTGTACAACCGATTTTGTGCGGGAACGAAACGGTCACTTAACCGAAAACTCCACCCGGTCGTTTTGTGCTCTACCTTCCTGGGTGTTATTTTGTGCTATGGGAGCATCACAACCCAGACCAACTACTTCCAGGCGTGAAGAGCTGATACCCCAAATATCGACCAATATATCCGCGACGGCTTGGGCTCGATCAACCGAAAGATGTTGAAGAAACGAAGCTTCGCCTTGGTTCGACGTATGGCCGGTAATTTTGATCATTATTGTTGGGAACTCTTGTAAAACCCTTACGATGTTTTTGATTTTATCTACATAAGGTGTAACTATTTTTGTGCTGTTTGGCTCAAAAAATATTGCTTCAAGCCTGATTACCCTGGGCGTACTTTGGGTTGATGGCTGTCCATCAGGACAACCATCTTCATCCTGATAGCCATTGATTGTCTCTGGCTCATCCGGGCACATGTCTTTATTATCAGGAACGCCGTCACGATCGGAGTCTGAATATCCGCCGGAACTCGTTGACGGCCCGATGCCGTATGCCGCGGAGGCGAACTCACCGGCCAATCTGCGGCACACATCGGGCAAACCCGATTCGCTGCTGGTGGTCTCGGTCTTGCCCAGCGTGGCCTCCGCCGTCTCCACGCTGATGAAGCGCAGCGATATAGTATAGGTGCCGCCTATAACGGAAAGGCTGCCAAGGGCGACGAAATCGGCACCGACTAACTTCCCCAGTTCTGCAACTGTACTGGCATCCACCAGTCCTGAAAGTTGAAAGGCGTGCTCCTCCATCACCCGGGCGAGTTGCGCCCGCTCGATAACCCTGAACTTCCCTGTGTTTATAATCTCGGTGCGAAGGATATCTGAGCAGGCGTCGGCCAGGTCTTGGCCACAGCGCTTGGCCTCGAGGTCCACGATGGCGATGGCGGGTTGCTCGGCGAGCCCGGCGACCGCTGTAATAATTATCAGAATGACGACGGCTCGCATGGTCATACATCCGCTTTCGTTGTGGAAGGGCTTCGCCCGCACGGGACCTTCATCAATCGAGTCATATGTGTCATTTATAGGTTACCGATCCGGTTTGGTTGGGCCGCCCGGAGGACGTTCTCGACGAGCATCTGGGTGGTCACCGGGCCGACCCCGCCGGGGGGAAGGGATAACCGCCCCTGCCCCGACCCGTGAACGAGTTCCTCCCCGGAGGGGAGAGGGACTGCTATTCCACCGTGACGAGGAAGGTCTCATCGTCCAACTCGACGCAGGCCCAGCCTTCGAGGCCGGCCTCGGTGCGCACCCTCGCCCAGTTTTCTCGTCTCTGGAGAACCTCGACGACATCCCCTTTTTTGAGAAGGCCGACCTTGTCGCCGATTGTGGTATCTGGATTATTGCGCATGTACAGGGCGTCTACGATCACCCGCAACCGTTCGGGGGACTCTACGGTTACTCTATGGCTTGTTTCGGAAGGGGCCGAGTAAACCGGGCACCAGGCGGGAGACTCGTCCGAGCTTGTGTTGTTCGTTAACTGGACCCGGTTGCGCCCGTCGGCGTCCATCACGAAGATTTCGGAGCTCCCGTCGCGGAAGGAGAAGAAAGCTATGCGGCGGCCGTCCGGGCTCCAGGCAGGCCCATTGTCCCAGCTCGTATTGTTGGTCAACTGTGTCTGGTTGCGTCCGTCGGCGTCCATCACGAAAATTTCAAAGTACCCGTCACGGTAGGACACGAAGGCGATGCGGCGGCCGTCCGGACTCCAGGCGGGCTCATTATCATCGTTTGTATTGTTCGTCAACTGTATCTGGTTGCGCCCGTCGGCGTCCATCACGAAAATTTCCTCGTTCCCGGCGCAGCGGTAGGCAAAGGCGATACGGCGACCGTCCGGGCTCCAGGCAGGCCCATTGTCCCTTCTTGTGTTGTTGGTCAACTGCGTCTGGTTGCGTCCGTCGGCGTCCATCACGAAGATTTCGGAGTCCCCGTCGCGCTTGGAGTCGAAGGCGATGCGGCGGCCGTCCGGACTCCAGGCGGGAGCCCCGTCCCAGCTTGTGTTGTTCGTCAACTGGGTCTGGTTGCGCCCGTCGGCGTCCATCACGAAGATTTCGGAGTCCCCGTCGCGGTCGGAGGCGAAGGCGATGCGGCGGCCGTCCGGACTCCAGGCGGGCGAATAATCCCCGCTTATGTTATTCGTCAACTGGGTCTGGTTGCGCCCGTCGGCGTCCATCACGAAGATTTCCCAGTCCCCGTCGCGGTAGGAGTAGAAGGCGATACGGTTGGGAACATCGCTGACATCCTCGACTTGAGCTTCGCCTCCCACGCCGCCTTCATCGGCCGCCTCATCCGGCTCATCGGAGCAACTCAAAGTCACCGACAGGCTCATCAATACAAATATGGTTAAAACACGCATAATGTTTCTTTTGTCAGTGAGGTATACTAATTACAAACAGCAACTCCGACCCTTACCCGGTATTCTATCGGTCGTTTTGAGCCGCCCGGAGGGCGTTTTCCAGGAGCATCTGGGTGGTCACCGGGCCGACGCCGCCGGGGACGGGGGTGAACCAGCCGGCCGTCTCGGCGACGTCCGGATGCACGTCGCCCTGCTCGCGGCCCAGCTCGTTATTCCAGTTATACCCGGCGTCGAGGACCACGGCGCCCGGCTTTACGTAGTCCGGCGTCACCATGTGCGCCCGGCCGATGGCCACCGCCAGCACGTCCGCTTCCCGCGCCACGCCCGGCAGGTCCACCGTCCGGCTGTGGCAGACCGTCACTGTGAGGTGCTCGGCCAGGAGCAGTTGAAAGAGCGGCTTGCCGACGATGTTCGAGCGTCCGATGATCACGGCCCGCTTGCCGACGAGCTCCACGCCGGTGGCCTTGAGCAGGTGGTGGACGGCGCGGGCGGTGGCCGGGACGAAGCGCGGTCGCCCCAGAGCCAGGAGCCCCGCGTTCACCGGGTGTACCCCGTCCACGTCCCTCGCCGGGTCCAGCAGGGAGTCCACCGCGTCCGGGTCGAGACCCTTCGGCAGCGGGCGCAGGACGAGGACCCCGTGGGCGCCGGCCTCGGCCTCTTTGAGAAGTTTACGAAAACCCTCCGGGTCCACGCCGGCGGGGAGTTCCACCGTTCTGACGACGAGGCCGCGCCTGGTCCCGGCCTTGGCCAGGGAGCGGGCGTAGGCGGCGGCGTTGGGGTCGCCCTCGGGCGCCAGGACGGCGAGGGTCGGCTCGATTCCGGCGCGACGCAGCGCCTCCGCCCGGGCCGCGTTGGCCTCGCCCAGCTCGCCGGCGATTTTTTTTCCGTCTAGGATGCGGGCGCTCAAAACGGTCCCGGTTGCGGGGTGTAAGTCATGTCCTGTTTGCGCGTGCTTGAGAGTTTAGCCGCTCCCGCCGCGCTAGTCAAGGGCGCGGGGCGGGCGGTGGTCGTCGGGGCGGCCTGGGACGGTCGCACTCTGTGATGACGTAGGGCGGGGATTCCCATCCCCGCCGTGTTTTTTTAAGGTGGCCCTCACCCCGACCCTCTCCCGGAGGGAGAGGGAGACCGCGGGCCGCCGCGTTTACGTTCCCGGCCCCGACCCTCAACCCCAACCTTCTCCCTAAAAGGGAGAGGGGGCCGCGGCAGCCCCTACCCGCGATTGCGATGACGTAGGGGCGGGTCTCCAGACCCTCCCGCGGGCCGACCTAAAGGTCGGCCCCTACGTTCGGCAACCACGGGAACGGGCGACCGTGGACGGTCGCCCCTACGGATCGCGGCAACGATTCGTGACGTAGTGCGGGGACTTTAGTCCCCGCCGCGTTTTTTTAAGGTGGCCCTCACCCCGACCCTCTCCCGGAGGGAGAGGGAGACCGCGGGCCGCCGCGTTTACGCCGCGATTCTCACCTCGACCCGTACCCCGCCGGTCCACCCCGGGGCGTTTGTGCAACCGATAATTGCCACAACGACCCGGACTTACGTATAATGGCCGCGTTGGGCCGGAGCGGTGGTTCTTTCGACCGACCAGCCGCGACGGCCCGCGGAGGCCCCCTTGTTCGACCTCGAGGTCTCGCTCAAAGACATCCTCGACGTCCTCATCGTCGCCTTCATCGTCTACGAGCTCCTGGTGATGATCCGGGGGACGCGGGCGGTGCAGATGCTGATGGGGCTCCTGCTCCTGGTCCTGGCGAGCATCCTGGCCGAGCTGGCGCGGCTGCCGGCGCTCAGCTTCGTCTTCGGCAACTTCAAGACCGTCTGGATAATCACCTTCGTGATCCTGTTCCAGCCGGAGCTGCGGCAGGTGCTGGCCCACCTGGGGCAGAACCGCTTCATCCGCTTCTTCATCGGGGCGGAGCGCAACTTCGTGGACGCGGTGGTCGAGGCGGCGGGGGAGTGCATCCGGCTGAAGATAGGGGCGCTGGTCGTCTTCGAGTACACCGACGGCCTGCGGTACTACATCGAGCGCGGGGTGAAGATCGGCGCCCAGGTGACGCCGGAGCTCCTGGTGACCATCTTCACCGAGAAGAGCCCGCTGCACGACGGGGCGACCATCATCCGCAACGGGATGGTGGCCTCGGCGGGGACGATGCTGCCGCTGGCCGACCCGCCGGGTCTGGCGCGCAAGTACGGCGCCCGGCACCGCGCCGCCATCGGCATCTCCGAGGAGTCCGACGCCGTGGCCCTCGTGGTCTCCGAGGAACGCCAGGTGGCCTCCATCGCCCGTAACGGCAAGCTCACCGAGTACACCGTCAACGAGCTGGGCAAGCTGCGCTCCGACCTGACGAAGATTTTCGGCGTGGACTAGGGGGGGCCCCCTCGTCCCGCGCGGCGGCACGGATTCAGCCGTCCCTTTACCGGAATAACCTGGAAGGTCCGATGGCCTCCAAGCGTGCCCGCTTCTGGCAGACGCTTTCGAAAAACTGGGGGCTGAAGGTCATCTCGCTGGTGGTGGCCGCCGCGGTCTGGCTCTACGCCAACGCGGTCGCCGAGCGCACGCGCACCTTCAACGTCCCCGTGGTCCTGGCCAACGTCCCCCCGGGCACCGTCGTCACCGCCGGCAGCGAGAGGACCGTCCCCGTGATCATCCGCGGCCGGGGCATGGATCTCCTTTCCCTCACCGCCGACGACTTCTCCGCCGAGGTGGACCTCCAGGGCCGCAAGCTGGGGCCCACCACCCAGGAGATTTCCACCGGCGACGTCTCCCTCCCCCCGGGCTTCGAGCTGACGATTCTCAACGTCCTGCCGCACCGCGAACTCGTCATCACCCTGGACGCCGAGAAGGTGAAGAAGGTGCGTGTCCGGCCACGAATCGTGGGCCGGCCCTCCGAGGGGCTCACGGTGGCCCGCGTGACCTGCGACCGCCCCGAGGTGCGCCTCCGCGGCCCCGCGACCGCCCTGGCCGAGATGACCTACGTGGAGACCGCCCCGGTGGACATCTCGGGCATGACCGAGTCCGGCCGGCGGCAGGTGGCGCTCATGCCGATAGGCCCCGGCGTCGAGCCGGTGGAAGGGTTGCTGGTGGTGGTCAGCGTGGAGCTGATCCCGGCCGAGGTCCATTCCTGGCGGGTTCCCGTGCGGGTGGTCGGCGTGCCCAAGGGCTTCACCGCCTCCCTCGAGCCCCGGACGGTGGAGCTGGTCGTCGAGGCGCCGGTGGGCGAGCTCGCCGATTTCGGCCCCGAGGTGGAGGTCTCCCCCCCGGTCTGGCAGGCCGGGGTGTACACGGTGGAGCCGGTGCCCGTCCTGCCGCCGGGCGCACGGGTCAAGGCCATCCACCCCCCCGTCCTGGTGATGACCCTCGAGCGCCGGTCCGGGTAGCCCGGCGGAAAAATAATCCCGTCCCGCCCGAACGCCGGGAGGAAAAAGTGGTGCGTAAAGCGACCGCCCTGTTGTTTGCGCTGCTCGTCGTCGCCGCCTTCGGGATAGAGCGCGAGGTGGACGAGGCGCTGACCCCGGCCATCACGGCCTTCCGCGACGGGAGGCTGGAGGACGCCCAGCTCTTCCTGGTGGACTACCTCACGAGCACGCCCGAGGGTGAGGAGCCGACTTCGGCCGCCGAGGCGTACTTCTACCTGGGGCTCATAGACGAGCTCGACGGGAGCCTGGCGGAGGCCGAGCAGTTCTACGGCGCCGCCATTGACTCCTGGCCCGACTACTCCGACGCCCTGACCGCCCTGGGCACGCTCCTTTCCATGCGCGGGGAGTTCGAGCAGGCCCAGACGAAGCTGGAGCGCGCCGTCTCCCTGGCACCCGATTCGGCCATCGCCCTGGCCAACCTCGGCTACGTCTACCTCGCCCAGGACCTCACCACCAAGGCGGAGACCAGGTTCAGCCAGGCCCTGGAGCAGAAGCCCGACTACGTCTTCGCCCGGGTCAACCTGGGCTACATCTTCATGGTGACCGAGCGCTACGAGGAGGCGTTGGACCAGTTCCGCTACGCCCTGGCCCTGGAGCCGGACAACCTGGAGGCCAACGCCAACCTGGCCGACCTGTTGGTCGTCTGGGCCAGGAACTACGGCGACGCCTACGAGCACTACCGCCGCGTGCTCGAGGCCCTCCCCGACGATTTCATCGCCAACCAGCGCGTGGGCTACATCTACACCGTCATCGGCGACTGGGGCTCGGCGGAGGATTACCTCGAAGACGCCCTGGACGTCAGGCCCGACGACGCCGACACGCAGAGCCTGTTGGATTACGTGCGCCGGAAGATGGCGGAGGGCCCACCCGCGGGGCCGGTCATCAGCCAGGTCATCCTGGACGGCAACGCCAACGACGAGCGGGACGGCATCCTGGAGGCCTTCGGTCTCAAGCCGGGCCAGCCGTACACCGAGGAGTCGGTCAACGACGGCCTGGAGCGCATCCGCGATTACTTCCGCGGCCGGCCCATCGGAGGCGTCTCCCTCGAGGTACGCACCGAGGACCAGTTCGACGGCCGGGCGGTGTCCCTGGAGCTGGAGGTGGTGACCGGCGAGTCGGCGACGCTGGGCGCCGTGGAGCTCCGGGGGCTGGTGGATACCCCGGTGGACGTGGTGGAGCCGATTCTGGCGGCCCACGGCATCTTCGTCGGCGCGCCCTTCGACAGCCGCGAGGTCTTCACCGCCGTCCGCGAGCTCTTCGAGACCGGCTACTTCGCCAGCGTCAGCCGCAACCTGCGCTCCGGCGTGACCCCCGACGAGATTGACCTCATCATCCTCTTCGAGGAGAAGCGGGGCGAGTGACGCCGCGGTGGGCCGGGGTGAGGCCGGGGGGTGTCCGGAGGAATTCCTGCACCGGGTCACGCGGCGTTCCCCGATGGGGCTGGCTCATCCCTGCGCACGGTGGGAGGTTGAGCCGGCAAGGGGCTATTTCCCCGAAGGGCTTAGGCGATGCCCATTGTCTTTAGGGTCCTTCATCGCGTGCGGGGGAGGTCGTAAGGGCCGGTCGCGGATACCGGGAAACCGGGAGAGGCGACCTCGACGGGTTTCGGTCCCGTGAGCGAAGACGGCGGTGCGGTCGTTGCGGTCTCGTTCGCGCCCGAGGCGATTCGCCGACGGGTTTCGATCCCCGTAAACGGGTTTTCTCCAACGCGGAAAGCGGCTTTTTCGTCGCCCAAAATAGCGGATACCGGCTCCACTGACACCAGGTTTTCTCCAAGCGAGGAAAGCAGATGGCAAAGCCCTTCGGCGTGCGGCTGGGCATTTTCCTCCTCGGCGTGGCGGCCGTGCTCGCGACCGTGCTGGGCGCCGGCGACCCCGGCCCGCTCCTCTCCACCGCCGACCCCGGGGACGTGGGGATGGACCCGGAGCGGCTGGCCCGCCTGGACGACCTGGTGGAGGAGATCATCGCCTCGGGGCGGATGCCGGGCTGCGTCATCCTGGTCGCGCGCCACGGCGCCGTGGTCTGGCGCAAGGCCTACGGCATGGCCGAGGTCGAGCCCGAGCAGCGGCCCATGCTTCCCGACACCCCCTTCGATTTGGCCAGCATGACCAAGGTGGTGGCCACCACCACGGCGGCGATGATCCTCCTGGAGCGCGGCGAGTTCCGCCTGGACCAGCCCGTGGCCTACTACATCCCCGCCTTCGGCGAGAAGGGCAAGGGCGACATCACCCTGCGCCAGCTCCTGCTGCACACCAGCGGCCTCCCCGCCTGGCAGGATTTTCCCAAGACGTGCTCCGACGCCGCCGACGTCATCGCCGAAATCTGCGCCCTCGAGCCCAAGTACGCGCCGGGCGTGCGCTACCTCTACAGCGACCTGAACATGATACTGCTCGGGGAAATCATCCGCCGGGTGGACGGTCGCTCCCTGGACGAGTTCTGCCGGGAGGAGGTCTTCGAGCCGCTGGGGATGGCGCACACGGTTTTCAATCCGACGGGCGCGTTCGCCGCGTCGGCGGCGGCCACCACCCGGGCCGAGGGTCGCGCCGACGTCCCCGACGGCACCATGCTCGTGGGCCGCGTCCACGACGCCAACGCCGCGGTGATGGGCGGGGTTTCCGGCCACGCCGGGCTCTTCTCCACCGCCGACGACCTGGCCGTCTTCGCCCAGATGCTCCTGAACGGCGGGATTTACGGCGACACGCGCATCCTCTCGCCGGTGACCGTGAGGCGGATGACCGAGGAGCAGCTCCGGGTGGACTCCACGGTGCGCCGCGGACTGGGATGGGACCTCCACTCCGACGAGTACTGCACCTCCGGCGACCTCCTCTCCTCCTCCGCCTACGGCCACACCGGCTTCACCGGCACCAGCCTGTGGGTGGACCCCGAGAACGACCTCTTCGTGATTCTCCTGGCCCACCGGCTGCACCCCGACGGCCGGCAGAGCGCCTTCAACGAGGTGCGGGCCCGCATCCACAACGTCATCGCCGCCTCCATCGTCGAGTAGAGCCGTCGTCCGCGTTTCCGGGGGGTGGAGCGGCGTGAAACGGGTGTCTAAACCCATTGCCCCGGAGCGCGTCAATCCGGGCGGGTGAACGGCGGGGCGTAGATGTTCCGCTCGGGCCGCGCGGAGGTGGTCCATCCGCCGGGCGCGCCACGGCCGGTCCACTCCCCGTTGACGCCCCCATTCCCTTTTCGGGCCGACCCCCCGCAATTCCACGAGGTGCGATGGTGAAGGCTTTCGCGTTTTCGGTATCGCTCGGCGCGGCGCTCCTGGTCTCCTGCGAGGACGTTACGGGCTCCACGGAGCTGGGCGCCGGCTTCTGGCCGCTGGCGGTGGGCGACTCGTGGACCTACCGGGACGGCTTCGGCGACCTGGCCGAGGTGACCGTCACCGACGAAGAGAACGGCTGGTACTGCTGGGACGAGGGCGTGGCCCGACTGGCGCTCCGTTGCACCGATACCTCCTGCCGCCGCCAACCGGCGTGGCCGCCTCCCGACGACCCGCGGTACACGATGGTCCTCCTCAAAGAGCCGCTGGAGGAGGGCGCCACCTGGCCGCTCTACGCCGACGGCTCCGGCGAGGCCACCCTGGTGGAGGCCGACTTCACCTACGAAACCCCCGACGGGGACTACGACAACTGCTACAAGGTGGAGCTGGAGACCACCTGGGAGGTGTACGCCCGGGGGATCGGCCTGGTCGCCGAGGGTTTTGGCGACTTCGAGACCCGCCACCTGGCGGAGTACACGCTAAACTAGCTCAACGCTTGACGATTCAAATACAGCCGTCTATACTGGCTTGAGGGCATGAAGGAGACGGTGAATGCGATGAACGATAAGTTGGCGCTCAAAGTCAAAGTCGAACCCGGTATGTTCTCCCATGAGAGGTTCGTGACTATTTCCACAAAGAAGGGCGATTTTTACCTCTACGTGGACGCGAGCAGTCTGGTGGGCGACCTTTTAAGGGTTTTTCCCGTGTATCAGGTTGACGATGAAATCCTGATAGACCTGCCCCAGGAGACACTGACCACCGGCAGCCGCATCCGTGTGCCCCGCGAGCTGCTCATACCGCTTCCGGCGTGAGTTCCCCATGATTCTCTGTGACTCCGAGCTGAAAGCTGCCCTCTTTCATAGGCAGCTTATTATTGAGCCGATGCCGACGGAGGATTGCATTTCCACTTCGAGCATTGACCTCACGTTGGGCGACGAGTTCAAGCGATGGAACACACCGCCGTCTCCGGTCAACCCGACCAAATCCTATCGGGAACTGGCGGCTCAGTCTCAAGTTGATGTGCCGGTCAATTCGGATGGTTCGGTCAGCGTTAATCCCAGTTCCTTCCTTCTTGCCCTGACTGCGGAAACCGTGTCCCTCCCTAACCGGTCTCGTCTGGCCGCCCGCGTCGAGGGACGCAGCTCCCTGGCTCGATTGGGATTGGGAATCCACGTCAACGCCCCCACGATTCACGCCGGCTTCAGGGGAAGGATAACGCTCGAAATCACGAATGTCGGGCCTCTGACCATCCTTTTAAAACCGGGGTTGAAGGTGTGCCAGCTCATCGTCGAGCAGGTGTTCGGCACACCGGTTCGGGAGTTTCAGAGCGTTTTTCAGGGACAACGAACCGTTTCCGGTTCCTAGTAGTGGTGTGCGTCGGTGTTCGATTTTCGTGCCGGGCCCCAGCGGGCTTTTTTCATGACGCGAGCGGTCAGAATAGGCGTGTACGGGATGGAGGAGGCGCCGGGGTTCCTCGCCGGTGAGCTGCGGGAAATCGGCCTGGACGCCCGGGAGCTCGCCGACCTCACCCCGGGGACCCTGGCCGGCCTGGACCTCCTCCACGTCTTCTACCCGCCCATGGCCTGGCGGGGCCTGGTCACCGCCCGGCTCATGGGGCTGGCGACGGTGGCCCACTGGATGGGGAGCGACGTCCTCGCCGTGCGCCGGGGCCGGGAGCGGCTCAAGCTCCGCCTGAGCCTGCCCTTCATCCAGTTGCACCTGGCCGACAGCGCCGGGCTGGTCGAGGAGCTCGCCGGGCTCGGGGTGCGCGCCCGTTTCCAGCCGGTCCTCTCGGACAAGCTCGCCGTCGAGGACGCCCCCTGGCCCGAGGAGCCCTCCGTGCTGGTCTACATCCCTCCCGAGCGCGGGGATTTCTACGGCGTGCCGCGGGCCGTGCGTCTGGCCCACGGGATGCCCGACGTGCGGTTCCGCTCCTGCGGTCCCGGACCGGCCCCCGCCGACGCGCCCGCCAACTGGGAGCATCTCGGTGTCCGCGACGACATGTCGCCGGTTTACGCCGGGGTGCGCGTGCTTCTGCGCCCGACCCGGCACGACGGCCAGGGGAGGATGGTGCTGGAGGCGCTGGCCCGGGGGCGCCGGGTGGTGTGGAGCGGCCGGCTGCCCCACGTCCTCACCGCCCGCACCGACGACGCGCTCGACCGCGCGGTCCGGGAGGCCCTGGACTCGGGGCCCAACCGTGGCGGCCGGGAGATGGTGCGCCGGTTTTTCGACCGCCGCCGTAGCGCGTTCCGGTTGCGGGATTATTATCGGCTTCTGGTGGGCCGGACGTTGTGAGGGGAAAGTCGTCGGTGCTTTTCTCTGCGATGAAGTAGGGCGGCCCCGTAGGACGAGTCCTCTGTGGGCCGCCGCGTTTTTTATAAGGTGGCCCTCACCCTTAATCACGTTGGCGCGCCGCTCCCACGGGGAG
>Ga0307378_10009308_pt1 | contig 12933 bp, 11 predicted proteins | sample UN1MG_FD_202238 | JGI IMG/M metagenome (GOLD analysis project Ga0307378, IMG submission 202238) | Soil microbial communities from Risofladan, Vaasa, Finland - UN-1 | ecosystem: Environmental > Terrestrial > Soil > Coastal area > Acid sulfate soil | place: Finland: Risofladan, Vaasa | collected...
AGACGGCCGCCCCCCGCTGGGCAGCCTGGACAAGGCCCTGCTCGTGCAGCAGATCACCGACGCGATTTTCGCCTCCGCAGCCCGCGGGCGGGCCGTGAAGGTCGCTACATAGCCCGGACGAACCCCGTGATGCAGAGAGATCGCAATGTCCGAGCTGCCTGAGGAACTCACCGAAGAGCTGCGCATGCCCTACCTGGCCGACGCCGAGCGGGGCGCGGCCGTAACCGGCGGCGGCTATTGGCCGACGCTGTTTCGGCTGAGCGACGGGGCGATGATGGCCGTCCTCCGCGGCGGGGCGCCGCACGTGGGCCTCAACAGCCGGCTCGGCCAGAGCGCATAGAGCCCGTGGGAGTGCCGTTGCCGTGCGACTGCGCGTCTTGAACATGGCCGACACGACGTCCTGCCCCGACGTCTTCCGCGCGATGGAGGACGTCGCGGAGGTGGTCTCGCTGCCGCCGGATCAGGACACGCTTCGCCGCAGGCTGAAGGAGTTCGACGTCTACTTCGCCTCGCTCCACGTCCGCGCCGACCGCGAGGCGCTGGAGCAGTCCCCGCGTCTGCGCGCTATCGTCACGCCCTCGACGGGCACAGACCACATCGACCTGGCGGCGGCCGCCGAGCGCGGCATCGAGGTGCTATCGCTGAAGGACGACCTGGAGCTGCTCGAGAAGATCACCGCGACGGCGGAGCTGGCCTGGGGGCTGCTGCTGGCGACCGTGCGCCGGCTGCCGTGGGCATTCGCCGCGGCGCGGCGCGGCCACTGGGCGCGCGACAGCTACCGCGGACGTCAGCTCTCCGGCAAGACGCTCGGCGTGCTCGGCTACGGCCGACTGGGGCGCATGGTGGCGCGGTACGGCGGGGCGTTCGGCATGCGGGTCCTGGCGTGCGACGTGCGTGACGTGACGCCCGAAGACGGCGTCACGATGACCGACTTCGACACGCTGCTTCGTGAATCGGACGTGCTGAGCGTGCACGTTCACCTTACCGAGGGCAACCGCGGCCTGATCGGCGCGGAGGCCCTGTCGAAGATGAAGCCGGGTGCGGTGCTGATCAACACCTCGCGCGGCGCGATCGTCGATGAGGCGGCCCTGCTCGACGCCCTGCGCTGCGGCCGGCTGGGCGGCGCCGGCCTCGACGTGATCTGCGGCGAGTGGGACGCGAACCTTGCAGAACATCCGCTCGTCCGCTACGCAAACGAGCACGAGAACCTCGTCATCACGCCCCACGTCGGCGGCGTGACGTTCGAGTCCCAGCGCATGGCCATAGAGCACGCCGTGCGCAAACTCCTGAAGTTCCTGGAGGAAGAACATGCACCGTAACGAGGCGCTCGGGAAGATACTCTTCGGCGGCTTCGTGCCGATCGTGGTGGACGACCGCCTGCCGGCCGAGGCCTGCGCCGAGCAGGTGCTGGCCGCCGGGCTGGAGGCGGTCGAGGTATCGTGCCGCCACCCGGACGCCCTGGCCGTCATCGGCCGGCTCAAGGCCCGCCTCCCGCGACTGGCCGTCGGGGCGGCCAGCCTGATCGAGGACGGCCGCTACCTCGAGCACCTGTGGGCCGCAGGGCGCAGCGTGCCGAACATCAAGCAGGCTGCCGACGCCGGCGCCGACTTCCTCGTCTCCATGCTGCCGTTCCGCCAACCCACCTACGAGCGATTCTCGCGAACGCACGTAACCATCCCCGGCGTGGCGACGCCCGGCGAGGCGCAGCAGGCGCTGGACTGGGGCGCAAACCTGATGAAGTTCTGCAGCCCGCACCTGCTCGGCGGGCCGGCATTCTTTCGCGGCATCGACGCAGCCAGCCATCGGGGGCTTCCCTTCTTCACCACCGGCGGCATCCGGCCGAAGGTCATCGACGACTACGTCGAGGCACAGGTGCTCGTGTTCGCGGCCGGCTTCGACATCATTCTTGGCGACGCCTACGCTCAGATGGCGCAACAGTTCGCGCCCGAGCGTCTCGGCGAGGCGCTGGGCGCATACGTCGCAGCCATCCGGGAGGCCCGCAAGCGGCACCAGGGCCACATCCCGTTCGACAGCAAGGACGCGGCCGCCATCGCCGCCGCCAGCGGGCGGTGCCTCAACGAGGGCGTCTGATGGGACCGAGCGAGCCTCCACGTCCCCGGCCGGATGATGCCGGCCCGGTGCCCCTGGTGGCCGTTGCGGGCACGGCCTACGAGTGCGGGGCGCAATACGGCCGGATCGTGCTGAAGGACCACCCGGGCTACAGGACATACGTGGACATGGCGCTGGAGTGGAAGGCGCTGCCGGCGGGGGTGCGGCGTCTGGTCGAGCGGCGGGCGCCCTACCTGATCGACGTGTACCGCGGCCTGATCGACGCCGCGGGCCCCGGTCGCGGCCGCCCCGAAGACGGCGCCGGCTGCACGTCCTTCGGCGTAAGCGGCGCGATCACAGCCGACGGGCAGCCGCTTTCGGGACAGAACAAGGACACGCCCGTCCAGAACATGCGGCGGTACATCGTGCTGCGAATGCGGATCCGTGAGGGGCCGACGATTCTCGTGCTGGCGTATCCGGGGGAGGTGCTCGGCTACGGCCTGTGGTCCACGGGCATGAGCCTGTTCCGCAACGACCTGCGCTCAAGCGCGGGCTCGGCGGCGGGCCTGTCTGTCGTGCAGTGGGGCCTGCTGGCGCTGGCGGGACGATCGGTGAAGGGGGCCGTCGAGCTGGCGCGGGAACACCGCATCGCCGGAATCGGCAACTGCCTGATCAGCGACGCCGACGGCGAGAGCCTCTCGGTGGAGTTCAACGCCGGGGGCGTAAGCATCGTGCCCGCGAGCGACGGCATCGCCACGCACGCCAACCATCCCGAAGGCCGCCAAACCGGCCCCTTTGAGCACTACCCCGACGCGATGGAGAGAGAGCTTTCCCGCCACCGCGTCGACAGGCTGCGCGAGCTGCTGGGGGCGCAGCGCGGGCGGCTGACGGTCGGCGGGGCCTTCGCCGCCATGTCCGATCACGAGCGCCATCCGCGCGGCATCTGCCGGCACGAGGTGGGCGACATGCCCAACGGCGCGACGACGGCGGCCGTCGTCGCCGAACCCGCGCGCGGGCGATTGCACGTGGTCCGCGGCCAGCCTTGCTGCAACACCCCAGTCACGCACACGATCTGACCCGGCAGGTCGCCTCAACCATGTCAAGGCCCGGGCGGACCGCCGGAGGTGGCCGGATGAAACTGGGCTCGCCGACGTGAAGAGGCGCAACGAAAATGAAAGACCCTGCCGGCGCCCGGAGGTATAATGAAGCCTGGAGCCGGCAAGGATCTACGTCGATCGGATGGTCTGCCATGAAGAAGCGGAGCCAGACGGCCTTCACGCTGATCGAGTTGTTGGTGGTGGCGGCGATTCTGGCGCTGTTGATAGCGATGTTGGTGCCATACCTGCAGCGCGCCAAGGCGATCGCCCTGCGGGCGATCTGTGCCTCGAACATGCGAAACATCGGCACGGCGGGACATGGCTTTGCCGCCCAGCATCAGGCCCGATGGCCCGGCGGCGCCTGTCGCGGCCGTCCGGGCATTGATCCCCCCTGGACAGGGGATAGCTCGGTCTCCTGGAGCCACATCCTCAACGTGGAGTGGTTCAACGAGAACCGGATCCAGTCGATGGGGTATAGGCCGCAAAAGAACAGGCTCTACTGCCCCAGCATCAGGTATTGTGGCAGTCTATACCCCCGGGGGTACTACTGGAACCAGGACGCCGCCGGCGGACCCTCCTGGGGTTCCAATCGTCCCGAAGGCCGGTACGGATTGGAGCTCGATCCGGCCCCGCTGAGGAATATGTACGCCCCCTTCATCTACGGTTTGTTGAACGGCTACGCACTGGGGGCCAAGGTGTTCTTGTTCCGCTCCCCCAGCACCCAGTACCTGCTGCTCGAGGCGAACGCCGGCAACGATGTGTTCGGCGCGATGACCGGCACGATTCGGCTCTACCCCAACAGCACCGATCCCTCTTTCCCTCCCTGGGTGGGCGTGCCCTCCGGCGGGGGCTATGGATTCGCCTATCGCCACGTACTGCCCCTGGACCCCGTCCTCTACCAAACCCAGGCCACAGGCAACTTCCTATTCGTCGATGGCCACGTCGAGATGCACAATCCGCCGGAAACCATCAATACGATCGATCGCTTTGTGATATCTCCCTGACCGCGTCCGCGTGGCGCGGCTGACCCGGCGGGGAGGCCTCCGACGAGCCGCCAGCACCGGCCCGAAGGATCAGCAGCACGACGAACCACACCCCCGCCAGCGCCACGAGCACCCCCATCGCCCGCGCCCACAGCGAGCAGATCTCCACAACGACCATCGCGGCCGTCGCCGCGCCGACGGGCCAAAGCCACCGCCGGCGCGCGTGTCCCGGCGCGAGGGCCCGCTCCGCCGCGATGCACATGCCGATGTGAGCATCGTGCCCGCGCGCGACGGCATCGCCACGCATGCCGATCATCCCGAGGGCCGCGAGACCGGCCCCTTCGAGCATTACCCCGACACGGCGGAGATGGAGCTTTCCCGCCATCGCGCCGGGCGGCCGCGCGAGCTGCTGGCCGCGCAGCGCGGCCGGCTGACGGTCGGCGGGGCCTTCGCCGCCATGTCCGATCACGAGCGCCATCCGCGCGGCATCTGCCGGCACGAGGTGGGCGACATCCCGGACGGCGCGACGACGGCGGCCGTAGTCGCCGAACCAGCGCGCGGGCGATTGCACGTGGTTCGCGGCCGGCCCTGCTGCAACACCCCAGTCACGCACACGATCTGAACCGGGGGGTCGCCCCAACCATGCCAAGGACCGCCCAGGCCGCCGGACGCGGCCGGATGAGATCGGGCCTGCAAACGCCAAGAGGCACAAGGAAGATGCTCGGCCCCGCCGGCGCCCGGAGGTATAATGGAGATTGGAGTCGGCTGGCATCTACGTCGATCGGACGGTCTGCCATGAAGAAGCGGACAGAGACGGCCTTCACATTGGTCGAGCTGTTGGTGGTCATCGCCGTGCTGGTGCTGCTGCTGACGCTGCTGACGCCGTTCATGGGAAGGGCCCGACAGATCGCCTTCCGCGCGGTCTGCGCGTCGAACATACAGAACATCGGCGCGGCGGGGATGACGTTCGCCGCCCAGCACAGCGGCCGCGGCCCCGGGCACGCCATTCGCGGCCGCCCCGGCATAGACCCCCCCTGGCACGGTGACAGCTCGGTCGCCTGGTGCGACATCCTCAACGTGGAGTGCTACGGGGACTCCCGAATCCAGCGGATGGGCTACACCCCCCGTAAGAACAGGCTCTATTGCCCGAACATGAAGTACTGGGGCAGCCTGTACCCCCGGGGGTACTACTGGAACCGCGACGCCACCGGCGGGCCAACGTGGGGAGGCAACCCCGTGGAGGGGCCCTATGGTCTGGACATCGACCCGGCCCCGCTGAGGAATATGTACGCCCGCTTCATCTACGGTTCGTTGAACGGCTACGCGCTGGGGGTCAGGATGTTCCTGTTTCGCTCCCCCAGCACCCAGTACCTCCTGCTGGAGGCGGAGGCCGGCAACGACGTGTTCGGCGCGATGACGGGCACCATTCAGATGGGCAACCCTTCCTGGGTGGGCAAGCCCTCCGGCGGCGGGTATGGATTCGCCTATCGCCACGTCCTGCCCATGGACACCGATCTGTATCGGGCCCAGGCCACGGGCAACTTCCTCTTCGTGGACGGCCACGTCGAGATCCACACCCCGCTGGAGACTATCAACACGCTGGACCGCTTCGCGATCTCGGGCTGACCGCATCCGCGCGGTGCGGCTGACCGGACGGCGCGGCCAGCGACGCAGCTTCTGCGATACAGCTCTTCAGGAGTCCCGCAGATGGCAACCAGAGTGAGCCGTAGGAGGTTCACGTTGATCGAACTGCTGGTGATGGCGGCGATTCTGGCGCTGTCGATATCATTACTGGTGCCGTTTTTACGGCGCGCCAACGACGAGACCCTCAGGACCGACACGCAAGGAAGGAGTCGAATGAAAACGCAAGACACGCGAGCGATCGATGCCGTGCTTTCCCCCGCCACCGCGCAGCATCCCCGGCAGACCGAGGCGTCGATGCTGGCCTTCCCCGACGGGCGGCTGCTGTTGGCCTACTCGGATTTCTACGACGGCCCCGGGCGAGATGAGGACCCGGCGCAGATCGCCGGCCGCTGGTCCAAGGACGAAGGCCAGACATGGAGCGAGCCCTTTGTTCTTCAGGAGAACATCGGCAAGATCAACTGCATGTCGGCCTCGCTGCTGCAACTGCCCAGCGGGCGGATGCTGCTGGCCTTCGGCCGCAAGGACGCCCAGCCCGGCCTCCTGCACGCCATGGTCAAGTACTCCGACGACGAGGGGCAGACCTGGAGCGAGCCCAAGGACATCACGCGCGGCGACAACTACTGGTGCATCACGAACGACCGCCTCGTACGCCTCTCCAACGGCCGCATCCTCTACCCGATCGAGGCCCGAAGCGTCGGCTGCCATGTCTGGTACTCCGACGATGACGGGGCGACGTGGCAGATGAGCCGCGAGAACATCGCCCGGCCGGAGGGTATCCATTACGCCGAGCCCACCGTGGTGGAGCTCAAGGACGGCCGCGTCGCCATGTACATCCGCAGCAACGCGGGCAACCTCCACATCGCTCTTTCTGACGATGGCGGCGAGTCGTGGCGGACCCACAAGACCCATGCTCCCGACATGGCCGGCCATCCCGACTGCGGCCCCAATGCCGCCGAGTCGCCCTGCATGGTCAAACGCGTGCCCGGCGGCGACGATCTGCTTCTCGTCTGGAACAATAACCGGGTGCGGACGCCCCTGACGGCCGCCATCAGCTCCGACAATGGCGAGACCTGGCGACACTTCCGGGACATCGAAGCGATGGACGGCTGGCCGCCGCGGCTCATCCACACGTATCCGTCGATCACCTTCCTCAACGGCAATGCGCACCTGACCTATGGCCACGTGCACTTGGCCTGGCGCGACGAGAAGCCTCCGAAGCTCGATGTCACGGCGAGCCTGAAGTACCGCCGTTTGCCGCTGGAATGGTTCTACGAGAAGCCGTAGCGCGCCGGTGGCCGAAATGCTGGCATTGCCCTCTCAAGGGCCAGAACCCATCCCTGTACCAGCAGCGGGCGACGGCCAACGTGCTGTACATCGACGGGCACGTGGAGATCGTGACGCCCAACGACAAGATCAACGCCTACGACCGCTTCAACATCCGCCAGCACCCCCGCCGCCGGCCAGTTTTATTCCGGGCGCCTCTGGACCGGCCCTTCCGCAACCGATATAATGGGAGGTGTTGCTTGCGCTATCAGACCGCGACCTCGCGCAAGCGAGACATCAAATCGGCCGCATGGAGACGGCACCATGAACATTCGCGGGGATCACGCGGAAGGGGCACGGCGGGACGGGCCGGTTGCATCGAGCCGGGGCCCGGGGCGGTCATTCACGCGGGTTGAGCCGCCCCCAGCGAGGCGGCGGCAGGGCCCTGGATTCACGTTGGTCGAACTGCTGGTGGTGATCGCTATTCTGGCGCTGTTGATGGCGCTGTTGGTGCCATACCTGAAGCGCGCCAAGGCGATCGCCGTGCGGGTGATGTGCGCCTCGAACATGCGAAACATCGGCACGGCGGGACATGGCTTCGCCGCCGAGCACGGTGGCAGAGGGCCCGGCGGCGCCGTTCGCGGCCGTCCGGGCGTCGATCCCCCCTGGACAGGGGATAGCTCGGTCAGCTGGTCCAACATCCTCAACGTGGAGTGGTTTAGGGAGGACCGGATCCAGCGGATGGGGTATGAGCCGCAAAAGAACACGCTCTACTGCCCCAGCATCAGGTACTGGGGCAGCCTATACGTCCGGGGGCACTACTGGAACGGGGACGCCGCCGGCGGACCCTCCGGGGGTTCCAGACCCCAAGGCCGGTACGGATTGTCGCTCGATCCGGCCCCGCTGAGTAGTATGTACGCTCCCTTCATCTACGGTTCGTTGAACGGCTACGCCCTGGGCGCAAAGCTGGAGATGTTCCGCTCCCAGAGCACGCAGTACCTGCTGCTCGAGGCGGAGGCCGGCAACGACGTGTTCGGCGCGATGACCGGCCCGATTCGGCTCAACCCCAAGAGCACCAATCCCCCTCCCTGGGTGGGCGGCAGCGGTTATGGATTCGCCTATCGCCACGTCCTGCCCGTGGACCCCACCCTCTACCAAGCCCAGGCTACAGGCAACTTCCTATTCCTCGACGCCCACGTCGAGACGCACACCCCGCCGGATACGATCAACACGATCGACCGTTTTGTGATATCTCCCTGACCGCGTCCGCGCGGTGCGGCTGACCGGACGGCGCGGCCAGCGACGAGGCGCGGGCGCCGGCCCGCAGCACCAGCAGCACGACGAACCACATCGCCGCCAGCGCTACCAGAATGCCCATCGCCCGCGCCCACAGGGAGCAGATCTCCACAACGATCATCGCGGCCGTCGCCGCGCCGACGGGCCAAAGCCACCACCGGCGCGCGCGTCCCGGCGCGAGGGCCCGCTCCGCCGCGATGCACATGCCCAACAGCAGCAGCGTGTAGTAGTAGTCCCAGACCACTGGCGAGGCCAGCAGGACAAAGACCACGCCCACCGCCATGTCCAGCGCGACCGGCGCACGAGTGGCGCCACGCCCGGCCCGAAGGTACGCGCCCGCCATCGCCGCCAGCAGCCCGGCCACGATCGCCACGTACGCCGCGTGCGCCGCCCAGACGGGCAGATCGGCGGCGTTCATCGTGGCCGTCTCCAACTCCCCGTCGGACGGGTCGGTGCCGACGTGAACCGGCCGAAGCAGGCGGTTGACCAGGGCGTTGATCGAGTGGTTCTTGTAGCTGAAGCTCTTGTTGCGCCATTTCATCTCGCCGGCGCGCTGGGCGTAGGGTCGAACGATTCGCCCATACCACCACGTGGTTTCGTTCCACTGGCGCCGATAGCCCCGTATCGCCCCCGGCACGATCAGCGACCACGCGATTGTGCCGAGCAGCGTCCAGCCGGCCAGCTTCCACCGCCGGCCCAGAAGGAGCGCCGGCAGGATGGCCAGCGGGTAGGCCTTCAGCGCGGCGGCCATGCCGACGGCCAACCCGCCCGCCCAATTGCGGCCGCGGTGCGACAGGTATGCGCCCAGCACCAGCAGAAGCAGTATCTCCAGGCAGATGCTGCCGGCGTACAGGTCGATCAGTGCGAAGTGCAGCACGCCCAGCAGAGGCAGCAGAAGCGCAAGGGGCCGGTCGGGCAGCCAGCGGCCGTGAACGATCTTCATGCCCAGCAGCACCGAGGCCACCAGCGAGCCCACGCTAAGGACGTACCACGCCGCGGCAAAGGCCCGATACGGCAGCAGCCCCAACGGGCAGATGTACAGCGCGAAGGCCGGCGGCAGGTTGTAGTAGCCCACGTCGTCTTCGGGCGGCAGCGGCTTGCCGTCGGTGCCCTGGCCGGGCGGATTGGCCAGCGACTTACCCTCCAGCGCCCGGCCGGCAATCAGGTGCCACGTGCCGTAGTCCATGCGCTTGGCGGATGTGACGACACCCACGCCCTTGGCAGCCAGCGCGGCCGCGAGGGCCAGGCCCGCGGCGGCGTAGATCCAGAGTGTCCGGCGGCGACTGTGGGTCATCAGATGAATCCCAGCGTGGTCCGGGCGCTTCGCTGCGGGCCTTGTCCTACGCGAACAGCGACTTGGCGTAGGCCAGGTCCTCGGCGATCAGGCGGTCGGTTGCGTCGCGGTCAGTGTATTCGGCCGTCAGGCACAGGTCGCCGCGATAGCCGCGCTTGCGGAGCTCGTCGGCCACCTTGGGCCAGCTTGCCCGCCCGTTCGGCCCGGTGGTCCAGATCGCCTCCCAGCCCGGCACGGGCGTGCCTTCCTTGTCGGTCCGCTGGTAGTAGGCGTTCTTGAGGTTCACCAGCCGCAGGTGCGACCAGAGTATGTCCAGGGCGATGTCCTCCATCTCGCCCCCCAGGCCGGTGTGGGCCGGGTCCCAGACCGCGCATACTTGCCTGGGGTCGTACTTGGCGATCGCGCAGTGAAGCTGCATCGCGTTGGCGATATACCGCCAGCAGTGGTGCTGTACGCCGAGGGCCACGCCGTGCTTGTCCAGCAGAGGCACGAGCCGGTCCCACTGCCTCTGGTGCTCCGCGACGGCGGAGAAGTAGTCCGTCTCGGGCGGGATGCGGGCCATGATGCGGATCAGCGGCACGCCGGCCGACGCGCAGGCGGAGATGGTCTTCTCGTCGGTCGGCCCGGCGACCGAGCCGATCCGCAGGCCGCAGTCGGCCGCGATCCGCGCCGCGGCCGGCAGGCCCTCGGCGATCGTCTCCGGTGAGACCTGGAAGCCCGGCCGAACGGGCAGCTCCACGCCGTCAAACCCCAGCCCCTTGACGAACGCGAACAGCTCCGCCAGCGTCTTGTCCTTCCACGGCTTGGTGAAGACGGTGTACTGGTACTTGGGCTTGAGCACGGTTTGTCTCGCAGGCGGCATCGCGCGATGATATCGCCCCATAGGCGGAACTGCAATCGCACACCGCAGCGCGTCCATACGCTGCGTAACAAGCAGCCCCGAATCGTGTTGAACACTGCAGGCCTGTGGGTTGGCTACGGGCCCGGCGATGAGTCCATGGACGCCCGGCCTTCTCCGGGCGGTCCTTCTGAAATGCGAGGAGACTCAGAATGCCACGTCATGCCGGATGTGCCCTGACAGGGCTGGTCGTGCTGGGCATGCTGCTGCAGCCTGCACCGGCCAACGCCGAGGACAAGCAGGCCACCTTCGACAACGCCGACGCACTGTCGGCCTGGAAGACGCAAGGCGACGTGTCGGTGGACGCCGCCAAGGACCGCCAGGGCGGCAAGGGGGGGGCGATGAAGCTCGCGCCCGGCTCGATGGCCGTCTGGAAGCTCCGCGACGGCGACGGCGCGGGCAAGGTGACGATCTGGGTGCACGACGACGGCACGCGCCCCGCCGACTCCAACGCCCGCCGCGCCGGCCCCCAGTGGGGCATAATCGACCACAACGGCCGAGTACTGGCCATGGGCATGACTTACGCGCCCTACCTGGCCGGCGGCAAGACCTACTGCTCGGCCGAGTACATCCCGACCAAGAAGGAGCAGCCGTGGTTCGGCCTGCAATACCTCGGCCAAAATCGCAAGGACGGCTGGACGCAGTGGACCTTCGACTTCGACGCCGAGAAGGGCCTGAGGATCTCCCGGGACAACAAGGTGATCACGCGCTACCTATGGTCCAAGAGCAAGGTCGGGGGCTTCGTCGGGGTGGCGATGATCGGCGACGCGGGCGAAGGGCCGGGCCAGACCCTCTGGGTCGATGACGTCTCGGTCACCCTCGGCGGCGAGATGCAGACCACGCCGACCCCGCCTCCGCCTCCGCCGCCGATCGTTCCCGACGAGGATCCGAAGCTGACGGGCCCGGCGGCCGACATAGTGCCGGCGCTTCGCGGCAAGCACCCGCGGCTGCTGTTCGGCCCCGAGGACATCAAGCGGATGCGCGCCTGGTCCAAGACGCCCCAGGCCAAGCCCTTCATGGACAAGCTCAACGGCTACCTGAAGGTCTGCAAGGCCCCGAACCACACCAACTTCCTGGAAGATGCCACCGATGGACAGCGGCAGGGCCTTTGGAGAATGCCGACCGTCGCGATGCACTACGTGCTGACCGGCGACAAAGCCAGCCTCGATAATGCCGTCGGCTTCATGAAGCTCCTGCTGGGCCTGCCCCACTGGGAAACCGGCGAGATCGACAACGGCATGAGCGCCGCGAATATCATGATCGGCGCGGCTCTGGCCTACGACTGGCTGTACGACGACCTCGACCCCGACTTCCGCGAGAACTTTCGCAAGAAGATCTGGTACCACGCCCGCGCGATGTACCACGGCGGGCACCTGATGAAGGACAACAAGGGCGTGCACTACTGGGAGGGCGACCCGCAGAACAACCACCGCTGGCACCGCAACGGCGGCCTCGCGCTGTGCGCCCTGGCCGCCTACGAGGGCCACGACGACCAGAAGTGGCTGCTGACCAAGCTGCACGAGGAGCTGGCGTTTGTCGCCAAGTGGCTGCCGGAAGACGGCACCAGCCACGAGTCGCCCACCTACATGTTGTTCGGGGGCGTGCAGCTCATGCTGGCGATGCAGGCCTCCGACCGCTGCCTCGGCACCAGCTACCTCCAGCAGCCGTTCTTCAAGGAGCTGGGGCACTACATCTGCCAGTGCATTGCGCCGGGGCTGGAGAAGCGCTTCTCGTACGGCGACGGCGGAGGCGGGGTCGGGCCGACCCGCGCCGCGATGATCGCCATGAAGACCGCCTCGATGCACAACCAGCCGAACGTCCAGGCGATGATCGACGACCTGATCGCCAAGCACGGCCCGGGCGACACCCTCAACTGGCTGGGTGCGCTCTGGCACGACCCGAAGCTCACCGGCGGCTCGGTGGACAAGCTGGCGACGACCGCGTTCTTCCCCGACCTGGGGCTGCTGTTCGTTCGCGGAGGCTGGAAGGCCGACGACGTGGCCGCCATGTTCAAGTGCGGGCCGCTCGGCGGCTACCTGCTGAACCAGTTCCGTGCGGAGACCGGCCGCGGGATCAACGTCGCCCACGACGACCCCGACGCCGGGTCGTTCACGATCTTCACCGGCGGTGAGTTCGTGGCCGAGTCGGACCGCTACTCCAAGCACAAGCAGTCCCGCAACCATAACACGATTCTGATCAACGGCATGGGTCAGATGGTGCCCGGGCGGCCTGAGGGCGGCGTATGGTCACAACCGGGCCGCGGCGACATGTCCCAGATGGCCGTCGTGACGTCGTACAAGAGCGCCGGCGACGTGGTGGCCGTCGAGGGGGAGATCGCCGGGTCCTATCTCGCCCTCCAGAAGCGCGGGAAGATCCCGGCGGCCCGTCCGGCGCTGAACCGCTTCCGAC
>Ga0307378_10009311_pt1 | contig 12929 bp, 7 predicted proteins | sample UN1MG_FD_202238 | JGI IMG/M metagenome (GOLD analysis project Ga0307378, IMG submission 202238) | Soil microbial communities from Risofladan, Vaasa, Finland - UN-1 | ecosystem: Environmental > Terrestrial > Soil > Coastal area > Acid sulfate soil | place: Finland: Risofladan, Vaasa | collected...
GGATGTTTTCCAGCTTTAGCCCTATGTCTTCGGTAAGTACCTCTCCGCCGGTCAAAACAGCCAGGTCGCTTAACATAGCCTTCCTGCGGTCCCCGAAACCCGGGGCCTTGACCGCGCAGACTCTCAGCACCCCCTGAAGACGGTTGATAACCAGTGCCGCAAGCGCTTCGCCCTCAACATCCTCAGCCACAATCAAAAGAGGTTTGGCTACCTGTGCGATTTTCTCCAGAAGCGGAATCAATTCACGAACGTTGGATATTTTCTTTTCGTCAAGCAGAATATAGCAATCCTCAAGAACCGCATCAAGGGTCTGCGGGTCGGTCATAAAATACGGCGATATATAACCCTTGTCGAACTGCATGCCCTCTACCACGTTCAGTTCGTTTTCCATCCCTTTGCCTTCTTCGATTTCGATTACACCTTCTTTGCCGACCTTGTCCATGGCATCAGCCAGAAGTTCGCCGATTTGAGGATTATTGTTTGCGCTGATGGTGGCGACTTTTGCTATATCGCTGTGGCCTTTTACCGGAACGCTTTCCGATTCTATGAACTTTGTCACTACCTCCGTGGCCTTGTTTATACCCTGCTGGATTGCCATCGGGTTGGCGCCGGCGGTAACGTGTTTTAACCCCTCTGTATATATTGCTTCAGCCAGCACCGTCGAAGTGGTTGTGCCGTCGCCGACCACGTCGCTGGTCTTGCTGGCGACCTGGTTGACCATCTTGGCTCCCATATTCTTGAACGGCTCCGGCAGCTCGATCTCCTTGCTTACCGATACCCCGTCTTTGGTGACCTTCGGCGAACCCCAGCTCTTCTGAAGGATTACGTTTTTGCCTGTCGGGCCCAGCGTAACTTTGACCGCCCTGGCTAATTCCGACAGCCCTTCCTTAAGATGTGTCCGTGCTGTATCATCGAACATTAATTGCTTTGCCATTTCCTTATTGCTCCTGTAAAGTTTCTTATTCGCAATACCCTGTTAAGGGCACGTTGGTTTTACCCTGTAGAATTTACTTTTCCACTATCCCGAGAATATCGCTTTCACGCAAAATCACGAGTTTGTCTCCGTCAATTTCCACTTCGTTGCCGCTGTACTTGCCGTATATGACCTGGTCGTTCTTTTTCACGGTCATTTGGCCTGTTTTGCCGTTATCCAGCAGTTTTCCCGGCCCGACGGCGATTATTTTTCCGATTTGCGGCTTTTCTTTTGCCGTATCCGGCAGAAAAATCCCGCCAGTGGTTTTCTCCTGTGCATCGGATTGTTTTATTACAACTCTGTTATCCAAGGGTCTAAGTTTCATAAACAGCTCCTTAATTCAAAATGATTTTCCTTTTATTTAATTTGTGCCGATTCGTGTTAAGGTCCGGCTGACTTCCAGTACAATAACGGTATCGATTATATCCGGGGTCTTGACGGGTATATTGATAACAACTCCGTTGCAGGCGGATTTAACGGCCAATTTTGAGCGTTTCCTGTCGGCCAAAAGATAGGCGTTTTTGACCTTGCCTGTCAGTTCCGGCACCTGCACCTGCAGTTTGCCGTCCGCCGGCCAATCGAACACATGCAGATACAGTCTGCCCGGCTTTTGGGTAAGTCTGCCCCACCGAGGCTGGTCGAACGGGCTGGCAGAAGTCCCGTAGACGGCCTGGCCGTTGACCTTCAACCATTGGCCCATTTCAGCTAAACGCTGCAGGCTGGGTTGCGGAATCAGGCCTTCTGCTGTGGGCCCGACGTTCAGCAGGAAGTTGCCGCCCTTGCCGGCGATATGCACCAGGGCCCGCAGCAGCTCTTTGGTCGACTTCCAGTTGTTGTCATAGCTCTTGTAGCCCCAGGTGTCGTTCATTGTCATGCAGCTTTCCCAGTCGACGTCGGGTGCAACTCTGGCCGGGACTTGCTGTTCGGGCGTGCCAAAGTCACCGGCATATTCCTTACCCTTGCTTAAGCCCTGTTCTTTACTCTTGGTCAGGCCCTTCATATCTTCCCGGCCCTTGCCAACACGGTTGTTAATAATGACGGCCGGCTGAAGAGACCGCACAAAATTGTACAGGTCCTTGCCCTGAGGCTCGGTCCATTCGTCAATCCATTCACCGTCGAACCACAATACCCCAATCGGCCCGTAATTGGTCAGCAACTCCTCAAGCTGCGGCTTCATATACCCATCACGGTACCTGGCGAAATTGCTGCCGCCGGCGTGCGGATGGTGCCAGTCCATTATCGAGTGGTAAAAACAGAGTTTGATATTTTGTTTATCGCAGGCCTCGGCCAGCTCCTTCAGTACGTCGCGTTTGAACGGTGCAGCATCAACAATGTCGTAGTCGGTAACCTTCGAATCCCACATGCAGAAACCGTCGTGATGCTTGGACGTGATGACGATGTATTTCATCCCCGCGTCTGCGGCAAGCCGCACCCACTGGTCGGCGTCGAACCGGACGGGATTGAACTGTTTGGCAAACGTCTCATACTCCTGGATGGGTATGCCGGCCCTGTACATAATCCATTCGCCGGGTTTTTCGATACGTTTGTTATTGTATGTGCCGGCCGGCACAGCATAGATACCCCAGTGGATGAACATACCGAACTTCGCCTGGCGCCACCAGTGCATCCGTTTGTTTCGCTGCTGTCTGGTTTCGACTTGAGCCGATTCGGCTGTTACACGCGAGCAGCCCGGCACCGCCAGCAGAGTCAATATACCGATTATGCCGGCCTGCACAGGCCCGTTTAGTAACGTTTCCCGTCTTGTTTTGTGTCCGCCGCTTCGCATTACATCATATCCATATCATTCATGCCGCCCATGCCGCCCATACCGCCCATACCGCCCATGCCTCCGGCACCAGGCGGCATATTTTCCTTTTCTTTGGGCTTTTCGGTAATAAGGCAGTCTGATGTCAGCAGCAGGCCCGCTATACTTACTGCGTTTTGCAGTGCTATGCGTGTTACCTTTACAGGGTCGATGACGCCGCTTTCCAGCAGGTCCTCGTACTTGTTGGTGTCGGCGTTATAGCCGAAGCCGCCCGTACCTGCCGTGACCTTGCTTACCACTAGGTTCGCCGTTGCGCCGGCATTGTCTGCTATGTAGTAGCAGGGCATTGCCAGTGCCCTGGCCACAATCTCTGCTCCTGTTTGCTCATCGCCCTGAAGCTTTAGCTTCCTGACCGAATCTATACACCGTATAAGCGACGTACCGCCGCCCGGCACGATACCTTCTTCTATGGCAGCCCGTGTGGCGTGAAGCGCATCTTCGATGCGTGCTTTTCTTTCCTTCATCTCTATCTCGCTTACTGCGCCGACGTTGATTTGCGCCACACCTCCGGTGAGCTTGGCCAGACGCTCCTGAAGTTTCTCCCGGTCGTAATCACTGGTTGTGGTCTCTATTTCGCTTTGTATTTGCTTGATTTTGCCGTTGATGACCTTCTCGTTGCCGGCCCCTTCGGTGATAATTGTATTGTCGTTGTCTATTGTGACCTTCTTGGCCTGGCCGAGTTGTTTTATGCCGATATTTTCCATCTCGATGCCCAGGTCCTTGTATATCGGCTCTGCCCCCGTCAATGCCGCGATATCGCCGAGCATTGCCTTCCTGCGGTCACCGTACCCGGGCGCCTTGACCGCCGCAACTTCCAGCACGCCCTTGAGCTTGTTTACCACCAATGTCGCAAGTGCCTCGCTTTCGACGTCCTCAGCTATAATCAGCAGCGGCCTTTTGCTTTTTGCTATCTTCTCAAGCAGCGGCACCAGCTTGGCAACGTTGCTTATCTTATCTTCATAGACCAGTACGTATGCCTTCTGCAGCTCGCATACCATCGTGTCCTTGTTTGTCACGAAGTGCGGTGAAAGGTAGCCGCGGTCAAACTGCATACCCTCGACGAATTCCACTGTTGTCTCCAGGCTTTTACCCTCTTCTACGGTAATGACCCCGTCTTTACCGACCTGTTGAAACGCCTGTGCCATAATTTTGCCGATTTCTCTGTCGTTATTGGCTGATATGGCCGCGATATTAATAATTTCGTCGGCTTTGGTTATATCTATGGGCTTGGAAAGAGACACAAGTTTGTCGGTTGCCGCCTTTACGGCCTTTTGCATACCCCGGTTGATGGCCATTGCATCGGCGCCTGCGGCAATGTTTCTGTACGCCTGCTTGAACATCGCTTCGGTCAGCACCGTTGCGGTTGTTGTGCCGTCACCGGCTACTTTCGAGGTTTTCTTGGCCGCTTCCTTGACCAGTTGCGCACCGAGGTTCTCGTTCTTGTCTAAAAGCTCGATTTCTTCAGCCACCGTTACACCGTCTTTGGTTACCGTTGGGCCGCCCCAGCTCTTGTCAAGGATTGCGTTGCGCCCTCGCGGACCCAGTGTCGATTTGACTGCTGCAGCCAGTTTTTCAACGCCAGCCAGCAGTTTTGCACGTGCTTCGGAATCAAACATTAATTCTTTTACAGCCATAATTGCCCGTCTCCTTTATCTCGATTGTACTTTTGTTACTATAATTTATACCCGATTTTTGTTAATGCACTGCTCTTATACTGTTGTCGAACTTATACCAGATATGCAAAGAATGTACCAGCTATTACCAGCAGCAAGCTGCCGTTATGACAATGCGAGGTTAAGTTGTTTGGCTATAGTGGCTTATGTGGAGCAGAAATTGTATGCCCTGTGGTTGTACTTTTGCTCGACCGTGTAAAAAATGCCGGTTTTGGCAGCCGGCATACCACCTTTTGCGCCATCTTGACAGGTCCGCGCACGCTTTTACCTTATACAGCTATTACACGTATTCTACAGTGGCCGGCGGTTTTGGCGTCAGGTCATAAAGGCAGCGATTTACCCCTTCTATCTGCAGGATTCGTTCGCAGATTCGGTTCAGCTTGTCCCAACCGAGCTTTTTAACTGTTGCCGTTCGGGCATCTATACTGTCGATGCAGCGAACCACAATGATTTCGCCGAACTGGCGTTTGTTGTCTCGGATACCCGTGGCGCGGTCGCTTAACAGAACCGCCAGGTACTGAAATGCCCCGCTTTCTGCCAGTTCCTCTTCGACAATTGTCGTTGCTGCGCGTACTGTCTTTAATCTTTCTTCGGTGACTGGCCCCACGATACGCGCTGCCAGTGCCGGCCCGGGAAAAGGTATCCTCTGGCACAATTGGCTCGGCAGCTCCAGTACCTTAGCCACCTCACGTACACCGTCTTTTCGCAGGCCCTTCAGCGGTTCAAGCACGCCGTAACCGTAAGCTTTTTGCGTATCGATACCAATCTGGGCAAGTATGTTATGCTGGCGCTTTATCCCCGCCACTGTCTCCTCTATGTCGGTAAGAATGGTTCCATGCAGCAGGAATTTTGCCCCTGATTCTTTTACCAGCCGCCCGAATACCTTTGCATAGAATGTATCTGTAATGGCCTGACGCTTCTGTTCAGGGTCTGTAAGACCTGCCAAAGCGCTGAGAAACTCCTGCCTGGCATCAATAAGTTCGACCGTAATACCCAGTTTGCCGAATAGCTTGACCACATGCTCAGGCTCACCTTCACGCATCAGGGCATTGTCCACAAACACCGTTTTCAATTGCTCACCCAGCGCGCGATGCCCCAGCATGGTTACGACCGAACTGTCCACGCCGCCGCTGAGCGCATTGATTGCTTTTTCCCTGCCGACCGTGGCCCGAATATCAGCAACCTGCTCTTCGATGAATTTTCCATAGTCCATATTGCCTCCTTATTATTGTATCTTGCAACCGATACGTTTTTAAAATACAAACCAAACCCGAATTTATACCAAGTCAATACGCCTGTAAATCTAATTATTTTAATAGAAACCGTCAGCGATTGTAATACAGCCGACAGCATCTTTAGCGAAACCGCTTTCAGTGATTTGTTATGAATGCCGTTACCGTTTTACCCGCACGTCTGCGCCGCGCAGATATGTCGGCCTGAGCGGTCCTGCCTCGTTAAAGCGTCCTTCCAGCGCCATTTGCCACCCCAGCATATGCACCTTTGATGCTGTTGGGCTCCAGTACTGTTCCGGCAGAAACCTGAAACCTTCGGCCTTGAACTTATCCCTGTAATAGACAAGACCTTCTCCTGACAGCCATATCGGCTGTCTGCTTTTTCCGAATTTCTCGACAAAATCTTCTGCCGTCATCACGCAGTCAGGGGCAATCTTCTTCCAGTTAAAAACACCCGCCGGCGCCGAATCATCCTTGCCCGGACTGTTTGAATACCCTTGATTAGCTGCTCTTTGATATACAGCGGTAAAAAACTCTCCTCTCTTGGCATCCAGAATACTTGCCGTTTTTTCGGGCACTTTGCCTTTATCGGTTTTGTACTGGCTGCAGTTGGCCGCGATTACATCCAGCGTATCTACCGCAACGATTTTTACCCCGCTGGCAAGACTCATTATTTTCGCCATCGTTGTCGCTATGCGAAGCCCTGTAAAGCTTCCCGGCCCCGCCGATATATAAATATGGCCGATTTCACTTGCCTTGCGACCAATCGCACGTAGTAGATCCTCTGTTGCCTGAAACACTTCCATACTATGACGCATCGGCGCCGAAAAACACTGCTCGCTCAGTATCCGGCTGCCTGTTGCTATTGCAACCGCGCCCATTCTGCCGGAGCTTTCAACCGCCAGTATCAACGGTTCTTCCATTGCCTTGTCCTTCACTGCCGAAAGCAGGCCGCTTCACGTCTGTGGTTGACTTGAACCGGCGCTGCATTTTTTCTAATTGTCCGTTTATCGATTCGCCGATTAATCAGTTATAAAGGTTTTCCGAGGGATATTACTGCCTGGGCGACAATAAATCAAATTTTTCCCTTGCTAAAACCTGTTAGAATGCTTTTCTTATATATACTGATTTAGCGGCGGCGCTTCTTAAAAACCTACATAATATAGATGGTCTGTAAAAGATTATATTGAACCTTTTTCCGGGAGGTTTGGAATTGGACACTGAAAAATCATCCGTTCACTTCTTCTGCGGACCGGTTCTGCCGGTTATTGGCCTATCGGTTATGTTTTTTATAACCGCTCTGGCGGCTCAGCCGGCGGGTACCAGGCCCGACAATACCGAAAAATCTGCAGTTATGCACCGAACAGCGCAGGATTGGATGCAGGTCGGTGCCGAACTGTGCGCCAGGGGACTATACCAAAAGGCACAGGCCGCATTTAACCGCGCTGGGCAGTATGAGTTCTACCTTACGCCCGACCAGCGCCAGAGATTAACTCAACTGCTGCAAGAGGCACAGCTGGCACCAGCCGAAAGGGAACAAATCCTGCAGGTTCTCGAAAAAGCCGACCGGTATATTACGCAAAGACAATACGAAAACGCAAAGGCCGAGCTCGAAAAGGTCAGGGAAAACCAGTTTCTCACGACCGCCGAGCAAAAACATATCGCCGAAAAAATTAAAATCATAAACGACCAGTGGCTGCTGCGGAAAAAGCAGCTGACAGCCCTCTACGACCGCAGTGTGAAGTTCTACCGACAGGGCCAGCTGCAGAAGGCGCGGGATGGTTTCAATGAAGTAGCCGCAAGTGACTTATTGGCCCCGAACATAAGAAAAATAGCACAGGATTATCTGGCCAGAATCGACCAGTTCTTAAGTCAGGCTCCTCCGTCCTTGTCGTCTTTGCAGGACCAGTCGCCGGACAAATCGACATATCCGCAGGAACATGTCACCACATTTGTTGACAAAAACGCAAGCCGGCAAAACTACCCGATAAATCAAGTGCACGTCCCTGATTTTGCCGCAACTGCCGCTGAACCTAATGTACAGCTTGAGTCGCTTAATCGCAAAAAAAGCGTTCTGCGAAGCTACGCAACAGCGCTGATTAACGATGCTATTGACAAAGCGCAAAAACATTTAACACAGGGCAGGTTCTATAAGGCCAGCAAGGCTCTTGATGCCGCCGAAGAGGCGGTCAACGAAAACCGTCTTTACCTCGGCGGTGACGCTGTCAGCGCCTATCACAGCCGGATTAAAGCCCTTGCTGAGCAAATAAATGCCGCAAGGTCGCAATGGCTTGGTACGTGGGACCAGGCCGCCCCGGCGCCCGCCCCTGCGACAGACGAAAGCGTAAATAACTGATATGACAGTCGAAGTCGTCTTGTGCAGGGTAACTGCAGGCCCGCCCCAGCAGATGACAAGTATTCTAAAGCATATCTATACTGATTTGCCGTTGGCTGTTATGTGTTTTGACCATCACAATTCCTGGTCAGCTCGACTATGGTTTATGCTCATTGTGGTCTTGGGAATGCCCAGCCAGCCTCAAGGGAGCAATTTTTGAAAAGAATCCGCGGGGCCCGGCAAAACGGGGTGGGCTTTTACGTTTTTCGCGGGCCTGGCACTATTCCTTTACGGCTTACGCGGTCAGGAAAAAAGAGCCTATCGCCATTTTTTTTGCATTTATTACGCTGGCAAAATTGTGCAGCTTTAGCCGCCTTACCCGTATTGGCATTCCTTCCTATCCTGCGCAGAACGCCATCTGGAACCCGTAATATAGGACCTGACGTACGAAAACGGACAATATTTGCAAACTGCGCATAAATCAAATTTTTCCCTTGCAAAAAACCAGCATTGCTGCTATCCTAATTTATGTAAATACCCCATCTTAAAGCGGTGGGTATGTATGCTACGAAGCTATTGGGAACTCTTGGGTGATGAAAAATTTCCGGTTTTTTTTGGCTGGAGGGGTGAAATGAGGTCTTCTTTTATAGGCTGGGTAATCTTGGTTTTCTTAGCGTTGACGCTGCCGACGTGGGCGCAGACAAAGCAAACCGACAGGCAAAGGATTGTTCATCAGGTAGCGCAAAAATGGATTGAAGTCGGCACCGAACAGTATCAAAGGGGTTTCTTCAGGGCTGCGGAACAGTCATTCGTAAGGGCGCTGGATTACCGCGAATATCTGACCGCTGCCGAAAATGAGGAACTGGACAAACTTCTCGAAAATGCCAGGCACGCTGCCGCAGAAAGGGACAATGCCCTTGAGGACGTGCGCAAAGGCGAGCAGTTCCTCCAGCAGGGCAGGCTGGGCAAGGCTAAAGCCTGCTTTACCAAAGCCCGCGATAATAAATTGCTGCCTGAAGACAGGCGCGCCCTGGTCAGCGCTGAGCTTGAAAAATTGGAAAAGCTGCTGCTTGAAAAGAAGGATGAAATCAGCCGGATTTATGACCGCAGTCTTGAGCTTTATAACAGCGGCGAACTTGAGAAGGCCAGAGAGGGTTTTCTTGAAACCGCAGACAGTGACATATTGCAGTTGCCCGACGGCCAAAGCGCCCGGGACTACCTGGTAAGAATCGATAAAGTCCTGGCTGAAAGAGCACGGGTGCCGGCTGTTCAAACTGGGGACAAGCCCGCCGACGCTCGTGTCGGTGCAATAGAAATTGAAGCCGAATTACTCGATGAACTGCCCGCCACACCTGGCATTGTGCCGCAGAAGCGCCCACAGGCCGTTGAGCCTGCAAAAGACAATGGCGGTTATATCGAGGTAATTAATCGTAAAATCAGTATCTTGCGAAGTCACACAAAGGCCGTTGTCGATGACGCCGTGACCAAGGCTCAGGAGGTCCTGAACCAGGGCCAATTCGACACCGCCGAAGAAATAGTTCACACTGCCCAGCGCATAGTCAATGAAAACCAGCTTTATCTCGGGCAGGATGTTTTCAACTATTACAGCGATACACTTACGCAGCTGGAACAAAAAATAAACGACCGCAGGCAGCTTCAGGGTCAGCAGCTTCAGCAGCAAAAGCAGCAGCAGGCCGGCCAGGCCCAGATGCGATACAGGCAGCAGATGGAATCTGACAGGGCAAAGAGAATTGCCGAGCTGATGACCAATGCCATCGCATATCAAAAACAGCAGCGGTATGAGGAAGCCCTTGGCCAGTTACAAAGCCTGCTGGCTATAGACCCGCTTAATAATGAGGCTATCATCCTCAAGGAAACTCTTGAGGATATGATTAGCTTCCGCATGCAGCTTGAAGTGCAGAAAGAGGCTGACAAGGAAAGGGTCAGCATTCTGCTAAGGAGCGATGAATCCGGAATCCCTTTTGCAAGGGAACTTACGCACCCCAAGAATTGGCGCGAAATCGAAGCCAAAAGACAACCCGAGGATGTTATTGGTGAGGATTCAGCAGATATCGTTACATACAGACAACTGGACGAACTGGTGGACCTTTCGGGCCTGACCCCGCAGACGGCCTTTGGTGATGCCCTGGAGCAGTTAAGGCACGCTGTGGAACCTTTGCTGAAGCTGGTTGTCCTCTGGCGGGACCTGCAGGAGAATGCCGATATTGACCAGTTCACTCCTATAAATATGAATGCCATAATCGATGTACCTCTCGGTACTGCCTTGAAGTTACTGCTGAAATCGGTTTCCGGCGGTCTGGTTGACCTTGGTTACGTCGTTGAAAACGGAGTAGTTACCGTTGGAACCACCGATGCCCTTCCCAGCGAGTTGGAGCCGCGTGTTTATGATGTTACCGTCCTGCTTGGCAGGCCTGCCGATTTTTATGCCATGAGCGGTATGGGCGGCGGCGGCGGCGGTGGCGGCGGCGGCGGTGGCCGAGGCGGTGGTGGTGGCGGCCGAGGCGGCGGTGGCGGTGGTGGTGGCGGCGGCAGCGGCGGTGGCGGCGGCCAGTATTTCGAGGAATATCTCGATGTTGATGAAGAGGAAATGGACAGCGAAAGATTGGCTGAGCAGGCCGCTGAAAGAGCCCAGAACCTCAGAGCCCTTATTCAGGAGACCATCGAGCCTGACAGCTGGTTCGATACCGGCACCGGAAGGGGTACCATAAGCTTCTATGAGAACAAAAAGCTTGTTGTCCGGCAAACGCCGGAAATTCATAACAAAATAAAGAAACTCCTCAAGGAAATGCGCAAATCTCTTGGCCATCAGGTTGCCATTGAGGCAAGGTTCCTTCTGGTCGGCGAGAACTTCCTCGAGGACATTGGCCTGGATGTTGATTTCAGAATCCGCGCAGGCGGTTCCTTTGGCAATATTGACTTCTTCCAGGAATCTGCCGATGTTGCCAGGCCCAAGGCTACCAACATCATAGGCAGCCTCGGTGATGTTATTGCCGATGCTTATGAGTTCCCCGATGCCATGCGAACTCAGTTTGGCGGTGCTATACTCAACGGCCTGCAGGCAAACTTTGTTATCAGGGCTACCCAGACACACAAGGATACAAGGTCTTTGATTGCTCCCAAGGTAAGCGTGCTTAGCGGTGAAATGGCTTCTTTCAGGATGCAGAGGACCATCAGGTATGCACTGCCGCCCGATATATCTTATGGCGGGTTTGGTTATGGCACCGGTGGCACTGGCGGCGGAGGTGCCGGCGGCTACGGCGGCTATGGCGGAATGTCAAGCATGATGCAGAACTATGGAGAGGTTCCGACAGGCACCATCCTCAATGTTACACCGACTATCACTCCGGACAGAAAGCATGTCTTGCTCAACATTGTAACCGAGTTGCGTGATTTGCTTGAAATGAAAGATTATACGGTGGAAATGCCTGTCGGAGGCACTGCCACCCAGCCTGTGGCATACACTGTAACGCTGCCCCAGACTGAAATATCGAGGGTCCGGACCCGTGTCAGTATTCCTGATGGCGGAACCTTGCTGTTGGGCGGGCAGAAGAAAACTGCCGAAGTCGAAATGGAATCCGGAGTACCGGTACTGAGCAAGATTCCCATAATTGGCAGGGCGTTTGAAAACCGAAGTAAAATCAAGGACCACAAAATACTATTGATAATGGTTAAACCGACTATCATTTTGCAGGAGGAGGCTGACGCTGAGGCAATTGCGGCCATGGAGAATGGCTAATACCAAAAATATAGAAAAAAATTGCAGGTTAACGTGTTATTCAGGGGCTTTTACGGTATCAGCAGTGTCTTGTTAAGTATGGGGGAGGTGGGTTCATAGCGCTTATAAACTTTCAACACCTTTTCGCTATAGTCCTAATAACTAACTGTCTATCTGCTAATTTCTTTGCCAAACAGGTGTTAATGTTATATAATAAGGGCTGAGGAAAATTTGCGAAATTATAGGCCTCAAGAAGGCCCTTAACCGAAAAGACATGCAAAAGTAACGCGTAAGGCATAAACGCCCTGACCTTGGAGGAGCGGACAGATGAAAAGAAAAACCCTTATCGGCCTGATATTAGTGTTGTTTTTTACCAATCTGACTCAAGCTGCAACCCTGTACGTACCCTCACGCCAGTGGCAAACAATACAAAGTGCCCTCGACGATGCTGTCAACGGCGATGTAGTTGTTGTTGCAAAGGGAACATACAGCGGTACAGGCAACAGGGACCTTAATTTTGGTCAGAAAGCTATTACCCTCAGAAGCACCATCAATCCTGCCGATCCGAACCAGACTATTATTGACAGCACCATTATCGACTGTGGCGGTACACTTCAGAGCCCGTACAGGGCCTTGTATTTTTTCAACGTAGGCAATAACACCAAAGTCCAGGGCTTTACAATAATCAACGGATACCAGCGCGGATCACGTGGGGCAGATGCACCGCCTGGAGTTGATCCATTCTTATTACTTACACCGTTTGTGGACCCGAATCGGCCCCGAGTATACGGGCGGTATGCCGAATCAGCCCCGCCCATCACTGGAGGGGTAGGCTCGGGCGGTGCGATATTGTGCATAAACGCTTCGCCGATTATCGAGTTTTGCGTCATAGGAAACTGCCAGGTCGCGGGCGCCTTGGGCGGAAACGGCGCCGATGGTCTGGATGGCGAGTGGGAGTGCCTAGATGAGAATCCCGTTGATATCAACGACCTTATCGCTATTCCAAACGGCCAGTGGGGTGGACGTGGCGGCAATGCTACCGGTACCGGGTACGGCGGCGCAATCGCCTGCTTTAATAACAGCAAACCCATTATCAGGTCCTGCCGCATAGAAAATAATATCGCCAGGGGAGGCTGCGGCGGAAGGGGCGGACAG
>Ga0307378_10009314_pt1 | contig 12928 bp, 9 predicted proteins | sample UN1MG_FD_202238 | JGI IMG/M metagenome (GOLD analysis project Ga0307378, IMG submission 202238) | Soil microbial communities from Risofladan, Vaasa, Finland - UN-1 | ecosystem: Environmental > Terrestrial > Soil > Coastal area > Acid sulfate soil | place: Finland: Risofladan, Vaasa | collected...
TTGTTTTAACTGATAATGAGAGTGAAGCATTTGTTTTAGAATCAAACATGATAAAAAAATATAGGCCGCAATATAACATTGAACTAAAGGACCAACAAAGATATACCTATCTTAGACTTTCTGATGAAAAATATCCTAGACTGCTTGTAGCAAGACGAACTCGAGATGGAAAATTTTTGGGCAAAGGAAAATTTTTTGGTCCGTTTACTCAGGGCAGTTCAAAATTGCTAACCATTGGAACATTGAGAAAATCTTTTCAAATCAGAATTTGTAAACAATTACCAAAAAAAGTATGTCTAGAATACCATTTGGGTAACTGTGAAGGGCCATGTGAATTTAAAGAAGCACAAGAACTATATCCAAAACATGTTGTTGCATTAGAAGAAGTCCTTAAAGGAAAAAACCAAACCAAAATTTTCACTCAGAAATTAAAAGAGGAAATGACACAAGCTGCCAATTTGCAACAATTTGAGCGGGCAAAAGATATTCGTGATACTTTGGTTCGTTTAGGAAGTCTTCAAACAAAACAAAAAATGGAATATGTTGATAATTCTGATGAGGAATATTTTGGAATAGATGAGCGGGATCAAACTGCAATTGTTATGAACTTTAGGATGATTAATGGAGTTATTAGAGATAGTGATAAATTCTTTTTTGATCTGGTAGGTGACAATTCTTTTTCTAATTTCCTTTTCCAATACTATTCTACTCATAAAATTCCAAAGTTTATTCTTGTAAGTGAATTGCCTGATGACAAAGAACTTTTAGAGTCACTATTGTCTGAGCAGGCAGGATTTTCAGTTCAAATACAATTCCCACAGAGGGGAAAACGAAAAGAAATCATTAATTTAATTTTAAAAAACCTACAACTGATTCACGCAAAAGGTGGAGATCCTGGTTTAATAGAACTCAAAGAGTTACTTAATCTATCTGCAATTCCAAAAATTATAGAGTGTTTTGACATATCAAACCATGGTGAAGATTTTGCAGTAGGCTCCATGTCAAGGTTTGTTGATGGAAGACCAGACAAATCAGGATATAGAAAATTCAAAATTAAGACAGTTTCTGGAAGAGATGATTTTGCAATGATTGGTGAGATTATAAAAAGAAGATATTTTAGATTACTTGAAGAGAAATCCCGATTACCTGATCTAATTGTAATTGATGGGGGAAAGGGTCAGTTAAATGCTGCCCTCAATTCATTACAATCGCTTGGACTAAAGTTATCTTGTGTTTCGCTGGCAAAAGAAAATGAGGAAGTTTTTATTCCAAAACAAAAAAATCCAATTTTAATTCCCAAAAACAAGCCTTCATTGAAAATATTACAACACGCCAGAGATGAAACACACAGGTTTGGTGTGGCTTACAATAGGACTGTACGTAAAAATCAGATAAAATAAGAAAAAAGAAAAAAATTTTGGTTAGTTCACTTGAACGTTGCCAACCATCCATGGATGAACCATACAAAAGTAGTCGTAGTCTCCTGCCTCCTCAAAGGTGAATGAATATTGTGTTCCACCTAAGACTAGACTGCTATCAAATACACCTGATGGACCGGTTGCTGGAAGTCCGGCTGTTACGGTGTGTGCTGCAGTGTCTGAGTTTGTCCATTCTACTGTATCACCTGCATTGATTGTAACAGATGATGGTGTCCAACATTCGTTTGTTGTCTCACATCCTGGAACTGCGGTTCCTGATGGAATGTCAACACTTACAGTTTGTGGACCTGAGGATTCTTTCATCTCTTCAACTTTCATCTCTTCAACTTTCATCTCTTCAACTTCAGGTACTACCATTTTGATTTCAGGTACTACCATTTTGATTTCAGGTTCTACTACTTTGACTGCAGGTTTCACCACTTTGCCTTCAGCTTGGTCTCTAACCTTTTGTGCAATGTCACCAAATGGATCTTCATGCCATCGTTCTCTGTTTAATTCTGATCCTAGTCCAGTATCTGATGTAATTGATCCTTGGTCTGCCGCTGGTGCCAAAACTAATCCCTCTGAAACACTATTTTGCTGGTTTAATGTTCCATATGCGATTGCCGCACCCATCGCTATAACAGCTATTGCTATGCCAATGTAGACTAATGCTTTACTTGTCATAATTGATCGATAGCATTTTACGTGCTAAATAAATCTGATCTTAATTCTCACGTTCATAATTCTCCATTCCCTTGTTTTTAAAAAAACTAGAACTATTCTCATCATCTTATATGTTGTTGGATGTACCTACTGATCTAGACTTTTTATAGAAATAATAATTTTGTAAAATTATTCCATATTTTTCATGAGTGCTTTAATTCATTTTCTCTATTGTCAAGGAAATTTAACAGGTATTTCTTTTATGATTCTAGTACCGTGTGATTGATAATATCACATTGGGATTGTCACCAAGCAACTCACGTTTTTGGTCTTAAGTCCACCTGCACTAGGATAATTCTGATGTCAATTTTTCCTCTTTATCTGCAAGTTCATAATTAATTTTTAATTTTCTTTGATCAATTAATTTTGTAATAAAATATATTCTTGTTTTAATAAAATCATCGTGAGATTCTTCCTTTCTTGATAAATGATCAAACAATGTTTTGTCATCTACCATTATTGTTATGGTATCTTTATTGTTGAGAATATATCTTCCAATTCCCCAAAATATTCCAACATGCAAAGTAATGTATTTTGATTATTGAATCATAAATTTATTCAAGCAAATATCTGAATGCTCTCTTTCTTGTTTTATTGGGGTTTAATTTATTTAAATTACTCATGAAATTCTCTTTGGACTCTAATCAAAGAAAAAAGAATGTTTCAATTGTCAACCAAAAGGTGGTTTTTTGTCTATATAATTTGAATCTCTCCCTTATGATCAAAGATTGAAAACAGTTATCATGCTTGAATCACATGCTTTTTTTTCCAAAATGGTTGATCAATTAGTTGAATTTGCTGAGTACGATCCTGAATTAGCTGATGGAATTAGATGGTTAGATAAACAGGCACAAAAAAAAGGAGTTACGTTTTATGATATGGTCTTTGAAGTATTGTATAAGCACGACGTAAACTCTAAAGCTAAAGATTGGTTGCAGACTAGAAACTAGAAATTATTTTCTCAAGTCTAAAGTTTTGTATTCGCATCCCTCAGGACCACAATATTTTCCAACATATACTGCCTTTGGTCTATAGAGTGCAGTTTTTGGTGCAGCTTCTGCAAATTTCTCTTCAATGATATGGGCAGTCCATCCAACTACTCGTGAAATTGCAAAAATTGGTGTGTTAAGGTCCATTGGAATTTTTAGCATATAGTATAGTGATGCACTATAAAGATCAACATTTGGGTAGATGTCTCTTTTTTTGATCTTTTTTATTTCTGAAATAGTTGTCATTTCTACTTTTTCTGTAATATCAAACCATCGCTCTCCTGTTTTTTTAGCAAGTTTCCTTGAAAGTTCTTTTAGAACCACTGCCCTTGGGTCATAGGTTTTGTAAACTGCATGACCCATACCCATTATTCGTTCACCTTTTTGCATTTTTTCTTTAATCCATGGTTCAACTTTTTCAATACTATCAATTTCTAAAAGCATTTTCATTACTTCATAGTTTGCTCCCCCATGGAGCTCACCACTTAATGCGCCAATTGCTGCGCTGGCAGCTGAATACATGTGTGCTCTAGTTGATGCTACTTGTCGCGCAGTAAAGGTAGATGCATTAAAGGTGTGGTCAGCATGTAAAATTAAACAAGTGTCAAAGATTTTTTCAACCTCTGGTTCTGGTTTCTCATCAAACATCATGTACAAAAAATTTGCTGCGTGATCTAATGAAGGATCGGGATCAACAATTTCAAGACCATTTCTAATTCGGTGCCAACTTGCAATTATTGTTGCAGTTTTTGCAATCAAGTTGATTGCTTTGTTATAACTTGATTCTTTTGTAGAAAACTCTTCGTCATAGTAACCCGCAAGTGCAGAAACAAAGGCTTGTAACATATCCATAGGGTCTGCATCCTTTCTCCAGTTGCCCATATTGGCCTGCATTTGTTTTGGAATGGGTCTTGCATCTTTTAGTTTGGTCTTAAATTCGTCTAATTGTTCTTTTGTGGGCAATTCGTCATATAACAGCAAATATGCTGTCTCCTCAAATGAGGAATTTTTTGTCAAATCAATTATATCATAACCACGATAAATCAGCTTTCCATTGGCTCCATCAATATTTGATATTCTGGTATCTGCAACCTCAATTCCTCGTAAACCAATATTTTTTGTCTCCATAAAATAACTCTAAAAAATCCGCTATTATATTTTTCACCTAGAAATACGTCTGTTTAGTTTAGTAATTTACCTAAGTCACCCACCCGATAGTTAGTATTTTATAATTTTAGTGCCTAGATATAGTCGGTTTAGCAAGCAAAGTGCGATCTCGTAAAACCCTTGAGAAAAAAATCACACACAAGGCATCAGGCCCGCAGGGATCCTATGGAACTTTACTAAATAGAGGGAGATTCAATGGTTTGTCCATTCTGTAAGTTTGTTTATTGAAAAATCCTTTCGAAAAAATAATTTCAAATTGAATAAAAAAAATTTACGATTTTTTAATCACTAACACGTAATACAATTTGATAATTAAACGATCATCGTACAAATCATCGATAATATATAATACTCTTAAAAAAAAGTGATACGGGCAAGATAAAATAGTGAAAAGAGTACAGTGTGAATTTTGTGGAAAAAAGCTTCTTGGGAATCAATATTTGAGGGTTCACAAAAACATGATTCATAATGAATTAATTGAAGAATCGTATTTCATACCTTCTATCCTTCCCAAAAAATAATTTCAAATTAAATATTATTGCTGGACAAGGATATTTTGTAGAGAGTCTTTTGTTTCCCAACGAAGAACCAGTCTGATAACTTATGTAACTGAGGTTGTTAGATAAGAAAAATATGATTCAAATACTACATAGAGAGAAGCAATTGCAGTGAAGACAACTTTTCTTCTAGTTTCCATAGCATTGTTGCTGCTAATTCCTGTCACAATACTTGATGGGTTTTCTGCCCAAGAAAAACTTCCTGGTTGGGTCAAGAATGTCTTCATTTGGTATGGTACAGGGCAAGTAACAGAAGATGAGCTTCTAAACGCAATAAAATTTCTAATAGAAAATGATATTATCAAATTGGAATCATCAGGGTCAGAATCTCCAATAAAAACAGAATCGATGAAAACTACGAATGTTGGTGGAATTGATATTTCTATGGCCTCGCCAGTGGAGGGAAATGAGAATGCACCAATTACAATAATAGAATTTGGAGACTATCAGTGTATAAATTGCGACACATGGTTCTTAAATGAAAAACCAACCATTGTAAAGGAGTTTTTAGATACGGGAAAGGCAAAAATGTATTTCCTTGATTTCCCTTTCCAAGGACCTGATTCGTACATTGCTTCAGAAGCAACATGGTGTGCAAATGAACAAGGAAAATTTGCAGAATATCATGATTCACTTTACATTAATCAAGGTGGATTAGAAGATGGGTGGGCAAGTCCTAACTCACTAAAGCAGTTTGCATCAGAATTAGGCCTAGATCCTGAACAATTTAATTCGTGCCTGGATTCAAGTAAATTTTCAAAACAAGTAATGTATAACAAACAAGTTGGTATTTCTAACGGAGTTGATAGGACTCCCGCGTTTTTCATAGTCGGACCAAATGATTTTATAAAAAAAGTTGATGGTGCACAACCAGCATTTGTATTTCAAAAAATAATTAATGATTTAAATTAATATCCAATAAATTATAATTTCTTTCACTCTTTGGAGTTATTTTGGACCTACTTTATCTACATGGCAACAGATACACAATCTCTATAGATACATACACAACTAGAACATACAAATTTTATTTTCGTTTTATTTTTCTAGATTAGAAATTATTTTTTTAGAAATGATGAAAAAAGACATTGTAACATTTCAATTATCACAAAAAGATCTACGCTTATAATAATAATTCATAAATTCAAATCAATACGATGATTTCATTATACTATGATCTATAGGTTGACGTTGAACAGAAGAGTTGTTTTTGTGTTAATAGTTGCAGGTTTGGGAAATATAATTTATCTGCCAACTGAGGTTTATGGGGCATTTCATTTATGGGATATCAATGAAATTTATTCTACCGCAGACGGAACTCAGCAGTTCATTGAATTAAGTACGACCTCAAATGGACAAGAATTTCTTACTGGCCATACCATTACTGCCACCTCGGATGGTGTCCTTAAAACATACACATGGATAATTGATTCTCCATCACCTACTGCCAACACCAATATTTTACTGGCAACTACAAGTATGGCAGCCTCATCTGGCTTTCCTACTCCTGACTTTATAATTCCTGACAATTTTTTTGTCCCCACAGCAGGGACAATCACTTTTAATTTTGCAGAAGGCTTTGATATTGTAATTATAAATGGCGGCCTTCCAATTGATGGTATCACCTCCGTAAATGACATTGGTACAGAACAGACAGCATCTCCAACCAATTATGCCGGTGAAACCTCAACTCCTCCTTTTGGACAAGAAAGTTTATGGGATACTTTTCCTTCTATGCCTCTTCCTAGAGCAGACTATACTGGAAATGTAGTGGGTAGCAAAGTTTACCTTATACAAGGATTTGGAGCGGAGATAAATTTTACAGAGTATGATAGCATAACTGAAAACTACACTGAATTGGCTCCTGTTCCTTATTCTGCAGATCATTCTGCATCCGCAGTGCATAATGGAAAAATATATGTGGCAGGGGGATGTGGTTTTGGAAATCCCTGTTCCAATGTCACAGTTTATGATATTGCCACAAATACATGGGATAATTTACCAAACTTGCTATTACCTAATTGGTCATCAACAGCACAAATTGTGGGTGATGATTTTTTTGTACTAGGTGGAAATCCCAATGTAAATACATGTCAAAAATATAATATCCCAACAAATTCCTGGTCATTTTGTGAAGATTTGCCAACAGGCCGAGAACATTCCTCTTCGGCAGTTTTTGATAATAAAATTTATGTAATTAATGGACGAGGTGGAGATATTGGTGATACCACTGCCAATGAAGTGTATGATCCAATATCTGATTCTTGGCAAATTTTAGCTGATAAACCTACAGGAATGTCTGGTGGATGGGGAGGTGTTTTTAACAATAAAATATATGTTATTGGTGGAGGAAGTCCGCTAACTGCAGCCAATGAGTGGTATGATCCTGTCACTGACTCTTGGACTAGTGGCCCAGATATGCCAACTCTAAGACATGGTTTAGTTTGTGAACCTGTGGGTTCCAAAATTTATTGTTTTGGTGGTGGGCTCTTCAACGAGGGAGGAAATAGTTCGCTAGTTGAAGTTTTTGATGCAAATTCGTTTGTACCTTTCCCAGATACTGAAAATCCATGTGGATTACTACCAACAAGCGGAGATTGGATAATTACCTCCAGCTGTTCTCTTGAAAATAATTTCACCAGTCCAGCAAATATCCTAGTTCAAGACGGAGCAACACTTACAATTTTAAATGGATTTATCCTTGGCATTGACTTTACCCAATTTAATCTGACAGTAGAATCTGGAAGCGGAGTTTTAATTCAATCAGGCGGTGCAATAAAGCAGCAAAAATTCAACCTAGAGGATATTTTTGATTCTTGTAGCAATGAATGGCAAATCACGGGCTACTTTACTCCTGTTGAGTCTGATTATTCTGGTGAATTTGTTACAATCGTAATTAATGACATGGAAAGAGAGTTTAGGCAAGATTTTGTTGATGAGGTAACAATAGAAGGTTGGGGTAAAACTCTCTCAGGTGATTACCTAGGAATTTTTAATGATTTGTTCCATATCAGTACCGATCCTCTTGATTCAACTGGCAACATCCTTGTGGTGGGAAAAGTAGCCATCGATACCGCATTAATTGAACCTAATTCAAATTTGATAATTCCAACTCTACCCGAACCTTGGAACGAAGTTATTTTTTTTGCTTCGGATGTAGGAGCTGGAATAATTGGAACACATATTGATGTTTATACGGGAGAAGGAGCAACGGCAATACTCGAATCGTTTAAAATTACTAGTCAAAATAATAACGTTTGTCAATAACTTTGAAGCGCTTTCTAGTATGACGATTTTGAGAGCGCTAACATAACACATTGAAAAACAGAATAATTAGTGATTTATACACACTTGATATATGTAGAATTTTAATTTGGTGTAAATATTTCAGCATATTGAATGTAACAAATTACAGAAGAATTTTTTCGTTGTGATAAATGTAAACTAGTTTTAATTGATTTATTTTTTATTATTTTGTAATGTCATTGAAATGACTGTTAGATACATTGATTTGGTTTTCTTGGTATTCAGTTTGCATTGCAGCATTTTTACCTGCTTCCATAAAGAAATGACAAAAAATGATTCTATCTGAAGTTGGAACAATCTCTGTTAAGAGATCAATAACTTTTGAGGTTCGTCTACAATGTAAAATGCCAATTTAATTAATTACAATATGGATTTAAATTTGCTTCATCTTTTTTGTAACAAAATAATGTTACAAATTTTTCAATTCTTCCAAAGAATAACTTACATTTGTACTCATTAACAATGCATTTCGCAAGATCTGTAACAAACAAAACAGACAAATATCGTAAACAGTATGTCAAAATAATTGAAGTTATTTTTAACTGAATCACCGCATTTCTTGCAACCTTTTTCTAAAAAAGGATCTATTGAAAATTCTATAACAATTTTTGATGATTCTTCGATAAAATGGAATATCAATATTATAAACAGTATGTGCAAAATTGATACAGTTTATCTTCCAGAAAAATTCTCTGAAACTTTCTCTCTCGTAAAGGAAACATTCCCTTCTATTGAAGTTAAAACAATTTCTGAAAATTTTAAGCATTTTCCCGAATCACATTTGATATTTGACAATTCACAATTTCCTAAAATGGAACAACTTACAATTAATCTCAATTCGATGGTGTATCAGCCTAAAGATACCCATAATACTATTATCGATACTATAAAATATCCTTGGGATTACCTTAGTTGTACGAAAAATGCTCTGGATAATCATATTACCAAAACCAGCATCTCTCCAACAGCAAAAATAGCAAAGACATCAATAATTTATGGTCCTTGTATAATTGAAGATAATGTTACCATCGATGATTTTTGTAAGATCCAAGGACCCATCTATATAGGTAAAGATAGTTTCATTGGAATGGGTTCTCTTGTCAGAAATTGTGTATTAGGCAAAAATACAACAATTGGTTTTAATTGTGAAATTGCAAAATCTTATTTTGCAGGTTCAACCGAAATTGCTCATCATAATGTAATTCTTGATAGTGTTATTGGAGAAAATGTTTGGTTTGGGGGATATTCTGGCACTGCTAACGTTTTACTGACGAAAAAAAATGTAAAATACCAAATCAATGATGAACTAATTGATACTGGAATTAATCATTTTGGCGCAGTGGTGGGTAATGGTAGTTCTGTTGGAGCTGCAGTTATTATTTTACCTGGGAGACAAATACTTCCGAACTCTGTCATCCAGGCAGGTACGATTTTTGGAAAAAAACAATTGAAAAGTCTAGTTGTTCAGTGAAGTCAACTGTCTTTTTATATCCTCTCAGATTGTTGAATGCCAAAATATTTTTCTTTTCAACTAAGGACATAACAATATTTCTTTTGTTATGTTTTTCAAAAATTCTTAAAAATATGTAGACAAAAAATGAACTTGGCTTATGTTAAAAGACTTTTAATTACTGTGTTCCAAAAATCAAATTCTCAGTTTTGCTTTTAACATCTACAATATTTATATGAACTTGGTAGTTTTTTGTCTGCTATCTTTCTGTTCTTGTCCACAATCTCTCATCTCCTTTCAATTCTTTGTAATGCGAATAAACGCCAACTGCTATTAGTATGCTCCAGTATCCAAATACGATTAATTGTATGAAATTAGCTGTTTTTGAAAACCTGTTGGAAAGTTTTATCACACCATAGGATAATCCGATAGAAAAAATCATCCATAACAGGAGAATTATGACAAAGATTTTTGTATATTCAGAATATCCAATAATTACCATAAAGTCCGAAAGACCATTTGGAAATACAATTGCTGTAGACATTGTCAAGAGCATGGGAATGCCAGGGGAAATAATTCCATGGAATGCATTTTTACCTTTGGTTTGCACAATTGTATATGCTATAGTTGCAAAAAACACATAGGCGATTAATTTGGATCCTACTAGAAAAGGTCCCAAAGAAAGGTCAAGTAAGTTCATAGTCAAAAATGCTGCCGCGGTCAAAACAAAACCTAAAGGAAAGATTATTGATGCCATCCAGAATGGAATTCCAAGAGTAAACCCCTTTCCAAATTTTGGATTGCCAAAATGTTTGATATATTTTTTTGTTACTTCAATATTTCCCCTCTGCCATCTGATTCGTTGTTTCCACAAACTCGTTAATTTTATCGGATCGTCAACTTCAACTTGAATCGACGAATCATAAAGAACTTTCTGGTTCGTTTTGCTAAGAAGCCGAAAAGACATATCTGTATCTTCGGCTAAAGTGTCAGATTCGTAATCTCCAAGTATATTGAATAAACTGGTTCTAAAAATTCCACACGCCCCAGGTATTATGTAATGAATTCCTAGGGTGTCGTAACCAACTCTTTGAATTTTTTGTCCCAGTACAAACTCAAAATTAATAAAACCTGTCAATATGTCACCCCTATCTACAATTGAAAAATATCCGATAACCGCACCCACCCTAAGGTCTGCAAAATATCCTACTGCTCGTAGCAATGAATCTTTTTTTAATCCCACGTCTGCATCCATAATAAAGAGTAGTTCACCTTGAGCATATTTTTTGGCATCATTCAAAACTGCTGCCTTTCCCATCCCACCAATTTTTCTGTTGACTAGGACGATATTGTTGTTCAATGGTACAGGTTGTGTTTGTTTTTTGAAAGTTGCTAAACCTGTCTCAGAATCTATAATTTTATGAGCATATCTTCTTATAATTTTTTCCGTATTGTCATTTGATCCGTCATTTACAATTATCAACTCTTTTTTATCGAATGGGTATAATGATTGAATAAATCTCAAGATTGTCCTCTCGATTAACTTTTCTTCATTGTGAGCCGGTACCAAAACGGAAATTACTGGCCTGATATTTTCATCATAGATGTATTTTCGAAGTTTATATCTTAAAGGGTTGAAAATGGCCAAACCCGCAAGGAGAACAAATAAAAAAATGATGCCATATCCCACAAAGAGAATGATGTACATTAGGAGTTCAATCAACATTTACATCATTTGATTTAATTTCGTTATGTCAGATCTAACAAATATCTCTTCATTGCACGTGTGCCATAGACAAATTAATTTTATTTCAATTTCCTTTGCAGTTCCTGGAATTTTTTCATCATTAATTTTCTGTGTCATCATTGATTCACCAAATAGCCAATCCCATTAATAAGATCATTATCTGAAATTTTACCTTCTGCCCACCACCCCGCAGTTTCCTTTATCCACCCTGGTATTTCTGAAGTGCCTGACCATTGTGGTGCTTCTGGAATTGGCATAATATCTTCTTTAACTAAATATTGTATTGCTTGAATAAATGTACCATCGTCAATATGTCCATCTCGCCACCACCCAGCAATGTTTTTGATCCATTCGGGAATAGAATTCTGGTTCAAGGAATCATTTGAGGTATCAATAATAACTTTAGAGATGTTTTCTTTGATTTTCCCAATTGGTACCACTTTTAAATTTTCTTTTTTAATTTCCTCGATTACGATTTCCAATTCCTGGAATTGCTCTAAATTTAATTCATTTATCAAAACACCGTCTCTTTTAACTGCAAATTCCTGTGGATGGAAATTAATAATAGCAAATCCATGATCGTCGATTCCTTTTTTAACATCAGAAAATATTTTTTCGGCTGGATTTCCAATTAATCCTTTTATCGAATCAAATTTTGCATTTAATACATTGGCAGGAAATCTGTAGAGGGTTTCACCTTCCAATGGATATGGTGGAAAATCAGTTTCTATACTTGCTGATAAGACAGTGTATCCATTAGCCTTTAACCCGCTTATAGTATCTTCATTGAATTCACCTCTAGGAGGTAAGAATACTTTTGAATCTACGTCAAATATCTCAGAAATTTTATTTGAAGTTTGTTGTATGATTTCATTTTGTTCTTTTTTATCATAGGTTGTTATCGGTATATTATCAGAGGAATGATTTGCAATTTCTAACTGGTTATTTTTAATTCCAATTTTTATTATTTCTAAAAGTTTTGGATCCCCTCCAATTACACTAGTGATAACTCCAATAGTGACAGGAAAGTTGCTCTGCGAAAATTTGTCAAGTAATTCTATCTGAACATCATTTAACCAAAAATCCTGGATGTCGTTAATTTGGAATGCGACACAATTGCAAGACAATTTAAGTGATTTTTGATAATAAATTACAGGTTTAGATAATGGGTCAGGCGTAGAGGAAGTTGTGGGATCTGAAAACGGAACAACGATTGGGCCCTTGAAATTTATTTGAATTATTTCAAAATTATTTTGAATACCAGTTATTACAATTTGGGTATCTGGCCAGAAAGGATCTTTTACTCCATCCTTTAAGACTGTAGTCGTATATACACCAGAAGGAATACTTGAAAAGAAAATTTCACCATTTTTGCTAATAAAAGATTTTTTGTGTTGATTATTGTCATCATCTGTAAGTAATATTGAATAATTTTCATTATTGTTAACAATTTTATTTGATTCTATATCAAACAATCTAAAGGTGATTAATTCTTCCACCACAGAAGGGATTGGAACCACGATTTTTTGATTTTGTTGTACACTATGCTGGATTTTTATATTTGAAAC
>Ga0307378_10009316_pt1 | contig 12927 bp, 7 predicted proteins | sample UN1MG_FD_202238 | JGI IMG/M metagenome (GOLD analysis project Ga0307378, IMG submission 202238) | Soil microbial communities from Risofladan, Vaasa, Finland - UN-1 | ecosystem: Environmental > Terrestrial > Soil > Coastal area > Acid sulfate soil | place: Finland: Risofladan, Vaasa | collected...
GCACGCCTGTGAGACTAGCGTGAAATCTGCGTGGCTTTTCCGTGGGGCCGCAAGTCTAATTGCCACGCAAGGTTGCGCCCACGATCGACACAGCGAACGGGGTCTTCGGGGCGGCTTCGCTTCTCGATTCGGGCTTTTCTCATCGCCCCTCGGAGCCCTCGACGCAGATCCTTGACGGCCGCGCGCACGGTATCGTCCGTGACGACAACGCCCTTCCAGACGCTTTCGTGCAACTGCTTGCATGTGACCAGGCGGTCACGGCTCTCGACGAATCGCTCCAAGACCTGCAACGGCTTCCCGGAGAGCGGGACCTTCACGCCGTACAACCTGAACCCGCCGGGCTCGATGACCAGCACGTCGTCATCTGGCGGTGGCGGAGAGTCGTCCTGTTCGTCGACCGGGGGCACCGCCGGCTGCTCTTCTCCGTTCCCGCCGTGTTTGCCCGCCCCCGTGCGCAATGGTTCCCCTCCGGCCACTGGCTGCCCGCGTCCGTTTCCCAGCCCGTCGTCTTCCGCGCCGGAGTCGGCCGGCAACCTGCCATCCCGAACCGCGTGCTCCCGCAACCGGTTCAAGTAAGATCGCAACTGGGATCGGCTCTTCGGTCTGCCCTCAACAGCCGCTTCGATGCTCTCCGGTGTGAGTTGCTCAAGCCGCCTGGAGCCGGCTCGCTCCCAAACCCCTATGGCCCACCGCATGTTCCGCTGCACGCTTTTCGCGAGACGCGACGCCATCTTCGGAAAGCAGACCGCCTCGAAGTAGCCGCGCACCGATCCGTCGTCTTCCGGCCCCGGCTCGGGTGGTATCGCCGGCAGCCGCCCCTCGCGAGCCGCATGCTCCCGCAATCGCTTCAAGCAGCCGCGGATCGTCCGTCGGCCACTGGCCGTGCCCTTCCAAGCGTTCGCAGCCGTCCCGATGTTCTCCGCCGTCAGTTGTTCAAGGCGCGCGAAGCCGGCGCGCCCCAGAACTCCGACAGCCCAGCGCATCGTCACCTGCGCTTTCTTGCCGAGATGCGATGCCATCCTTGGGAAGTACACAGCTTCCAAGTAGCCGCGCACCGAGCCGTCGTCTTCCGGCGCCGGCTCGGCCGGTAGCCTGCCCTCCCGAACCGCCTGTGCCCGCAACTTGGTCAAGTGTGACCGCAACTGGTATCGGCTCCTGGCCGTGCCCTTCCAGCCGTTCAGAGCCGTTTCGATGTTGTCCGGCGTCAGTTGGTCAAGCCCGGTGAACCCCGCTCGTTCCCAAATCCCCACAGCCCACCGCATACCTGCCCGCGTACTATTCGTAACACGCGACCCCATCTTCGGAAGGCAGACCGCCTCGAAGTAGCCTCGCACGGACCCGTCGTTTTCCGGCCCCGGCGGGGCTGCCAGCCTGCCCTCCCGAACCGCGTGCTCCCGCAACCGGTTCAAGTAGCCGCGCGCATCCCGTCGGGTCTTGACTGTCCCATCTCCCTCGTTCATCAGCGTGCCGAGGTTCTCGGGGGTCAGTTGTTCAAGCCGCGCGAAGCCCGTCCGCTCCGAAATCCCCACAGCCCACCGCATGTGGTACTGCGCGTCCTTGCGTAGACGGGCCCCCATCCTTGGGACGTAGACCGCCTCGAAGTAACCTCGCACCGATCCGTCGTCTTCCGGCCCCGGCTCGGCCGGCAGCCTGCCCTCCCGAACCGCGTGCTCCCGCAACCGGTTCAAGTAGCCGCGCATGACCTTCCTGCTGCCCGGTTTGCCCTTCCAACCGTTCAGGGCCGTCTCGATATTGTCCCGGGTCAGTTGTTCAAGGCGCGCAAATCCGGCCCGCTCGAAAATCCCCACGGCGCAGCGCCTTTGCTGCTGCGCTCGCTTCGCAAGACGCAACCCGATCCTTGCGATGTAGACCGCCTCGAAGTAGCCTCGCACCGATCCCTCGTCGGGCTTGAGACTTGGGGGCTGAAGAGAAGTGCTTGCCGCCATGCCAGAATGCTCCATGCTGGCCGGGCCGGCGGAGGGTCGCGAGGCCCCGCATGGAGCTGGAGGGCTCGCGACCCTACCGTCGCTAGATCGGCGGTGTCGACGCCGCCGATGGACCCGGGATTCAACGGTTCAGTTTCTCCGAACGCTCGAATCGGTCAAGGCCCCCCGCCCCTCCCCCAGAATGGGCGCGGAGCGGGCCCGTTGGAAAACCAGGAATCCTCCAAGAAAGAATCCCGCCGGCTCGGATTGGACGTCCAAACGACCGGCGGGATGCGGAAACGCGAGGGGGTTAGTGTAGCTGGTACACTTACTCTGTGACCATCCTGTGACCAAACCCTGCCCAAAACAGCCCAAAACAGCGTCTCTTGGTAAGATAGGCAACCCCCCGGGGTCACCCCAAGAAACACGTAAACCCCTGCACAACAGGGGTTTACGGAGGGTGGCTGAGGGGACTCGAACCCCCGACTTCTGGATCTTGAATCCTGAACCCTGAATCCTGAACCCTGAATCCCAACCCCTCCAACGGCCGATAATCCCCATTGCCGCTGCAATTCCTCCCCAGATCCCATCCGCCACGGGGCGGCCCTCGATCATGGAAACGTCGCTGCATCGCGATTTGAAAGCGCTCTACGCCGGACGAGACGCCCAAGTCGAGGTCACCCTGGGCGCGTATCGCATCGATGTCGTCTCCGGGGACCAGTTGGTGGAGATTCAGCACGGCTCCTTGGCGGCCATCCGCGACAAGGTGCGAAGCCTGCTTGCCGAACACCGGGTGCTGGTGGTCAAGCCGATCGTGGCCAAGAAGCGGTTGATCAAGCAGTCGGCCCGAGGCGGCCGGATCACGGGACGGCGGATGAGCCCCAAGCGCGGCCGGCTCTTGGACCTGTTCGACGATCTGGTCCACTTCACCCGGGTCTTCCCCCACGAAAGGCTGGTCCTGGAAGTCCCGTTGGTGGAGATTGAAGAATGGCGGTATCCGGGCCACGGTCGTCGACGGCGATGGCGGGCGAGCGACCATGAGGTGGAAGACCAGAAGCTGATCGCCGTGCGGGAGGTGTATCGGCTGCGGACGGCGGCCGACGTGGGCCGGCTGATCAGGTCCGCCCGGCCGCTGCCCAGGCCGTTTCACACGGGACACCTGGCCGCGTCACTCGGCGTCCAGCGGTGGTTTGCCCAGAGGATCGCGTATTGCCTGCGCAAGATTGGGACTGTGGAAGAGGTGGGAAAGCAGGGAAATGCTCGACTGTACGAGTTTGCGGTGGGCGGGGAATATAGACAAGGCAAGGACTTTCGGGAAAAACTCATCCGAATCGAGCGAAGTTCCGATGGTACGGGTACGATGAACGGGGGGATCTTTGCGAGTCCCGGTTGTGAGTGTGGCCGGGCTCAAAGTCCGATTTGAATTTCGCCGGGTTTCTGGTAGCCTCACGGTTTCGATCGGCGCGATTGCCACGAGTTGGCTGGCTGCGTAGTCCCTGCAAGAGGGCGGTCGCCTCTGGATTGCTGCGCGGCACCGCTTCGCGGCGGTGGCGCGGTCGGCGGCGTGGACGGCGGCGTGGACGGAGTCTTCTTCTGGTGAACATCCTAGTTGCCACGAGTGAAGCGGTTCCCTTTGCCAAGACGGGGGGGCTGGCCGACGTGTGCGGGGCCCTGCCCGTCGAGCTGGCCCGGCTCGGGCACCGGACCGCCGTGATCCTGCCCTACTATCGGCGGGTGAGGTACTGCGGGCAACCGATCGAGCCGTTGGGGATCGATTTCATCGTGCCGATCGGCAGCAAGACGGTCAGCGGTCACCTGGCGGCCAGTAGGCTCCCCCAGAGTGACGTGCCGGTCTACCTGGTCCAGCAAGACCAGTACTTCGACCGCGAGGAGCTCTACCAGGAGGATGGGGACGACTACGAAGACAACTGCGAGCGGTTTGTCTTTTTCTCGCGAGCCGTGATGGAAGCCATTCGGCTTCTGGAGCTCGAGGTCGACGTGATCCACGCCAACGACTGGCAGACGGGACTGGTGCCGGCGTGCTTGAAGCTCGAGTATTGCAGGCTCCCGCGGTACCAGTCGATCGCTTGCCTGTTCGCCGTCCACAACATGGGCTACCAGGGCCAGTTCTGGCACTGGGACATGTTGCTCACCGGCCTGGACTGGAAGTACTTCAACTGGCAGCAGATGGAGTACTTCGGCAAGCTGAATCTGCTCAAGACCGGCCTGGCCTTCGCCGACGCGATCAGCACCGTGAGTCCCCGATACGCCGAGGAGATTCAGACGCCGGAGTTCGGATGTGGATTGGAGAGCGTCCTGCGGCATCGGCGCGACGTGCTCTCGGGGATCCTCAACGGAGTCGATTACGGCCTGTGGAACCCGGCCGCGGATCGCTTCCTGGCCGCCAACTTCGACGCGGACTCGGTGGCCGCGCGGAAGCCGATCTGCAAAGCGGCGTTGCAGGAGGAAATGGCATTGCCGCGGGAGCCCGACTCGCCGCTGGTGGGAATGGTCGGCCGGCTGACCGAGCAGAAGGGTTTCGACCTGGTGGCTGAGGTGCTGCCCAAGTGGGTCGAGACGGCCGACGTCCAATGGGTGATCCTGGGCACCGGCGATCCGACCTACGAGAAACAGTTCCGGACTCTGGCCCAGCGCTTCCCGGAAAGGGTTGCCGCCCGGCTGGAGTTCTCCGACGAGCTGGCCCACCGGATCGAGGCCGGGGTGGACATGTTTCTGATGCCCAGCCGCTACGAGCCGTGTGGGCTGAACCAGTTGTACAGCCTGAAGTACGGCACGGTGCCGGTGGTCCGTCGCACGGGCGGGCTGGCCGACACGGTGGTCGACGCCAACGACCAGAGCCTCGGCGACGGAACGGCCAACGGCTTCAGCTTCTCGGAGGACGACCCGGAGGCACTCAGCGAGACGCTCCAGCGGGCCTGCGACGCCTACCGGCGGCCCGACGTCTGGAGTCAACTGATCGACACGGGGATGCGTCAGGACTGGTCTTGGGCCAAGAGCGCGCGGCAGTACGTCGCCCTGTATCAGCGAATCATCGCACGGAAGTAGAAGCAGTCGCACCGTTACGGAGAACTCGACACCCATGCACGACGTCTCGCTGGCGTTTTTCTGGCACCAACATCAGCCCTACTATCCCGACGACGTCGCCGGGGAGAACCCCATGCCCTGGGTCCGGCTGCACGGAACCAAGGACTATTGGGGCATGGCGATGCTCTTGCGCGAGGTGCCGGAGCTGCATGCGACGATCAACCTCGTTCCGAGTCTGCTGAAGCAGTTGTTGGCCTACACGGAGTTGGGACACGTGGATGCGCATCTGCGCGTCTCCCGGCTTCCGCCCGACGGACTCAGCGAGGACGACTCCAACTACCTCTTGGACAACTTCTTCCTGGTCCATCCCGACCGGATGATCCGGCCTTACAAGCGATACGACGAGCTGCGTCAGAAGCGCGGCTTCGGGATCGACCCGCCGGAGCGGGCCAGGAAGCGGTTCACGAAGCGGGACGTCGTCGACCTGCAAGTCTGGTCGAACCTGGTATGGATTCACCCGATCGCGTTCGAGTTGGACAAGGAGCTGGCCGAGTTTCGCGCCAAAGGGCGGCATTGGACGGAGAAAGAGAAAGCGTGGCTGCTGGACAAGCAGATGGATCTGCTGCGCCAGGTGATCCCGCTCCACCGCGAGTTGCAGGAGCGGGGACAGTTGGAGCTGACGACCACGCCTTTCTACCACCCGATCCTGCCGCTGTTGTGGGACAAGCGTCAGGCCCGCCGGGCGATGCCCGGGGTGCTCTTGCCGAACTACCTGGACGGTTTCCACGAGGATGCACCCGAGCACGTTCGCCGGGCGGTCGCTTTCCATGAGAAGCTGTTTGGGCAGAAGCCGCGGGGGATGTGGCCTTCCGAAGGGTCGGTCTGCCAGGGGATCATTCCCGCAATCGCCGACGCGGGGATCCACTGGATCGCCACCGACGAGGAGATCCTCGCCTGCTCCACCAACGGCTGGGTGTCGCGCGAAAGCAATGGGTTCATGCGCAACCCGGAGATGCTCTACCGGCCGTGGAAGGTGGAGGAGAACGGACGGCAGTTGCAGATCGTCTTCCGCGACCACGCCATGAGCGACCAGATCGGGTTCCACTACCAGCGGTTCGCGACCGAGCACGCGGTCAACGACTTCTGCGGCAAGATGGAAGCGGTCGGCCGGGCCACCGGCGGCAATGCCGGAAACCGGCCCTCGCTCTTGACGATCATCCTCGACGGAGAGAACTGCTGGGAATACTATCCCAACGGCGGCGTCGATTTCCTCCGCGCCCTCTACCGGCGGGTCATCCAGCACCCGAAGATCACCCCGGTCCGCGTGTGCGACTACCTGGAGCGGCACCCGGCCACCGACAAGTTGAGCCACCTGTTTCCCGGCAGTTGGATCCAGCACAATTTCGGCATCTGGATCGGACACCCCGAGTGCAACCGCGCGTGGGACCTGTTGCACCAGACGCGGCAATACCTGGTCGAGCAGAACGGCCGGAACCACAAGTCGGCGGAGCAGTTCGCCCGGGCATGGGAGGAGCTGTACATTGCCGAGGGGAGCGACTGGTTCTGGTGGTTCGGCGATTCCCACACCAGCGCCCAGGACGCGCTGTTCGATCGCCTGTTCCGCAAGCATTTGCAGAACGTCTATCTGGAACTGGACGACCAGCCGCCCAGCGAGTTGGCCCGACCGATCAGCCAGGGACGTCGCGACCAACTGCACACGCAGCCGACCGGGCTTTTGAAGGTCAAGATCAACGGGCGGCGGACGTATTTCGAGTGGATCAACGCCGGCTATTTCGCCTGCCGGGGGCCCCGCGGCACGATGGCCATGGTCAAGGAGGGGCTGCTGGAGAGTCTCCACTTCGGCTTCGATCTGAATCGGCTGATGCTCCGGCTGGACGCCCGGGGCGGTCCTTTCCGCGAACGGCTTACGGAGATCGACCGGTTGCGGGTGGTTTTCTTTCAGCCGGAGCGGTTCGAGCTGGTCGTGACCAGCCCGGCCCAGAAGCGGCCCATCGCGAGGCTGTATCAGGGCGGCGCGCCGGTGGCACGCTCGCGTGTGGAGGTCGCGGCCGATCTGATCTTCGAGTGTGCGATCCCTTGGCGGGCCCTGGACGTATCGACCGACGCCCCGATCCAGTTCTGCGTGGAACTGATCCAGGACGACCAGGCGATCGAACGTGTCCCCCAGGAGGGCGCGATCGAGACGTCCGTCCCCTCGCCCGATTACGAACGGATCATGTGGCAAGCGTGAGAAAGTAATGATGAAGGATGAATGATGAATGCTGAAGGATGAATCACGAAGCACGTGGGCCAACTCCTGACTCCCAACTCCTGACTCCCAACTCCTGACTCCCAACTCCTGACTCCCAACTCCTGACTCCCATGCCTGACTTGCGCAAAGACCCGATCGTCGGCCGCTGGGTCATCGTGGCCAAGAGCCGTGCCAGGCGGCCGCACGACTTCGATACGACGCTCAAACGCCGCCGGAGTGGATTCTGCCCCTTCTGCGAGGGGAACGAGGACAAAACGCCCGATGAAATCATCGCTTACCGCAACCCGGGCTCACAAGCGAACCGGAAAGGGTGGCGGGTGAGGGTGGTGCCGAACAAATTCCCTGCCCTGGAGATTGAAGGCGACCTGAACAAGCGGGGGGAAGGGATCTACGACATGATGCGGGGGGTGGGGGCCCATGAGGTGATTATCGAGTGCCCGGAACACCTCGTCAGCACCGCGGATCTGGCCGAAGAGCAGCTCCGGGAAGTCCTTTGGGTCTACCGCGATCGGCTGGTAGACCTGAAGAAGGACCCCCGTCTGGTCTATGGGATGGTCTTCAAGAATGTGGGGGCCGCCGCCGGAGCCACGCTCGAGCACAGCCACAGTCAGCTCATCGTGACCCCCATCGTCCCGATCAACGTCTGGGAAGAGATGACCGGTTCGCTGGAGTTCTACAACTATCGGGGTCGGTGCGTCTATTGCGACATGATCCAGCAGGAGCTGGCGACCGAGAAGCGGATTGTCCAGGACACCCCCGGGTTTGTGGCCTTCTGCCCGTTCGCCAGCCGGTTCCCCTTCGAGACGTGGATCCTGCCCAAGCCCCATTCCAGCCACTACGAGAACATCCAGAAGAACGGCGTCGACGAGCTGGCCGGCGTGTTCAGGCAGGTGATCGCCAGGATCGAGGCGGCCCTGGACCAGCCTGCGTACAATTACATAATTCATACGGCCCCCTTCGACACGCAGGAGCTGGCCCACTATCATTGGCATATAGAGATTACGCCGAGTCTGACGAAACCGGCTGGTTTTGAGTGGGGTACCGGTTTTTACATAAATCCGGTTCCCCCGGAGGAAGCCGCCGGGTTCTTGCGGGAAGTGGAAGTCGAGCCTCAGGAGTCACAAGATATTCCGCTCAGGGAAACTGGATAAGATAGGGCATGGCTGCCGATTAACAAGTTGAATCTTGAACATGCCCCGCTCCACGCCGGAGCCTGGAAACTCGACCTCCCTGAAGACAGTGCCCGTTTGCGATGCCCCAGCCCATCCGATTCGTATTCGTCCTGCACAACCATCAGCCGATCGGCAACTTCGACGAAGTCTTCGAGCAGGCCTACCAGGATAGCTACCTCCCCTTCCTGAAGTTGTTCGGCCGCTACGACTCGCTCAAGATTGCCCTCCATACCAGCGGCCCGTTGATGGAATGGCTCGATGCCAACCATCCGGACTACATCGATCGACTGGCCGACCTGGCACACCAGGGCCGGATCGAGATCATCGGCGGGGCCTTCTACGAGCCGATCCTGGCGATGATCTCCAGCCGAGATTCTGTCGGCCAGATCCGCAGCTACTCCCGCTGGCTGGAGAATCGCCTCGGGACCGCCGTCCGCGGGATGTGGATGCCGGAACGCGTCTGGGAGCAATCCTCCGCCCGCGATCTGGCCGACGCGGGCATCCGCTACACCGTCTTGGACGACTTCCATTTCAAGAACGCCGGTCTCACCGAGTCGGACCTCTACAGCTACTACCTGACCGAGGACGACGGCCGCGTCATCTCCATCTTTCCGGGCAGCGAGTCCCTGCGGTATTGGATTCCTTTTGACGACCCGCAGAGGACGATCGACTACTTGGCCGGCATTGCCGGCGAGCACCCTGACTCGGTGATCGTCTTCGGCGACGACGGCGAGAAGTTCGGCACCTGGCCCGATACCAAGAAGCACGTCTACGGCGACCGCTGGCTGGAGCGGTTCTTCGACGCCCTGGTCGAGAATCAGGATTGGCTCCACGTGACCACGCTCGCCGAGGCCCACGACTCCGTGCGTCCGGTGGGCAAAATCTATCTGCCCGAGAGCAGCTACCGCGAGATGACCGAGTGGACGCTGCCCACCGAACGACAGCTCGAGTACGAGCGGCTCTCCCACGAGATGGAGAGCGACCCCCGCTGGCCGTCGCTCAAACAGTTCATCCGCGGCGGGTTCTGGCGCAACTTCAAGGTGAAGTACGTCGAGGCCAACGAGATGTACGCCCGGATGATGAGCGTCAGCCGCCGGCTCCGGCGGGCGTTCCAGGACGGCGTCCACGGCGAGCTGGTCGAGCAGGCCCGCACCGAGCTCTACCGCGGACAGTGCAACTGCGCCTACTGGCACGGCGCTTTCGGCGGCATCTATCTGCCCCACTTGCGCGGCGCCGTCTACCGCCACCTGATCGCCGCCGACAACCTCCTCGATCAGGCGACCGGGCGCCCGGAAACCTGGATCGACGACTCCAACGGCGATTTTAACTTCGACACCCACGCGGAAGCCCGGCTGGAGAACGACAAGCTGATCGCCTGGATTGCCCCCGGCACGGGCGGCCATCTCTACGAGCTCGACGTCCGCTCCATCCGGCACAACCTCCTGGCCACGTTCACCCGCCGCCCCGAGGCGTATCACCGCAAGGTGCTGGCCGGGCCGTCGTCCGACAACGGCCAGTGCGCCTCGATCCACGAGCGGATCGTGTTCAAACAGGAAGGGCTCGACCAGCGGATCCAGTACGACCCCTATCCCCGCAAAAGCCTCGTCGACCTCTTCTACGACGCCGGCGCCACGCTCGAAGCCGTCGCCTCCGGCGAGGCCGAACAACACGGCGACTTCGTCCAAGGGGCGTATGACGCCAAGGTCCAACGCAACCCGGGCGAGGGCCGCACTCGAATACTCCTTACCCGCGAAGGGACCGTGCGCGGAGAGCCTCTCCTGCTGACCAAGGCGATCACGCTCAACGCGGGCAGCTCCATTCTGGAGATCGCCTACCAGTTGGATCGCCTCCCGAGCGACCAGCAGCTCCACTTCGCCGTGGAGTTGAACTTCGCAGGCATGCCGTCCGGCGTCGACGACCGCTACTTCTACGACGCCGACGAGAACCGCCTCGGCCGGCTCGGTGCCCGGCTCGATCTAACCGAGGTCGAGGAGTTGGGTCTGGTCGACGAGTGGCTCGGCCTCGACGTCCACCTCAAGGTCTCACGGCCGACGAGCTTCTGGACCTTCCCCGTCGAGACGGTCAGCCAATCGGAAGGCGGCTTCGAGCTGGTTCACCAGTCGGTCGTGGTCCAGCCCCACTGGCTCATCGTCCCCGACCCGGACGGCCGCTGGAGGGCGAGCATCCTTCTCACCCTCGACACCGCCCTCGCCGAAAGCCGCGCGGACCTCGCCGCGGTGGCCACGACCACGTAGCGTGCGTGCTTGCACGCCCGTGCTTCGCCGGTCCACGTCTGCGACATCGGGCCTGAAAACCGGCTTTCCCGGCGCCACGTCCTCGCCAGCACGCCCCCTCTGTGCGCGCTCCCATCGTTCCCTCGCTTCGCCCGTGGGAACGATGGGAAAAGTGAGTGGCAAACAACGCTTGCAGCATGATGCTGCTTGGGAAGAACGCACTGGCGGGACGCCAGTCCCACCCGCCGATCTGCGCGATCGAGTCGGAACAGACAGGTTCACACAGAGTAGGTGGCGGCTCTGCTGAGCAGCCGCTCCAATTCGGCCATCTCCGCGTGTGTTATCCGGCACTCTTGCCGGGCGTTGTAGTTCACCCTTGCGCCCAGCAACTCACAATTTCGGAAAACGAGGATGCCCCCGAGCCTCCTTGGCGCGGACATGATCCTGGTGTAGTCCGCCATCCGCGAGTCGTAGTCCTCGACCGTTATCTCGCCTGACCGGCACAATTCCGATGCCGTGAAATCAACCCAGGCGCTGAGACTTATGTCGCGGAGTCCCTCGGCGGGTACAAGGCGTCCGCCGATGCTCGGCTGGTCATCGAAAAGCTCGTCCAGTGCCCACCCCCATCCGGGATCATTGGGACGAAGACCCGCGCCGGCAAATGAAACCAGAAGAACGTTTGGCTCGTCGTCAGCGCACTGGCTCTTGTCAGCGTCCAGCTTCTTAGCGATCTTATCGTAGACCTTTGCATAGAACCTGAGCGCGTTGTAGTAAAGGCCTGGACCTTTGGCGTCGTGCGGATCATACGGTCCAGGCCGCATGAGGATCTTCGTCGGGTCTGCCCTCTTGTCCTTGACAAATCGATCCCACACGTCCCGCGATTCGTCATCCTGAGTGATAACCGTGCCCTCGATGCGGAAGTGTCGATCTCCTACCTTCACTCGAATGTCGGTGTCACGTCCGTTCGGCAGCGGAACGTCGAGGTCGACCTCCACGCGCTGTCTCACGAGGGTCGCCTTAGCCCACACGTCGAACAGCCCTCCGTACCACGCTCGTGAATCACCCGTCTTGGCTCGAAGAAACTGGGAGACCTCGTTCGGCTTCCTCCGCTTGCCGTGCCGAATTACCAGCTCAAGATCGCCGTCCAGTTCACCGATAGCGGTGTCGGGAAGGTGGTCCATGAACCCGACCAACGGCGGCCAAGGAGAATAGCGCAAATCCGCAGCGCTCGTGACGTCAACGCGCTGTCTCAACTCCTTGAGAAGCAAGTCGGGAAGAGCCAAGCGGATCTGGCTCGACACAGGGAGTCGGTCCCTTTTCTGCCGAACCGCCGCAATCATCTGGCGGTAGCAGGTCTTCTCGTTGTCAGATGACATGTTGTCAACTCCCAATCGGCGTAGGAACGAAATCCCCATCCTCTTGAATGACCGGATCAGGTACATTCGGCGGGTGGCACTGGCGTCTCGCCAGTGCTTAGCCTCGGTCCACCTACATCCGGCAATCTACCCAATGGGCGACCGCTTGGCAATACGCTGGGCCATGCCCACGGGCTGGAAGGCCGCACGGTGCCGGCGCGTCCTGTCGCGCGCCCGGACGCCAGCACTGGTTCCGCAGCGATCTTGCCTCTGTCGCGTGGTGCCCCCTCGTGGCCGGCGCGTTGCGCGCTTTCTTGGACACGGTCACTTTCGCCGCCGCCTCGATCTCGCCACCTATGAGGAAACCTACCCCCTTCAGATACCGTGAGCGCACGTGCGCGCGGGCCCGAGGGTGAGTGCGCTGGGGCCCCATGGTGAATGCGCTGGGGTTCCATGGGAGGTGCTACCGGGTCACAGGCCACCTGCTCGCACCGTAGGTACTGGGCGAAACGCCCTTTTTGGACGAGGTCACTCGCGCAAGCCCCGGGTACGAAAGCACTTGGGAGTCGAGGCCGGACCAACAAAAACCGTCCAACAAATGTTTTCGACGCAACGTGTTTCCAGGCATGGCCTTAGCGCGTTTCATGGAAGGCTTTGTTGGACACTTGGACGGCCGGTTTCGTACGGCTCCGGGCGTGCGGTTTTCCGCCTAACACGGTCAAGCATACCATGTTAGCGCCAAGCCGCAAGGCGATTTCCGGCCGCCCCCGGGTGCTTCCAACTTCTCCCGGCCAGGCGGGCGGGACGGGACGATTCGTCGCGCAGCCGGCGAGTGCAACGACCCTACCTTTGAGAGACGACGGCACGTGAATCCAGCACGTGGCGTGGGCGAGGCGGAGCCTCGCGTTAGTGCGTTCCCAGGCG
>Ga0307378_10009317_pt1 | contig 12926 bp, 9 predicted proteins | sample UN1MG_FD_202238 | JGI IMG/M metagenome (GOLD analysis project Ga0307378, IMG submission 202238) | Soil microbial communities from Risofladan, Vaasa, Finland - UN-1 | ecosystem: Environmental > Terrestrial > Soil > Coastal area > Acid sulfate soil | place: Finland: Risofladan, Vaasa | collected...
TCCCGTGAGCCCTATGATCTTTTTTCCTTGTCGTTTGAGTTCCTCGGCGGCGAGCACCACGGTGGTGAGTACGCCGGGTTTGAAGCTTGCGCCGAGTTTTGAGTAGAACTTGTCGGGGTTCATGGCTATCTGAATTGTAGGCGAGGTCATGATATATCTTTTTATGGCTCGGTTTGTGGCGGGTTATATGCGGTGAGCGTTTCTGGGGCTCGGCTTGTTACCTGTTACTGGTTATATCCGTAATTTTTCTTTGGGGAGGTTGTTGCTGTGGCTGTGTCTTCTGTGAATTTTTTTTGGGGTTGTGTTCTGCTCTTTTTTTGGTGGGAGTGTTCCTTTTCATGTTAGTGTTGCTATGTCGGGGAGCTCTTTCACTCGGTTGTGGAGGAGTGTGACGCCTCTCTCTACGTGCTCCTTGAGGCGGGTGAGCTGGTCTAGGTCGGGGTCTAACCCGTCGTTCATTAGCCTGATTTTGATGATTCGTGCTGTGTTAGGTATCGAGTTTTTTATAGGCGGGTACTATGCGGGTTTCGGGTTTTTTTCGTTAATTTTTTTACATGGACCTGTTATGTTCAGTTAGACACACGTAAACCTTTTTTAACCTATTATGGTTAAAACTATATGAATTAACTTAAAGTGGTTAAAATGGAGGGGTTCGTGTTGACAGTCGACATACGAGAATCGACAAAGATGCCCCCAGAGAACATGCTCACGACGCACAACGAGATCGATGAGATAATAGCGGAGTCTAGAAGCCTCTTCCCTGACACGCTGCTTACAACCGGGTTCACAGCCGGAGACGAGTTCGAGATAGTAACACGACGACCAGATGAGATACTCAAAATAATGTACTATCTGAGAGGAAAAATCTCGACCCAGTTCAGAGTTGGCGTAGGGGCAGGAACCATCGAGTCGCCTGATGACGACTCCATGCCAAACCAGATGTGGGGAACCGCTTTTGAAAGAGCAAGAGACGCGTTAAACACGGCAAAACAAAACGACTTCGAGGTCCATGTAGCCACGTCGAACAACCGAACAGATTACCATGTGAACACCATGCTGGAGCTAATAGACCACATACGCGGTAACCTGACGGAGAACCAAAAGAAGATAATCGACCAGTACAACTACCACGCATACATCAGAGAGATGCAGACTCAGAGAGAACTCGCCAACATGCTCGAAGTATCAGACGCCATGATATCAAAAACCCTGAAAAGAAGCGGGTACGAACAGCTCAAAAAAGGAGAAGACTTGGTTCAAAGAATCCTCTGCGAAACACTTGGCGTCTAACCCTTAACCATCGCAGGCCAAAAACCGTCGAATTAACCCGAAACGGTTAAACAGTTCGATGTGATTGAGCGGATGAAGCTTAAATTCTTGGAGAATCGGAAAACAGATTAATCTTCAGATATAATTAAAGTATTCGTGAGTCGGTTGGTTGATCTAACTTACCACGTCCCAAGGCTAGTTCTGTACATGTCAAGCTACATACTATCGACGTTTCTGTATCCCGCCTGCATCGACGCCTTCCTGAAATGATTCCCAAAACTGACACAGATAGAGAAAAACGACGAGAGTGATTCAAGATCCCAAGATAGAAAAGACGTCGAGTTAGGTAAAATAATCGGCATCCTGGAGCGGATAGTAATTCTGACGGCGATATTCTCCGAGAAACACTCCCTTATACCCATGTTGTTGACAGCGAAATCCATAGTCAGGTTCCCGGAGGTAGCTAAGGGTAAACGTTTTGCTGAATACTACCTGATAGGGACGCTGACAAGTTTTATACTGGCACTCCTGACGGGAATCATCATAAAAGAATACTCGACGTTAATCTAACGCAACACATCCAACAGAAGCTTACCCTTCTCCGTGAGCCGGTGAAGCCCTCTACTGGGCCGCTCAACGTGTCCCTCTCTTCAGCCGTTTTAGTTGGCCCAAGGTGGGCCGTGTGGATTTAATGTTTGAGATCGGGGTTGTGGCAGGTTACTTGCTGTAAGCGTTTTTGTTCCATGTTACTGGGAATACGCGTTTTTTGAGGGCTCGGCGTGCATTAGGCTATTGTACGTGTGGAGGAGGGAGGCTTTCATCGTCATCGTCGGGTGTTTTTAGGAATATAATTACTTTTCGGAGACTGTTTTTAGATTCTTGTTGTATGTAAGAATAGAAGTTGAGGTAGAAGAACATTAAAGTTAGAAAAAAGTATATTTGTATGAAAAATAGTATGACAGGAAATGCTTAAGATTACGGATTTATTTTGTGGAATGGGTGGATTGTCATATGGTTTTGCTTTAAATAATTTTCAAGTGACTGGATATGATACTGAAAAAGCTTCTAAGCAAATTTTTCGGAAGAATAATCTTGGTAATGTACTGGTAAATAATCTTTCAGAGAATGATCTTACTGTTGACTCAGACATTATTATTGGTGGTCCTCCGTGCCGACCTTGGAGCTCTGTAAACGTGACAAAAAGGAAGGAAGAGCATCCTGATTACGAGTTAATTAATTCTTTTTTTAACACAGTGACCAATTCATCTCCTGATGCGTTCCTTATGGAGAATGTACCTGCATTAGCAAACGATAGTATTTACATTGATAATATAGAAAAAATATCAAAGATGTATCATACCGATAATATTACCGTTCATTATGATCACTATGGAGCTGCAACAAAGAGAAGAAGATTAATTACATTTGGCTTCAAAGAATCGGAACAGAAAACATGGTTCAAAGAAAAATTATTGAAATACAGACGCTATCCTCAAACGGTAGGAGACAGGATAAAACCATACTTAGATTATGGATATGGTGAATTTCCTGATCATATTTGGCCTAACTTCCAAACCATCCACAAATATGCAGATCGCTACGATACAGGAAAATATGGATGGTACATCTTAGAAATGGATCAACAAGCACCTTCATTTGGTAATGTCATGAAAACCTACACATTACATCCTTCAAGAGAAAGAGTTGTCTCTGTTCGTGAAGTGATGTCCATTATGGGATTTCCATGGTGGTTTACATTTCCTTACGATATGGGGCATACAAAGAAATATCAAATGGTTGCAGATGTTGTGAGCCCAAATTTTTCATTAATTTGCGCACACTATATGAAAGAGTTGTTTACATGACTCTAAATCAAGAAAAAATATCTTTTCTTCAAAGAAAATTACTAAAGTGGGGAAAAGATAATTATAGAGATTACTATTGGAGAACTTCAACAAATCCTTTTCATATTTTAATTGCTGAAATGATGTTACATAGAACAAAATCAGATCAGGTAGCTATAGTATATGCCGATTTTATAAGGGAATATAACACTCCTAAAAAATTATCTATGGCAACTTATACAGAAATTTATGATAGATTAAAACCACTGGGTCTTTTCTGGAGAATTAAAAATTTTATAGAATGCGCAAAAATGATATGTGAAAAATATGATTCTATGGTACCGAATAAGAAAGAAGAATTATTGATGTTACCTGGGGTAGGCGATTATATTGCAGGAGCAGTTATGTGCATTGCTTTTGGGATTAAAACTCCTCTTCTTGATTCCAATATAATTAGAATATTAGGTAGAGTGTATGGTTATCCTATTACCGAAAATTCAAGAAGAAATCAAAAATACCTAATAACAATTGATAATTTATTACCTGATGATAAATGTAAAGAATTTTTATTTGCATTAATAGATTTTGGCCATTTTATCTGTATATCAAAAAATCCGAAATGTGAAGAATGTCTAATAAATACAATTTGTACATATAAGTTAAACAATAAATGATAAAAATTTTTAAAATCACTAACAATTCTTATATTCTGTTCAACAAGTTATTTTTGAAACTATATGATGCGGACCAGAATATTAAATAAAATTGTTAAGGATTTACTTGGACCAAAAAATGGATACGATGAAATAGTTGCCTTTGATCCATCAAAACAGTACATAACGGGCGTTCTTTCACCAAATATTCAACATTATCAAAATGATCCCGATCAAGAGGCTGAACTCATCTCAGAATTCAAAGGAGGTAAGCCAACTCAGGATGATTATTTCGTCGGTGATATCTCTGATTCTTTTTCTTCTGCCACCGTATTGAACCCAAAAATTAGACCAAGGAGTATAGGTTTTTCATTTAATTTGTTGGCTGAAAACGATCCTATACTTTCAATTTGTGTAACTTGGGCACGTTATTTAGTAAAAGATGAATTGTATGAAAGAAAACCAAAAGCTAAAATAATAAAAAAAATAGTGTGTAATAAAAATATAATAAAGTATTATTTAGATAGTAATGGAAATATTTGTGGTAGAAATGATGCGGAAATATGTATTACAATATTAATTAAAAAACAGCCCAATAATTATTACATAAGTATATATTTAATAAATGAAATACTTCTAGAAAATGAAAAATTCATACAGCCACATGAATTTATATATCAACCACAAATTAGATTGAATATTGATAAAGGAAAATTAGATTCAATAGATATTTATAAAAATAAAGATAAGGAAGAAATAAAATTAGATTTCCTTTATCGTAAAAAAAAGGTACTATCTAGAGGACATATGTGTTCTGTATATTGGAAAGAAATTGATATTGAACAGGAACATAAAGATAAATTTGAAGATGTCCCGTTTTTTTGGGTTGATGGACAAATAATTGATGAAAATGAAAGGGGCTATTTCTATAATCCTGATCTTAGAAGCGAATTTATACCGGCATATAACATTAAATCACCTGATTATGTGTGGGATGTTGAAAAATGGGGAAGTAAACCAGAATTAAATACACTAAAACTTTCAGAGATGTGGAATAAAAACGATATAGAAGAAAAATTAAAACCAATGATTGATGGATACAAAAAATGGATATCCGTTTTAAAGAATGATTCTGAATATAATCAAATTGATAATAAATCAATCACGAATGCTATAATCCAAGAAACGGAAGATACTTTAAGAAGAATGGAAAAGGGAGTTAAAACTTTAATAGATGACGAAAACGCAAGAATATCATTCTGTTTTTCAAACAAAGTAATAGCACAACAATATGAATGGAATTTAAATATGACATTTGAGTGGAGGCCATTCCAATTAGCTTTCATTCTGATGTGTCTTGAATCTATTTCAAACTTTAAAAGTGATGACAGAGAAATATGCGATTTATTATTCGTACCTACTGGCACAGGAAAGACTGAGGCCTATTTAGCGTTAGCTGCTTATACAATGGCATATAGTAGAAGAATGAATATTAAGAAACCTGAAAAAAATTTCGGATCTGGATGTAACGTAATTATGCGTTACACATTAAGATTGTTAACCATTCAACAATATAGAAGAGCATTACGAATGGTAACAGCATCAGAATTTTTACGAGTATATGGATTATCGACTAATGACCCGGTAGGGTGGCGGCCTAAAGCATGTTCATTAAAAGACCATTTCATTTGGGGTATAGAAAAATTTTCTATTGGCCTATGGGTTGGAGGTGGTGTTTCACCAAATAGAATGCAAACTTTTGATTTTTCAAGAAGACCTGTATTAGGTGCCATTGATTTATTAAGAAGAAAAAAAGGAGAAGGTGATCCAGCTCAAATATTGAATTGTCCTGCTTGTTCATCTATACTATCCATACCAGAAAACGGCATTAATTCTAATAGCTATAAAATCCATTTAATTATTAATAGTAAAATTGATTCAAAAGAAATAAAATATCAGATCATGAAAAATATTGAGAGAAAAAAAGCAGATGATATAACAATAAAAATAATTACAATATCTGAACACGAAAATAAATACTATACATTAAATATGGATATTGAATGTAATAGAAAAATTCTATCAAAAGAATTTGATAATATTATTGAATCCATGATGGATGAAATCAATCAAGGCCAAACACAATTTACTTTGATACCTGTGAAACCATCACGTCCAGGTTATTTCCTAAAATATATAAAAAATAGAAGAGGAGTAAATACTCCTTTTGATTTTGAAATTTATTGTCCCAATCCAGAATGTCCATTACATTATGAGAAAGGGATATGGATTGATGGTAAACCGAGTAATACAACAGGTAAAATTAAATTTAACTCACAAGTGATTCAAGCTCCTGAAAAAACGTCATTTAACAAACCTGCTGATTTTTTATGTATCAATAACCTCTCAATGAAAATTCCAATTCCCGCTTATACCGTAGATGAACAAATCTATGCCCGATGTCCATCATTTATAGTTGCGACAGTGGATAAATTTGCACGATTACCTTTTGAACCAAGATCTGGGTCCATATTTGGGAATGTTGATCATTATGATGAAAACTGGGGGTATTATAGAGAAGGTTTACCACCTTATTCAAGCACTGAATCTGGTAAACACCCAGTAAATAGTTCCAAAACCCGAATGAGTATTAATGCTTTTGAACCTCCAAAATTAATTATTCAAGACGAATTACATTTAATTGAAGGTCCTTTAGGCAGCATGGTCGGTATCTATGAAACAGCAATCGATTATTTATCTTCAGAAGAGGGAATTATGCCTAAATATCTTTCATCAACAGCAACAATAAAAGGGGCTTCAGAACAAATAAATTCAATATTTTACCGAATATTAAAACAATTTCCATCATCAGGTTTTGATGTTTCTGATAAATATTTTATTAAAAATGATAAATTTACTCACCCAATTGAGGAAATACCTCCAGGTAGGTTGTATATTGGTCTTTGTGCACCGGGGTGGGGTTCATTAACTCCAGTTTATCGATTGTGGTCAATAGCATTACAAACATCATACGAACTTAGTTTTGAATTCGGTAAAGAAATTGATCCATTTTGGACGTTAGTAGGCTATTTTAACTCTATAAGAGAATTAGCAGGCGCACGATCAATGTATCGGCAGGACATTCCAGGAAGAATTAAAAGCATAAATGAAAACTATCCGAGAAATATACCTATCGATAGAATTGTAGAATTATCTTCAAGATTAAACTCTACAGAGTTACCTATGATGTTAGATGAAATGGCTAACCAGTATAGTGGCGATATAGCAAATCCAAACACTTTAGATTCAATATTTACTACCTCAATGTTTGGTACTGGTGTAGATATCTCTAGATTGAGTTTAATGATAGTACATGGCCAGCCAAAAACTACAGCCAGTTATATTCAAGCCACTGGAAGAGTTGGACGAAAAAGAGGGGGATTGGTTGTAACATTATATAATGCAGCAAGGCCTCGAGATCTGAGCCATTATGAAATGTTTTGTGGATATCATTCAAATATTGATAGGTTTGTAGAACCAATCACCGTTGCTCCCTTCTCTCCAGGGACATTAGCACGATGTGCAGGTCCTGTTATAGTTAGCATTTTGAGAAACATGAGGAATTCAAGTTATCCATGGCATCACCCAGACTCTGCAAATGGTATGAAAAATATGTATAAATCTATCGTAGAGAAACTAACTCAAATTTTTATAAATAGAAGACAACGTCAACCAGAAATTAGGACACCTGAAGAAAAGGATCTCGTAGAATTCATCAAATCTGAAATTGAGAAATGGTACCTTTCATCAATAAAGAATCAAGACCTCAAGTATGTCGAATATAGGACGAGAACACATCCAGTAGTACTTGGTGATTCTGTACATAGTTATCGTGACTTGGGTATTGTATATGAAAATGCACCGCAGTCTCTTAGAGATATTGAAGAGACTACAGGATTTCAGACAAAATGAGGTGATAAAATGACGCAACATCTTAGAAGATCACAATACGTACTTACGTGGGGACCTGGTTCTATTTTAGAGGGCCCTGATGGTCCTCGAATTATTTCAGATCCTGATATAGGCCTTTTTCATAGGAAAAACATGCAACCAGATTCATTTGAAATATTTGATGAAAGAATGTCAAAAGGTTTATTGAACAATAGTAAAATATTCAGACTCCCATCTAATGCTGAATTAGGATGGAATGAAGAAACCTCCATCTATAAAACAAGATCATTTCCTAATTGGGCATTATGCATTACACATTGGATACTTCATCGAAAAGAAGATGGATGTCCAATGTGTAAGGATCCTAAAGAAAAGTATTCTCATGGGGCAATACGATTTGTAGTTGCATGTCCTGAAGGACATATGGATGACGTATACTGGGATTTTATTGTTCATCTTAATACGAATGGAAAATGTGGAAAAGGTAATTATCCAAAATATTATCTATGGCTGGGTGGTGGTGGTAACCTGAGCGACATAAAAATACAGTGTCCAAAATGTAAAGAAAGTATAGAGTTTGGTAAGGTTTATTCGTACCAATGGACCTGTAGCGGAAGATATCCGGAAAAAGAACCGCTTGATTCACCTCCAATAAGACCTTATAATTGCGATTCAATGTCAAGAATAATTCTAAGACAATCATCAAGTCTAAGAATCCCAGAAATAGTATCATTATTTACTGTGCCACCGAGATATTCAAAAATACATAATATTTTGGAAACACAACCGATACAAACAATGTTGGCATTCCGGACGCCAAATAATATGCACGAATTTGAAATTGGATTAAATAGATTGAAAGAATTGGGATTTTTAAAGAAGGGAAATATAGATTACATTTTAAACTATAATTGGAATATCATTAAAAAAGCACTAGATGATCTACAATCGAAAAATAAGTATCTAGAATACTCTCCATTACTACTTGAAGAATATTATACTTTAATTAATGCGTCAGTAAATGGGGCTCCACCCGTTGAAGATGAGAACCATAGAGACCTTTGGTTCGAGGTTCCATTGAGTAAAATTAGAAGAATTAAAAGTCCAAATGGAATAAAATTTCGAATTGTACCAGTAACAAAATTAAGAACAGTTATTGTTCAAAAAGGATATAGAAGATTAAGTCCATTAAATGAACTTCAGGATATCTCATTCACTGATGAAAAGAATGATGAATGGTATCCCGGTGTCGAATTCTTAGGAGAAGGCATCTTTATAATGTTTGATGAAGATGAAGGTCGAGTTCCAAAAATAGATCAAATTAGTGCACAAAGATGGAAAGCCGCTTACAGCTCGCCAGTCAAAGAATATCAAGAAAATCTATTTAGAGGGTATCAGGATAGAATTGAACTTCATCCAACCTTTGTATGGTGGCACACATTTTCTCATTTGTTGCTTAGAATACTAGCAATCGATTCAGGTTATACCTCAGCATCTATTCGTGAAAGAGTATATACCGAAATTACTGAATCAGGTCCACGTGGTGGTGTTATTCTTTACACTGTACAGCCAGGTGAAGGAACAATGGGAGGATTGATATCATTAACCGAAAAATTTGAGCGCATATTAGAGAAATCGGTTGAAACAATTTCTAGCTGCCCTAATGATCCCTTATGTAATGAGCAACAATTCATCAATGGAAAATATTCTGGTGCTTCATGTTATGGATGTCTCTTAGTTTCGGAAACATCGTGTGAACATAGAAATATGTGGCTAGACAGACATCTCTTACTGGAAAAATTGCCATGACATGTAAAATTGTAGCTACAGGAGATAAGTTGATAGGTGGCGGTGTTAGAACCATTTATACATGTATTGAAGATATGATTGAGTCTGCAGAACATGATATTTTAATTGCTACATTTTCTATGAGTCAAAATATAAAGGAATTATTAAACCTATTAGAGGCAAAACTTAAGTTAGGTGTAGAACTTATCATAATAATAAATAGATTACAAGAACAGTCCGAAGAAATTAAAAATTATTTACAATACTTAGAAAATAACTATGATTTTATAAAAATAATAAATTTTTCTAAAATTGATCCAGGTTCCGAGTTACATATGAAAGTCATTGTAGTGGATAGAAAAAAAGCTTTGATAGGATCAGCTAATTTTACATGGAAAGGATTACTTGATAATTATGAAATCGCAGTATATTTCGAGGGAGAAAAAGCAGATGAAATTTATCAATTAATCTCAAAAATCATCTATTCACAATAGTGTTTGAAGATGTTCAGATAATCCCTGAAATTTAATAACCTGAAATGACTCAAACTATTATACTTTTTAAGGAAATAACTTATGTTCAGGTCATCTTTTTCATCAAATTCAAAAAACCTATAAAATAACTCATCATTTTTTAACAGCAATTCTTTTGAGATTTTTTTATCCTCTTCGTTTCCATCAACATATTTTTTAATTATATACGAAATAATGCCTGGATTTATTATATATACGTAATTGTTATTATCAATTTTTTCATGTCTTGTAAGAACATTTGTTTTATCCTTCCATGACTCAAATCCTTTTATAAAACCTTCATTCTGGTTAGAACTAAATTTATAAAATCTGCCAAGTATCTTATTTATGACATCATCAGGTATAATTATTTTATATACGCACTTATCCAAGGAATCCATATCTATGAAATATGGAACAATAAATTTACAAACATCATATAATGAATAAACAAGAGGGGAAATTGAATTAACAATATTTACAAAACTAGTGCTTATATTACATTTAGAATTATTTGTGTTATAATCATTCAAACTTATAGAATAACATATAAAGTACTCCCCTTTTTCTCCAACATGTTCTAGTATTTCGAATGGATTTTCTGTAAAATAAATTATTGATTTATCTCTCCAGGTATGTCCATCTTTTTGTATTTTAATTAAACCACATTCAATTTTATATACATCATATAGCTTATCTAAATATAATTGCTCTGTCTTAAAGGTTAATAAGTCATCCCTAGTTATATGCAATAGTGAATAATTATAATTTAAAGTGAATTTCAATCTATACACGTCATCACTTATTATTTTAAACCACCTTGTAGGAGAAAAAGTTGTTTTGTAATTTACAATGGAGGGACACAGAGATATTTCATTTTCGAGATTATTAATATACAAGTTATAAATTTCTTCTACATTATGAAAATAATAACTTCCTTTTGTGACTACCCTATTTTTATCTTGATCGTGGTTAAATAATTTTGATGTCATAATTTTATTTTTAGACTTAAAGCCATCAAATGATAATTGCATTTCTTTAAAGTCTTCATGTAAATTAGAAGAGACTGTGTCTAAAGAAGTTAAACATCCTGCCTCAGGAATAAAGATAGGCATGGAATATCGTGTATTCTGGATTCTAATAACACCTTCAATATTACGATTATAAACCCAATATTGTCTAGTATGTTTTATTAATGAATAGAAAGTTAAGACAGGATTTATTATGGTACTTCTATTCGTAGGAACTATGAGGGGAGGATAATATGGTATATGTTTATCCATTTTAAATTCCCAGTTATTTTTTTTTAAAAATATGTAAATGTATGCGTTTATAAAGATTTATATGTTAGACACAAAATATACAAAAAAAATGTGAAAAAACAATATTTATGATTTATAATGAAATTAAATTGAAATTTTAAATAATTTTTGGTAATTTAAAAATAATGCTTCATTCATAAAATATTAAAATACATATTAACTTAATGTTTCTAAGAGGAGTTCTCCTTTCTCTGTGAGAAAATAATGTCCCCTAGATGGTCGTTCAATATATCCCTCCCTTCTTAACCAATCAAGCGTGGACTGTGCAATCCAAGGTGTAGATGATTTAAGAACTTTTTTCATTAAAGGAGTCCAGTGATATGGTGAATCCTCCAAAGTCATTAAAATTACTTTGATGGTAGCCATTCGCTTTTTAAATCGCTTCACTTATCCACCTCAGTACGATCATCCTCATCGATATAACTGTAGTCAGAAGAAGATATTACTGGGCTTGAGTAGAACTTTAAAATTTTCTCGATCTCAGCGCTAAGCACCGCATTCAGTTTGTCATTGCTCTCACTGTACTCGCCCACGGCCACGCTACCTGGCTGCCTCAGCCTGACTGTCTGAGCCGTCAGCAGCATGCTGAGCTTCCTGATCACCTTGTCCGACGGGTCACGCGGCCCCAGCCGCTTATCGATCTCGGCGTCGCTGAGCTCTATGATGGCCTCTATCTCAGAATCACTTAGACCCGTGTGTATGATGCTTCTCACATCCGATGCCGTGCAGTACATGCCTCCACCTCACGTAGGGGTTTGACGCGCCTTCAAACGGCGCGTGGATCTCGTTCCCTGTAGGTAGCCGCCCCCCGTACGGCCCCTACGTGCATATCTTGTCGATGGCGTCGTCGATCACCAGCCTGGGCTCCAGGTACTGCCTTATCACGTAGGCGTCGTACCCCGCCTTCTCGTCACGGTACTGCGCCGCCTCCACGGGCCCCAGCCCCAGGATCACCGCAGGCGCCCCGCTGTCCCCGATCAACGGCCCCTTCGAGCCGGTGGGCGTGGACGTCAACGCGTAGTCGGTGAACACCCTGATGGACGGGTACCCGGGAAGCGTGAACTCGCCCCCGGCGGCTCCCACCTTCGCGATCCCGGCGTGCACCAGGTCCCTGACGTAGGTGTTGGTGACGAACCTGCCCCACAGCGTCGGGTGCATGGCCATGAAGTCGGGCTCGTAGCCCACGCCCTCGACGTACTCTATGCTCGCCCTTATCGCCTCGAAGGGGTTGGTGTCGCTGTCGGGCGGCGTCGTCATGGCGCCCCAGTCGCTGTAAGGCGTCCCCGAGACCTTCTCGGTGCACGCCTCCGCGGCCTCCGTGATCTGCTTGTTCTCCATCCGCGCCAGGTCCCGCGCCGCGTCCGAGACGTGAAGCGCCAGCACGTCGTGGGCCGCCCTCTTGGCAGCCTCGTCGCTCACCACGACGTGGACCACGTTCTTCCAGAGGTCGAACTCCACTACCGTGTAGCTCTGGCTCGCCACCTCGGCCTCCCCCATGGCCGGCACCTTCTCCTGGCCCGTGAGGCCCGTCGCCACGTCCACCCTCGCCGCGCCGGCGGACAGCCCGTCTCCGTCGCGATCTCACGG
>Ga0307378_10009318_pt1 | contig 12926 bp, 11 predicted proteins | sample UN1MG_FD_202238 | JGI IMG/M metagenome (GOLD analysis project Ga0307378, IMG submission 202238) | Soil microbial communities from Risofladan, Vaasa, Finland - UN-1 | ecosystem: Environmental > Terrestrial > Soil > Coastal area > Acid sulfate soil | place: Finland: Risofladan, Vaasa | collected...
CCCGTTCTGTACAATGAACTCAACGTGTGTTGTAGGAACGCGCCGCCCCCGAGTGCTGCCGCCCAGCCGAATGCGCTACCACATTCGACGGTGCCGCCATTGTCCGCTGAACACAAAGAAAAGGCCGCTGCTAAACCCAACGTCATTTGTAGACTAGCCGCCGCCATGAGCACATAGCCGACGATTGTGTGCACACGATGAAACGTGCGGCGAATCGAGTGTTGGCGTTCACAACGAATGCCCGTACCAAAAGATGCCTGCGCCAACGTAATGGCAAATACACAAATGCCTCCGATGCCATGCGCACCCATGCGCGGTCGTTCGACATTGATTGTGTTGTGATTGGAGTCGCGAACGACAATGTAGCCGGCCGTTCGGCTACCAATGGCCAAAAAAAACCCGACACAGGCAATAATCACAAGTGTCACCTGCACGCGAATATGTTGTGTTCGTTGTGAAGTGCGCGCAAACCCGACCCCCAGCCAGCCCAAAACACCGTATGCCCACACCATGAGCAGTGCGTGAATTCCATAGACACCCCACAACGATCCAAGTGGGTCATAGTCATTCGTCGTCGACATCACCCGAACGCACTCACTCGCTTCCAGTAACTAACCGGTTCGACGTCTATATCGTTGTTCAACAGTGACTAACCAAAATCCTCCAATGGCGTGTCCTATTGGTGTTCGTGAAGCCATTGATCGCATGTATGTGTGCGTGTTGCGACACAAAGATCCGGTCGAAGTTACCGAGGCCATTAGCTTCTTTATGGAGCGCGTTCGCGAAAATCATTTAGTGCTTGATGCTGTGGTGGAGAGCATGACGTTGTTGGTGTTGTTCGCCGTCGAAAATCGCGCTGACAGTGCACTCCGTGCCATTATCAAGTATCCGAACATGGGCTTTGATGTATGTGTTATGTTGGCGTTCCCCAGTGCGTCCAAAATCATGGAAAAGGCCGTACGTCTAGCCCATAGTCGAAATCAAACAAACACGTTGAACATCCTAGCGTTGGCTGGGCACACAATGTATTTTTACGACTATACCATTAATATGGGAAAAAAGACCAAAAATGCCAAATCGACGACCGTTCAGTCGTCGTCGTCCAATCAACAACAAGCACCGATGGTGCAATGTAGCGCTGTTCAAAGTCCCGACCCACTCGATGCGTTGGTGGACATTGCGCGTGAACATCAAGGAGACTTGGTTGCGGTCGAAAGTATTCAAAATACACGCAACGAGACACCGGTACCAGTCGAGACAAACAACAATGCTGACCAATCGTCGTTTGCTACGACTGCAGATACAGACAGCGTCAATGAACTGCTGCACAATTCGAACGCGGACGACGATGATAGTGCCACTGGTAATGACCTGTCGTCTGGTACCAATGAAAGCCGCGGAAACGGACGTGGTAATGTAGACGTTGTTGAGCAGCAACCGACGTCGGTGGTAGTGTCCTCCGTTGCGCCAGACACTGACCACGCCGCTGAAATACAAGATGTTGAACGGATCAACGATGTTGAGCAGCAACCGACGTCGGTGGTAGTGTCCTCCGTTGCGTCAGACACTGACCACGCCGCTGAAATACAAGATGTTGAACGGATCAACGATGTTGAGCAGCAACCGACGTCGGCGGTAGTGCCCGTTGCGCCAGACACCGACCACGTCGCTGAAATACAAGATGATGAATGTATCGACAACGCAATCGACAATGACAAACGCCCCTCAACACCTGAAGCGCTCTTGTACACAAACCAGCCGGTTTGTGAAGAAGCAGACACCGGGCGTGAGAATCAAACGGTGTCTGACGACGTCAAGCCGTCAGATCGTGAAGACATGACGATGACAACATCGGACGACGGAGGTGACGGTGCAGAAGCCGTGGTTGACGTGTCAACTTCACCCGTCAAACGCAAACGACGTCGTCAAACGATGAACGAGCTGATGATGGAAGAAGCGAATGCGTTCTTGGCACAAAGTGCGCGTTTTACGAGTCGTCGTCGCGCGTGAGTTCCCGTCGAATAAACACATCGATGACGACGAGCGTGTGTTCGTTCGTTCACTGTTTGACCGCGCGATAATCGTCGTCGTCGTCGTCGTCGTCGGTCCGCACCACAATAACATCGCCCGTTCGTTCGTCGATGTGACGCCCGGGCGCATCGGGTGCATATTCGCCAAATAACGCATGCATTGTCGAACGATTGAGGCGTCGCGTTGGTTCGTGTTGGCGTGTGTGCGTCGACACGTGATCACAGCGGGCGCATCCGCGCGACGGATTGTTGAAAAAGAGTTCGCCCGACGTGTACATGTAACCGTCCGCCGGACGCGTCACGCGTGCCGAGAGCGCACAGCACGTCCAGTGGCCAGCGTCGATGCCACCCACGTGATAGTGCGCGCTTTGTAGTAGACCCGGGTGATAGCGACACTTCCAGGTGCCCAAATTGTCGATTTCTCGATAGTGTTTGGAGCATCGCACGCATTCACGCAGCGCCGTCAATTTGGTGACGTGTCGCGTCCATCGTTCCCGAGCGCGTTCGGCTTCGGAGCCACGTATGCGCTCGCGGTCACGCATCCGAGCAATTGCTGCAAGTGGCGCATCGGGTGCGTGGCGTATTTGAGCCATTGACACTCGACTGGCTGCTGTGTTGTTTAGGTGTGCGGTGTCGCGGTCATTTTATGTTGGTGTGTGTGCGCGCGCGCGATTTCAATCAACGTGTGGGTGGTGGTGGTGGTGTCGGCCGTATCTATTCGCATATTGACGTATTGCCGTGACACCAATGTCACCGGCCACGGCCGCAATCAATGCCATCGATTGGTGGCGAACAAAACGCGTGTCGGCATCAACAGTAGGCGTGTTGTCGGCGTCATAGATGGCACTCGTCACCAAAATGACGGCTACGGACAACCACCACGTCGTGACGACGTGACGCCGTCGCCCGCTTCGGTCGGCCGAAATGGACAACCGATTCGTCCATGCGTGATATGACATTGCTATACACAGTATCAGATTGGCGTTAATGTAGCCACGGAGCCGCACGCGCTGACCGGCCGTAGTGTGCGCGCGGACACACAACAACATGACTTCGAGCGCGACAAACACCAACGTAAAGCCGACGTACAGGGGAATACCCATACGCCCGAATCGACGGGCGTTTACCCCCGTTTCGACTTTAGATGCGACGACAATTGACGCATCGTGTTTTCGATGCGCTTCTTCGATACGCTCGAGTGCACTGTCCACAGTCCAGAAAATGTGTGATGACATGGCGTGTACATGCGCGCTCGCGCGTCTGAACCCTATTCTTTGATGTTTACGCGCACACGCGACGAATTGGGTTGGTTTGCCGTTTACGTGCAGTTACGAGTCGACGACATAAAACAAAGGCGAGAGCGCTCTCGTGTGAAAACGCACGCGCGCGCACGCGAGTCCGTATGTTGGCCGACGACCATTACAACGATACGACGTCACTCGTCAAAGTGGACGACGGCGAAGAAGTTGACGAAAATCAAGACGATGAATTGGCGCCACCGGTCTATTCGACACGATTAGCGGCGCCGAAACGCAAAGAGCGTCGAATGTCACGAAGAATGCTGTCTATTATGTGTTTATTCTTATCGTTGATAGGAATTGGGATAATTATTGGAGGCGGGACAATTATCTACGCGGCTGACACAAAAATGCGGTCGGGATGGAGCGATACAATATGCACACCAGTCAATTATGCAGTGCAGCCGAAAAACGGGACGGTGGAATGTTTGTATGTGGTGGTAGACGTGCCCCAACAACACAATGTGTGCGCGGTGCCAGCGTCCATTGTGCGCACTAACGGCATTTCGCAAGCACTGGCGTGTGGCGACGAAGCGCAGCGAGAACACGACCGATGGGCGCATCGCAAGTCGTCGGCCGCGCCCGTTCGTTGTTTGGTGCCAAAAAACAGTGACCATTTTGTGACGGCCAGTGAATGTCGGCGTGTATCCCTGAATTCCGGCTTCTATTCCCGCTTCATGGCATCCAATAACAACGAAAAATTAGTCTATTTGATTGATTCTTCGACGCAAGGCGAAGCGGCCTTGTATGCGCTAACCAATCCACCGCGTATTGTGGGCGCCATAGTGTTGGTTTTGGGCATTGTAGTCTTTTTTGGCACGGGTACGATCGCGTTTTGGACTCAACTCGTCGAATATTGTATCCATCGACCACGCCAAGTACGCATTGAACAATTGCGGCGTCGCGGACAGTGGAAAGACGCTGCCGACTAAACACTTACTGCGCGCGCGCGCGCGCGTCTACACTAGAAATTGATTGTCATTGACCACGTCTACGTCTTCGTCGATTTCCGAGCCGTCGTCGGCGGCCAATGGTTCGTCGTCAGTGTACATGACGTATGTGGGTGGCGGATCGCCAGGTGCGGGCGCCAGCGCTATGCCCAACGTGTCGTTCATTGGATACCAATTGACGACGAGCGACGACTCGAGCACCGTGTCGAAGTACGGATAGGCGAACGCAATTGTGCACATGCCCCACAGCCACGAAAACAACGAGCCGAACGCGGCTCCAGCCAACACTTGGGCCGGTGAATTGAAATTGAAGTAGAGTTGCGCCGTTACGACGAGCAAGTAAAACGCCACAAAGCCACCAATGTACGCGGTGCGCACGTTATGCACGTACCATGCGAGCGGATACATGGCGATACCCACCAAAAAGAATGCCGTGTGTTCCGTTTGAAACGACGGCATGGCGTACGGATTCCGACCACAGCCGAGGACGGGAGGCGGTTGCGCGAACGCATGTTTGAGCGCCATGTTGAGCGCCGAGTCGAGCACGAGACCGATGACGAGTGCGACGGCCAGCACTTGACGGCGCTTGAGTCCGTAGCCCAGCAAGAGAACGCTGATCAAATAGGACGTGTAGCGAAACCAAATGAGATATTGCGTCCAAAACGTCGACGCGAACGGCTGGCATTGTTTGTAAGCGTAGCATTCGAGTTCACCGACACCGTTACACTCGCTATCGTCGACGGTAGTCATTATCGCGTGTGTGTGTGTACATGACAACGAAAGTCACTAAAATAGTCCGTTTCGCGTGGTCGTGGGCGCACCGTAGCCAACAAATGACGAGATGATATGTATTTACTGAGCTTTTTTTTGCTTTTTGATTTCGCGTCGCAGCGCCCGGCGTTCAATGGAGACGGGCGCGTCGGTGGTAACGATGGTGTCGAGCGTGTATCGCCGCCACAACATGTAGGCGGCGGTCCCAAACGCGGCTAACATTACAAAAAACAGAGTCCAATCCAACGTTGTGTAGATGGTGCGAACGGTAGCGTCAAACGCCGATTCGAAGGGATTGGCCGTCACATGCACGATGCGAATGTCGTTTTCGATTTCAGGCGCACCTGTCGCCGTGGCCTTCGCGCCGGGCCACGAATCGCCGTCGACGCCCGCCACGAGGGCCTGTTCGCGTCGAAAACGTTCGGCCAAACTCTCGATACGCGTGGCGTGTCCAATGTCCGCCATATTTGCCCAATAACGTGTGAAGACGACGTCGATATACGGCATGCGAACAAACGCGTATAAGCCCGTCACATTGACGCGTAAGTGTCGGCGGCGTTGTTCTGCGGCATCAAATGTCGTCGCGTCGAGGCGTGCTTACGCGCCGTGATCGTGCCGAACAAAAACGACGCGCCGTCGAATTCGTTCCCGACGACGCCAGTTCGACGATCGATTACGCACGAGCCACTGCCGCACACTTTGAATACGAATCGTCTGCTGCTACGGCCACGACGACAACCACACACCATGCCGACGCCACACAATCGTCCGACGAGCAAGACGACGACGACGACGACGACGTATCATGGTCGACGGCGCGTGCACACGTGTCTGTCGTCGGCAGTGTATCGAGTGTCGGCAATTCTGAACGAGTTAGACGTCAAATGTATGCACAGACGCCGACTACTCCATTCAGCACGCTCGTACGTGCGGCGGCCCGCACTGCTAAGTCCGGAGTCTACGAAACACCAAGCAACGATCTCAAGCGAAAGGCGGGAAATTACGACGACGACAGCAACGACGTGCATTATCGCCGCGACTCATTCGACGCTAAAGACGGCGAGACGGGACTTGAATTTCCTCAACGCCATCACCAATTCGATCGGCAATCGCCTGAAGACTTGCAAAAACGCTTTCGTCCCCCGACAGCCCCACGCCTCAATCGACGCACGATCGACGCTGTCGTGCGCACGGCCCGCGAGCAATTGCACGACAAAATCGAATTTCGCACAAATCCACTCGTTGTGTTTGCACACTTGGTCGCGGGCCACGCTGACAAGCCCGTATCAACGTTGCTGCGCACCGAACGTTTGATCGATCGTCCGCCGCTCGTAATTGGGGGCTCGCGCGACGCGCCGCAACTCTATGACGCTAATTCACCCGTGGTCAATGTAGTGGCGGCGGCGACGACGACGACGGGTGGCGACGACAACGCAAGCGCGCTAAACGATGATGATGATGACGACGACGGATCGTTGACGGCACGACAACAAGCGCCACAGCAGATGCGTAGACGCGGCGGTGTGAACGCAACGCGCGCGCGCACCGCCGACCAATGGCTCAATCGCACCGAAGTCATGGGCGAAGTGTGGTATGAACCCGTTTACCAAGCAAAATTGAGCGAAGCCTTTCGCACGCTGCAAATCGAGTATCCTGGCGTATTCGACGACGGCGCAGCGCGAACGACGACGTTATTACCGCGTCGCCGCCGCGCGAGTCTCGAAGATTTGCAAGTGAGCACGGATATGCGCGACGCGTTTGCGCGGTTGGTCGCCGTGCTCATTCGCTACACGGGCTTCGTGTATGGCCGCGGCGCATCGCGCTATGTGTCGGATCGGCGTCTCTACACGAACATGCGTCACAACGCATTGCGAGAACTGGGCGGCGCCATGTTCAATTACGCGGCCCGCGCGCCAAACGAACGAGTAGTGTTTTCACGCGCTCTCTACGAACGGCGGTTGCGAAACGGCGACGATGGCGTCGGCTCAAGAATGAGCGAGTGGTCGGGCTGGAGTGGCGGCGGCGTCAGTGACGGAGAAGTGGCATTAGTTTTGTGATTATAAATGTGGCAAGTCAACACGTACATGCACTCCTCACGAAACTGATGACCTCACGTGGTCTCGGTGAAATTCGTGACGCCCACGACAGTCAGTGGGATCAAATGTACGGACAAAGCAACATGACCTCGCGTTCGGCGCCTCCGCACGTGTTACGTGCCCAAGCAAGCACACACACGTACGAAGACGTGGCGCCGCCGTCACTCGAATACGACGTGGACGAAGACGCCGACGAAGAAGAAGTTGACGAAGACGTGGCGGCCGACGCGACCGAATCGTTGCGCAAAACGGCCGCCAATCGCATGTTTTCGATGCGCGACGTGGCCATGATGTTGGCGGCGGCCGCTCAACACGCGCCGATGGCGTCGAAGCCGTTGACGGCAGCGCAGCGCATTCGTTCGGCCAAAGTCTTGGTGACGGTCACGTGGACGGCGGGCAACAAGCCACAAATCGTGCCGATTACGGCCGAAATGATTATGGCATCGACGCCCGACGTTGACGCGACCAAACGTTTGTATGTGCACAAGGTCGTGGCCGAGCACACTGACACGTCGGCGGCCTTTTCACACGGCATGCGCTTGTACGCCATGAACGGCAACGCGCCCGACGAGTACGCGCGCACGACGGCCTCGGCGGATCACATTGGATACACGATGCACGTGCCGCGCGCGACGTCGTCCGAAAAGGAACGCACATTGTGGGTCAATTCGTCGGATCCCGACATGGTGGCCAAGCATGGCGACACGGACTACGAGCAACAAATTCGCTCGATGCAAGAGTTGCCCGACAAGAAGAATCCGGGCAAGACGTTGCCGTTCGTGTTGGTGTCGGTGCACGAACCGCTGGCCGATTTGCTCTACGAAAAGGAAAAGGAAGTGGCGCACGAAAAAGACGGCCGTTTGCGCGTAGTCAGCGAAGACATGCCGTTTTACATTGTGCACAAGGCAAAGGCGTTGGCCGTCGTGCGTCGTCACAAGACCGAAACGTTGGATCGCATCGAAATGACCAAGTTTTTCTCGAAAGGCGACAAGAATGCCGCGACTAAGGGCGTGCGTTTGGCGCTGGTGCGTGCCGAAGCGCCCAACGGCAGCGCCAGCGACGAACAAGCTGTCAACAACGCGAACTTTGGCGTGATTGACGACAATTCGCCCGGCGTGTCGTCGGCGCAACTGTCTCAAAAACACAAGCCGCAAAAGTCCGAGTTTTTGTTGCGCTTTGACATTGTCGAGACGTTGAAAGACTACTAAACAACCGTATTTGGTCTACGAATCACCAGTCAACTTCTCGCATACACACATGGATACGTCTGTTGTAAACGACGACGATAGCGTCGCCACCATTCACTACAAAGTAGTCGTATTGGGCGCCGCCAACGCCGGAAAAACGTCGCTGATTAGCCGCTGGGCTACACGAACGTTCGTTATCGATGACCGTAGCCGCCGCGCCACCGTAGGTATCGATTTTGTCGAACGAACGCTCGACAACGGCGTCTGTCTCGGCATCTGGGACACTGCCGGTCAAGAACACTTTCATTCACTGTCGCGTTCATACGTACGCGATGCGCACGCCGTCATTTACGTGTACGACGCCACGTCATTGCCGTCGTTGTATGCGGCTAAAGCGCTTTCACACACGAGCGACGGTGTAGAGTCAAGGGAACCGATGCAGTCGCCACCCGTAAGCGTGTTAGTAGGTACAAAATGCGATTTGCGCGACCAAGAACACACGCTCGTGTCAGCGGCGCGCGTTGCTGAATCCATGGGCGTCAACGCGTCGTTGCGGTGTTCGGCACGCACCGGCGACCGGATTGACGAATTGTTCAATGTCGTGTGTGCGTACGCCAGTGTCAGTGAGCGCGTGCAAACGATGATTGACGACGACCGAAGGCACCAACAACGTCTCGTTCACTTGAATCACAGTGTAGACGCCAACAACACATCTCAGTGCATGAGCGGTGACGTATGTTGGCGTGCGCACACACTGCCTCGTGTATCGGAAGCACAGTCTGTTCACTACACAGTCTAATCGGCGGTGTCATAGGATAAAATGCGTTCACGTGCACATGTTCACACACACACACACACATCACCATGGACGAAGACGTGTGCTCGTTGCGCGCAGTGCTTTTTTTACTTAACCAATACACGTTGATGGCACGTGACTGGGGTGTGTCGCCCACGCGTACACTCATCGACGATTTCAGCGCACATATCAACCGTTGGATTGCGTCGATTGTGCTCGAAGACGAGTATTGGCCGAAACGCTGTCCCCGCCGTGCTCTCCGCCACGCAACTGACGGCGACGCGCTCGCAACGGAACGGCGCACGCATGCGCTTGCGTTCATTAGTCGTTTGCGAGCACGGATCGCCGACGACGACCGTATCGGCTCGGACGACGCCGCCACTTTGCTATTGGCCATTCACCAACTCATCGATTCGGTGCAGTCCGAATACGCGCGTGCCCCGTCGCCGCCTGTTCGATGCAATGACGTAACTACGCGTTTTGCCGTCTGAGGTGCACACGTTCTTTATCGCACATTTCAGAACACCACTTCACGATAGATGTTACCATCATAGGCGGTTGTCGCACACACGATGCCCGTTTCATCGCGTTCGTCGGCAGTCGGATCGTCACACATTTCGTCTCGATACAAGACGACGGCCCACAATTCAATGGAATCATTGCACGTTTCAATGTATGCACGTGTCGCGTGCAACCACAACACTTGGTCTGTGTGTTCCGTGATCCATTTCCAATCGAACGACGAATCGAACGTGTACGGATGTCGTGTGCACGACGGACGATCGATGCCCATGGACTCGAGCGCACGGCGAATATCGGCGGGTGTTCGTACGGCCGTATCAACTACGGTTTCGACCCACACGTCACGTACGTGCATGTCTACGGGCACGGGCGTTTCCATTAAACATTGCGTGCACGCTATTCCGTTCGTTACGACGACGTGATCACTCCACAAACCCTTACTTTTGTGCCAATAGTTTGTGTCCATCATACACTCGAGCGTTACTTGCGCGTCGCCGTTACTGTCTTTGAATACGTATGTCGTGTGTTTTTCGTCCATCATCGTCGTATCGTAGTCTTCGTCTACAGTCACTGACACAATTGACGGCCGTGAGCCACAGACGGTCGTCGTGTGGTTGTGCATTCACTGTGTTTTTGACGAAACAAAAAAAAACGTTGTGTTTACGTGAATAGTGTAGATGTTCACGAGCAAACGTGCGCGCGCGCGCATACACACATTACGTGAATAACGTAGCCGCTAGTCCGGCACACAAATGATCCGTCGACACGGTGCCAACATTTGCTCGTGCGCGAGAGCCGTCACCACCCAGTGTTTGATCGATTTGCAGCGTCCATGCAATCAAGTTTTCGTTGGATACGGCCATACGGCCGCCGATACGCTCGATTGGCCCGTCCAAATAGTTTTTGCGCACAAACTCGAGTGCCAACTCCAGACACGCCGACGTGGCCATGTTCACGATTTCACGGGTTCGCGTATCGTCGTTCGTGGTGGCTGCTGCACTAAATGCAAAGCGACCATCGTCAAGTTCGTGGCGTCGAGCCCACGTTTGAATGCGTTCGACCAATTGATCATAATTCACGGTCGCCGCCGTGGCTCGCGCCGCAACGACGCGTTCACGATACGCGCTGAAGAGCGCAAAAAGCGATGGCATGCTCGTCGTACGCTGCAGTAACTGTACGGCCGCCGCAAGATCGTCAAATGCCGTCGCCAATAGGCTTGCCGCGTCGACGGTCGCTTGAAAGAATTCCGTGAACATGTTGTGACGGCCCGACGCCCACACCATTTCGTAGGCTACCCACACGTGAGTCGCGTAATCGTCCGCTTCGTCGTGCGCGCGCGACACCACGCCAGTAGATGGCGTCGTCGTCGTCGTTTCACTATGCACCGCGGGTCGATAGAACGTCAGTAATCGCAACGGGCCCACGACATCGTGCCACACACCACGATCAACAACGAATCGCGAATCTGGTCGCAATTGTCGGCGTTTGGCGCGCACCCGCTTGCTTGAACGTCGTGAACGCAACGCCACGCCTTCACCGTCAACGATGACGAACGCTTGATCGGACGCGACGTGGCGTTCCCAGCCAATTGCCATGCGCTCGCGGTCACGTAAATTCATGGCTACGACTTGCACACTGCGATCGGGCGCCGTGTACACAATGCGTCGAAAGTCTCGGTTGTCCCGTGCCGCTTTCAACCAGTCTTGGGGCACAGGCGCTTTCGTCGTCGTCGTTTCACGATTGAACATGGCCAGTGCCGCTTTCACGCGTTCATCGTCGTCGTCGTCAGTATGCGTGCGTGTCTTGACTACATCTCGGGACGCTTTGACGGCGCGTTTGGGCGCCGATGTAGGTTTTGTAGCAGACGGCGGCGGTGGTGTGCGGATTCGTGGTTTCGGTGTCGCAACGGGCGTCTTGGCGGTTGATTTTGTTGTCGACAATACAAACTCTTCTTCGGTTGTCGCCTCGTCGGCGTCTTCCAGTCGACGACGCAACACTTGCAATTGACGTAAAAGGTGCTTGATCGTTCGCAACGGCTGGTCAATTGTTTCCGAGCGAATGAGCGTGGCGATTTCTTGACGCAACATGGCCGATTCAACGTTGCGCATGCGCCGACCCACGTTGGCCAATCGACCGAGAATGTAGGTACGCACGTCACTGGCGCTGTCCAAATTGGCCGTTTCAGCGTCGACCAGGTCGAACATGCTGTCGGACGGCGACACTTTTTCGTCGTTCATCGTATCGATGCGCCCGTCGGCCAATTGAAACAAGATATCGCCCAATGCTCGCAAATCATGGCGGCGCGCGTTCGTGAAATTGTCGGTGCCCAGCAATTTGGCGTTCATGTACATGAACGTTCCGCGATCCACGATGCACGACATGACGTCATCGTAGTCGTACGTCGCCAACGTCGTGTCGAAAAACGTTCGTTCGGCACTATTGATCGCGTAATTGTGCGATACCAGCCGCGTTCGCAGTTCAGCCACAATTTGCGTAAATGCTCGCTTGCCCGCCACCTGTTGTCGTTCGTCAATGCACGCAAAGCCCAAATCAATTAACACGGTGCGTGTATTGCCGGACGCTCGATCGAGCGGCAGCGGCCCGTCCCATTTCACGTCAACCAACGGATCAACGAGCACGTTGGCCGGCTTCAAGTCCATGTGCGCGATTCCGTTCGCGTGCAACGCGTGCACATCAGTCACGAGCGAAATCATCATGTCGACAACGGCCGTCGGTTCGTAGAACGAGCCTACAATGTAATCGTCCAGCGTTTTGGTCGATACATAGTCAAAAACCAATACACCGAAGGCGGGCATCGACCGGGTCACGTGACCGCGTTCACATGCAATCGTACTCGACAAACAGAGTGCGCGATGCGCGCTCACCGAATTGTTCACCAGGCGATGGATGGTGGCTTCGCGCACAAACGTTTCCAACTGCGATGACGAATCGGTGTGTTTCAACGTGCCGTTAACACGATAGACGGCCAATTGTTGCACTTTGACAACAACTCGACGGCGCCGCGTGACTGTCGACGACGACGACGACATGACCGTACCCATCCACACTGAACCATACGAACCGCTGGCCAATTGACGATCGAGCACGACGACGCCATCGATAGTGCCTGGACCCGTCGATGGTACGTCAAATTGCATTGGACCGTTGTATGCCCGACGACGCGCCTCGCTCACACGTGTGTGTTCCGTCAATGTTTTTTGCGCATAATTCGTCGGTTTGAGTGCATTGCGTGTCCGTTGGCGTTTGTCGTTCGGA
>Ga0307378_10009320_pt1 | contig 12922 bp, 10 predicted proteins | sample UN1MG_FD_202238 | JGI IMG/M metagenome (GOLD analysis project Ga0307378, IMG submission 202238) | Soil microbial communities from Risofladan, Vaasa, Finland - UN-1 | ecosystem: Environmental > Terrestrial > Soil > Coastal area > Acid sulfate soil | place: Finland: Risofladan, Vaasa | collected...
TGCCTTTTGTCGTTTGCCGTTTGCTATGCGAAAAGGTGCCTGTCCCCCTTTTCCCCGGGACGAAGGAGGGCCCGGTCGTGCGCCGGGTGCCACTGGCGGCTTGTCGGAGCGCAGCGGAGACCCGCCGCAGCCCGCATGGGCGGGCGGAGGAGGGCCCGCCAGTGCTTTACTCCCCCCACGCACCAAAACTACTGCGCGGCGTCCCGCCGGGACGCCGCGATTTCCCCGCCGCACCCCCCAAACACCGCGCGGCAAGTGTCCCCTGGCACGGCAGGCGTGCCGCCGGCCACGGCACGAGCCGTACCCGTGCCAGGGTGGCCTGACGGCCCACCCGCCGCCGTCGCGCCTATGTAGCGCGGGGGCTTGCCCCCGCGCACTGCCGGCGCAAAGGCCCGCCGAGTGTCCAAATGTATTGACACCCCCCAATTTCCCCGTCTATACTTCCCTCCGACCCATAGGGATTAGAGGCTGTTTCATAACCCCCTCTCCCTTGACGGCCCGTCGAGAGCCTCTCGTTCGACCCAGAGGCTCTCGACGGGTGGGTCGAACGAGAGAGGGTAGGGTGAGGGTGAAAAAGGCCTTGGCCGACTTTGCGCCGTCGGGTCCCTGTTCGCCGTTGGACCCCTTTGGGGGGCACATCCATTGCAGCAAACGCAAGACACGCCGCAATCGCCCTCTTTCGCTCCCGCCCGCTTGCAAGTCTGTTGCCGAAGGTCTGTCGAAATGTTAGAATCAATGCGATCCATGGCCTATGGGGCAAGTGCACATGCGAGCAAAAGCGTGGGGCAGATGGTTGTTCCGGGCGATCTTCAGGAGGCGGTGGTTATCGTCTCGGGTGGAATCGGAGCCACTTGTCGAATACTGGAGAACCGCCGTTGAGAAATCATGGGAACGCCAAGACCGTCCATTTCACCTCGAAGCAGCGGACAACGAGGAACACGAGGTTGAGTTCAGGCTGCCCGGAATCCTTAAGAACCACAACGCGCTCTACGTTGTGTGTCTCCTGTTGGGCGTAGCAGTGTTCTTGGCCCTGAACTGGATATTCAAGGTTCAGCCCCATGACCTGCCGCTCGGCACGGTACCTGCCTTTGTAACCTCCGTCATTGCTATCGGGTTACCGCTTGTGACCGCGTTCGGAGCCTTTCGCAGAAGCGGCCGATGGGCTGAGGAGTACCTGTTCAGAGCAACGCGCCTGGGATGGTTCACACGCGAAACCTGCGTAGCCGCAGCCGTGGGCTTGCTGAGCGTTGTGCTTGCTCCACTTGGACGCCAGAACGCCTGGGCATCTTGTACTATATCAGTGGTGATAGGTGTCGCTTGGGGCCTTGCACTCGCAACATTGTTCTACCTGACCGCTATTGTGCTTGAGATTATCCGCTGCTCGCGAAGCCCACACTTTGCGTGCGCCGCATCCGCTAACATGCTGTCAGAGCGATTGCTCAATGGCTTCCTGCGGAGCGCCTACTTGACAGCATTTCTTCAAGCCCACGAGGACCACTTGGAGCAATTTTGCGGCGGGTTTGAGCATGTGGATGGGCCAGGCGAGTATATGCTGGTGCGTTACCGCGCCGATGATGAGAAACAGCCGTACGAAGAACTCAAGGTGCCGCTGCGGAGGTTCGTAATCGAACGGCAGTTCCTGGATTATCACCTCCCCGGCCTCAAGAAACTGGATAGACTGGTTGCGCAGGCCTGTTCCCGCCTTTGCCTTACCCCCCACATCTGGACACGGGCCGACGACGGGCGCGCCGCAAGGATCGGACTGCTGGTACCCCCTCCGACGGCACCGGTGCGTGCTAAGGCACAATGGTTCCGCCCGCGTTGGGACTTCTGCCCGGGCGTCAGCAGACACTCGCAAGAGGACCTGCAGAACCAGTTCCTTTACGAAATATCGTTGAGACTAGGAGAGTTTGACACGCGCGGGTATCGACTGCATTTGCGCGCCGTGCGGCAGGCTGCGCTAGAATTTGCCTCGCTCTGGGCTGATCTGGAAGTGAGGCGTCAGTTTCGGCCGGGACTGGAGAAGCCCAGGGACCGCGAAAGCAATGAAGGGATATCTTTTGGCGAAGTGTACGAGTGGCTCTGGCTGAACGTGCGGTTGCTGAACCAGATTCTGCATCACACTCCGCGAGTTGAGCAGACGCTCTATCTTGAGACTATGTCCTTCGTCCGATGCCACAGGGACGCATACCAAAATTTATTGGAAGAATGTGTGCGGCTTGAAAATGCGGAGATGTTTGGCCTGCTTCTTCACCTTCTGCCTAACTTCTACAACGCGGTCAAAAGTTTTTGTGATTCGGAGGCCAAGAAATTAGGGGGGAGCACTGAGGCGCTCGGCGAGCTTAAGGAAATGAGGGCCAAGTGGGGCTTTGTGTATGAACTTCCCTCGGCGATGCTTCGAGATTTACCCTCCACCCTTGATCCGGACGTCCGTTGGCGATTTCTACTGTTCCTGCATCAAATCGCCTGCATTTGGCTTCGCAAGGCCAAGGAGGCTGGCGATAAAGCGCTGGTGAACAACCTCGCTGAAGGAATCGCCAAAGTGATGGAAACGGATGCCGAATGGCGTAAAAAACAGAAACCGCTGGCAGAGGCCGACTTGCTCATGGCGCGCCACTGGTTGATCCTAGGTGAGTCTCTGCGCGAAGCCTTGCGGGAAGAGGCCGGAACTTCAGCGGACTTGCTTGAGGAACTGACTCCTGTGTTTCTCCAAAAGCAGAAACCCGGGAAGTTGCTCAGGTTCTACGCCAACAATAGGCGAGTGGATGAGTGGGAGCGTGGCTTTACGGATTTTCGCCCCGAATTGTCAATCCCAATGCGTCCGCTGGGAGGGGGTGGCGTGGGCGAGGCAAGATGGGTTCCTCAGCACGAAGAAGAGATGCGACTCGCTTTCGTATGGTTTCTACTCTTGTGCCCGAAACCGACAGAACTTCCACCGCTGGTTCCGGTTGACCTCACAGGTGTCCCAATCCGAAACGACTTGGAGAAGATCATTAAGCGGTTCCCGAATGACTCACGGGGGTGCCGTCCATGGCGACTACCTGCAGAGGGAAAGAAGCACTGGATCGAAGAGTGGCTGGAGAAATGCGCGGTGGAGGCATCAGAAGAGGAAGCCCAGGCGATTGCCGATGCTCCGATTGACCCGGAAAAGGCGGACACGTTTCAGAACGAGTTTCGAGAGAACTTCCGCGAAAGCCTCGTCCTTACTCAATTCCTCGTAGATGTGGTCGCGTTCCAATCACAGGACGAGATGGAGGCACTGAACCCCAAGACATTAGTGCCCAAGCATTGCGTAATTGCAGGACCGCACGCAGTGGGCAACACGCTCGGTGACCAGTTCGGAGGGCGCTATGGCCATGCCCTCGACATGGAGTTTGTGAGGACGCTACTGAGCAGCGAGAAATCGCTTGCGGAAACATGCCCGGACTATGAGGCGGGCATCCGCAGAGGGGCCGCGTGGCTCGACCAGGCAGGCTGCGCCGGCAATCAGGGCCTGATCTGTGTCCTCGGTCGCGCCCAAGTTGAGAGCCGCTGGATGGACTGCCCAGATTTCGTTCCCGCATGGAAAGAGGCCGTTGGGGTTGAGGGCTTTGAGGGGCGGTTCAAGGGATTTCCTGTCTGGCAGGGAAGGCTTGGGCAGGAAGCGAAGGTTCTGGCGGTTGACCTTCGAAGCTGGCACCCGCTATGTGTGCGTCCACGCGTCCTGAGGGGGGAGTGGGCAGACGTCGACCTGCGGGAATTACAACCACCCGAACTCGAGGAAATCAGGAAGGCCCGCGGAGATAAGTTCGACCCACTGCGCGAAAGGAAGAACTGCGTAGCCGACATTTCCGTCTACGCCCGATTCCAGCCGCCCGATCCGCAGCAAGTCAATGTTATCTCCATCCCACAAGACAGGGATGATACCCAGCCTGAGCCAACAGCCGTGGAGGATGCACCTGACGATCAACGCACCTAGCATCGGAATTCGGACTTCCTCGAAAGGATTCACGATGATCCCGGAACAATCCAAAGCAGAGATACCGAGAGGGATTAGCGACGATGTGCGGAAGCAAATTCTCAATCTTTACTCCCAGGCAATTGAACAACAGATGGGCGCACTGTGGAAACTCCGTGGGGATATTCCGGGGGATATTCCGGGGACACAATACTGATTTTCGGGGACCCGCTTCCACGGCAGGCATGAGTTGAAACATTTCGATGTCACGGCCGCGCCGCGCCGTTGCTTTTCCCCCATCTCTGTCTTTCTCTGCGTCCCTTCGACAGGCTCAGGGCAAGTCTCTGCGTTCTCCCCATGTAAAAGAAAGGGGCCCTCTGGGCTGCGGTGAAGGCCGTGCCTTTTCGCCGCCTGCCCGCCGTAGCCTCGGCGAAGGAGGGTCCCTCATCGTTCTCTTTCCTCCGCGCTCGGAGTTTACCCCGTCGGGGCGATCTCCCTGGCTCGGCCTTCGGCTCCGCCGGGGCCGGCTGCGGTGAAAACCGTTCCGTTCTTTTTTCGCGAAAATTGGCGCTAAAAAGGGACAAGAAACCGCAAAAAACTGCAAAAAAGTGCAAATCCGCGCTTGCCCAGCTTAACATTTTCTCCCCCTCCGCCGCACCCCCCTGGCTCGGGTACGGATCGTGCCGTGGCCGGCCGGATGCCCGCGCCATGGCCGGCGACCCGTAAAAAATCGCCCAAAAATTTCCCCAAAAACTCGGGCGGCCGGCGCCAAAAAAAACGGAGCCGGGTCGGCCCCGTGCCGATCCGGCTCCCTGCCCGACTGCCAACGTCCTGCGATCCGAACCTCCTAATAAGGGCCCAGCCCCGATGGCTAGAGCCCGAGTTCCTCCATCAATCGCCGCACGGCCCCGTCCACCCGCTCCGGCGTCTCAAACCCGCCCTGCGCAATGAGTTCCCGCATCTGCTGGACCTTCTCAAACCGGATGTCGGGCATCCGGCTGATTTTCTCCAGGAGGCGCAGCGTCTCCGCCATGTCCGGCGTGTCGCCCATCGGTGGGGGCGTCGCCTCACGGTAAGGGGCTTCCTCGGGGATGCTCTGCCTCATCAGTTTCCGACGGCCTTGGCTCATCTGGCGCTCCCGTTCGTGCCTACGATTCCCGGTTTCGTTCGAGTCGTGGGTCAGCCAACTTTTGTTCCGGGTGCTGCCTCTTCGTGCGTCTCTGGATGCGTGTCGCGCTGATGCGCGCTCCGTCCATCCTATCGGCATGCAAAGTGGGTGGCTTGAGGTATGGGCCGAGATGCGGCGAAATGGCGCAAGCCATTGTGCAATAAGGCTTTAACAGGGTTTCTCTTGGCGTTTGAGACAAATTCTCACAGAAATTTTTTGGCCATAACGTGCCTTGTCCTGTTCACCGTTTTTTCTATGTTCCCTAGTTTAACATTGGGCCTTCAGGGCTCGTGAAAAACACGGTTTCGACGATGCCTTGAATTAAGACTGCCGGTTCAGTAAGATAGGTTCCCTGGAACCTCGTGCGAGGGATTCGTATGCGCGTTCGGCAAATGAGCCACCTGAGGGCGACCGCAGCGGCGCTGCTGGTTTTCCTGGCGACTGCCCCGACCTTTGCTGCAGGTGCCGGGTGGCCTGTGAGCAGGCAGGGCGGCGATCTGGTCGTCGAGACCCCCCACTACCGCGTCCGGACGGACCTCGGCCCCGACGTGGGCCAGACCGTGGCAAGCCACCAGGAAGCCCTCTATGCCGAACTCTATCGCCGCATGGGCAACGTCAAGAAACCCAAAGCCGTTCGGCGGTTTGAGGTCCTGGTCCTTTCCACCCAGGAGCGGTACCTCCGCGAGCTGGGCGATGCCGCCAAGGGATCTCGCGGCATTTTCATGCCCGGACGCGACGTCCTGGCCTGCTGGGGATCTGCCAATGCACTGGACGTTGTCCTCGAGACGCTGCGGCACGAGGGGACACATCAGTTCGTCGCCCACTTCATCGGCCACAATTGCCCCATATGGCTGAACGAGGGCCTCGCTGTCTTCCACCAGCACGCCCAGTTCCGTCGGGGTGGTCTGGAGGTCGGCCAGGTACCGCCTGGCCGCGTCGCCTCTCTCCGCCTCGCGATGAAAGAGAGCCGCCTCATCCCCCTCGTCCGCATGCTGTCCATGACCGATAAGGAGTGGGTCGCTGCGGTCAACACCCAAGCCGCCCAGGCCTCCCTCCAGTACGACCAAGCGTGGGCGATGGTCCACTTCCTGGCCTTCGGCGGGAACCAGAAGTACCGTGCCGCCTTCCTCCAATTCATCTACTACATCGCCCGGGGCGAGGACGGGAAGCGGGCTTGGGAGCGGACCTTCGGCACGAACTACAAGGCCTTTGAGGACCGCTGGCGCGAGTATCTCGAAGCCCTTCAGCCCGATGCCCAACTGGATTGCAAATCGCATCTGAGGGGGCTCGGCCTGCTGCTCCTGCGGGTGGCGGGCAAGACCGACGTTGTCAAGGACATGGCGACCTTCCGCCAGGCGGCCATCGAGGGCCGGCTCGGCAAATGGACCTTGAAATCCAGCGATGGCACCCTCGTTTCGAGCGACGACCGCGACAAAGTCGCCGCCCTCTTCAAGTGCCCCCAGGACAAGCGCCCCGACGCCGAAACCAGTTATGAACTGGTGCCCGACCCGGCCGGGGGCCCACCCGTCGTGCGGTGCCGACACCACGCCGGCATCGTCCTGGAAACTCAGTATGTGAAAGACCCCGAGAGCGGTAGAATGGACGTCAGGGTGGTGGCCCGCCCGGCCGCATCGGTGCGGTGACGGTCCCCCCCGGCGAGGAGAAGGCCATGATAGACGGCGTGAAAGTAACCCCCCGGAAACCCATTCCCGACGAGCGCGGACGCCTCATGGAAATCTTCCGCTCCGACGAACCGGACTTCGAAAAGTTCGGCCAGGTGTATTTGACGACCGCCTATCCCGGCGTCGTCAAGGCCTGGCACTACCACAAGAAGCAGACCGACAACTTCGTCTGCGTCCAGGGCATGATGAAGGTCGTCCTCTACGACGCCCGCGAAGGCTCGCCCACCCGCGGCGAAGTCAACGAGTTCTTCATGGGCGTTTGGAACCCGGTGCGCCTTCGCATCCCCAAGGGCGTTTACCACGGCTTCAAGTGCATTTCCTCCGGCGAGGCGATGATCATCAACACGCCCACCGAGGCCTACAACCGCAACCAGCCCGATGAGTACCGCTTGCCCGCCCACACCGACGAGATCCCCTACGATTGGTCCCGCGCGGACCGATAAACCGCAACGCGGAAGGCGGAATGCGGAACGCGGAATGAAACGGCAGTTTGGCCGCCCCGCGCGCCCCGTTCGAGCCGCGATCCTAAGGCGCCGCCCTGAGCGCAGCCGAAGGGTCGCGGTCACGTGCCCAATCGCCGAGGTTCAACTTACGGGCGGCGGCGATTGTGGATAACTTTTTGGCGCGCGTTTTGGGGGGTATTTTTGGGCGGTTTTTTACGGGCCACCGGCCCTGGCGGTGGCGTCCGGGGGGATTTTTCGGCGGACGGGGTACCATTGGTAAGATGGGCTAGCGCGAATTTTGACTTTTTTAGGGGTTTTTTCACGTTTTTGGGTCGGTTTTACCGGGTTTTAGGGGCGATTTCGGGCTTTTGCCATCCATGTCATGTGCATACCTTTATGTGCATAACTTCCCGCGGACGCATGTAAGTCGCAGTCGGGGGCGTGGCATTCGGGGTCGGCGGGCAAATCTCGCATTTGACAAAGAAACAGTGTTGGACGGCCGGGGTTTAACCGCAAAGGGCGCCAAGGACGCAAAGGGAGGATGGGGGAACCCTCCTTCGCCCTCCGGGCTATGGAGGGCAGGCGACACACGGCGCAAGGCCAAACCACCCCAAGGGCGCAGAGCACGGCGGAATTGGGCGGGCAAATCTCGCATTTGACAAAGAAACAGCAGAGGACGGACAGTGCCTGAGTTCCTGAGTTTCTGAGTGCCTGAGTGCCTGGGTGACTGGGGGGCGTTCAAACGCGGAACGCGGAACTCGGAACGCGGAAAGGGAAAAGGCGAGGGATCCGGCCCGCCACGGCGGGGAAACTTCCGCCGTCGCCCCTTCGACAGGCTCAGGGCTATGGCGGACAAGTCGGCGGGCAGACGGGTCGGGGGGCCCGAAAGGGGGGCAGCAAGCGACGTGTGGAAAATCGGGATTGTGACCGGAGTTCAGTACCCGGAATGCCTGGAATTTCTTCTGCATGTTTTGCGCAGTTGGCATTCGCCGCACAATGGGTTGATGGGGCGACATACTTGGGAAGCAAAATCCAGAAACCCGTAGACGTATTGGGCAGTATAGCCCTTGGGCATGAGCCCCGACATGAACTCACGTAGCTGCCTTCCCTCCGATTTCGTTCCGCGTAGTCGTACGCCGAAGTATCGTGACACAAAGCGAAAGGCGTTGGAATCAACGGGAAAATCTTGCTTGCCGAAGCAGATGCTACGGATTGCTGACGCGATGTAAAGGCCGACGCCTGGCAACCGCATGAGATCGTCGAAAAATGTTGGCACTTGGCCATTGTGGCGGTTGCAGATCGCGCGGCCCAGTTCTTTGATTGTCCGTGCCCGCGACCTGATCCCGATACGGCGAGTCAGCGATCCAAGAGATCGCAGATCGACGCGAGATGCTTCTCGCGGGCCAGGAACAAGGTCCACAATAGGCCGCCAGACAGTTTTTGCCAAGTCGGCGTTCGTTCGCTGCAGCAAAAGTTCTGTGAGCAGGATGCGGTACGGGTCTTTCGTCATCCGCCACGGGAATCGCCTGTGTGGAATCTGCCGGAAGAGGTTCGTTAATCGGCGACGTAGCGCAGAGTTTTTTGCCTTGAACAACCTTTGGAACAGGCGGCCACGAACCCGCTTTCCATATGCGTGGTATCGTCCGAGCGCGCTGCATACGGCTTTCGCTAACGGAGGAGGGACGGCATTGGCCACCTGTTCTATCTGGGAAGACACAGACCCTTCGAAGAGGAACGCATCAGTAAAGCCTTGCAGCCTTGCTGCCTCTCGCACAGAAATAGCTCTCGGATGCCGGGGGTGCACCGGAAGAGCCCGGTGCCCGGAAACCAAGGTGCCTGCAGTTTCATTCCAAACAAGGCGACGATAGGAGATCGGGCCACCAGGCTTGAGTTTAGACAACTTAACCCGCACCTTGCGGCTGTGATTCATGAAAACATGTGACAATCGCGCCGTCTCCCGTGTTCCGGCGAGGCCGCGAAAAGCATCTCGGACTGTCGCGGCGCGATGCGAAGGACGCAAGCACTCGAAGACCCATTCTGCCTTTCCCGCGCGCACCGCAACTAAGAAGATTCTCTTTCGGCGCTGGGGGACACCAAAGGCCGACGCATCGAGAATTCTGATGGCAATACTGTATCCAATACGCTGCAAACCCTGCACCAGAGCCTCGAGCTTGCATTTGTTTTTGGCTGTGGTCATCCCTAGGACATTCTCAAAGACGAGATAGTCGGGCTGCGTCGCGGCCACGATCTCTAAAAGGTGTTTGTACAGCGAGTTTCTAGGGTCATCGGGGTCTCGCTTGCCAGCCCTGCTGAAGCCTTGGCAAGGAAGACCAGCCAGCAGAGTGTTTGCGGCCCGCAAGGGATGTCCGTTCAAATTCGGCAGCGCTACGGCCAATTGCTCGATTGACATCTGCTCCCATGCCCCATTTGGACAGTTCCTCCTTGCAGATGCCAAGGCCTGCGAGTTGATGTCAATCCCTCCGAGAATCCCGGCACCGGCGCTGCGGAAGCCCTCTGACAGGGCTCCCGCCCCGCAGCAGAGGTCAAAACATATGATCCTCTCACGTTTGGCCACGAGTTTTGGGCTCCGGGACAGGGAGATTGAGGGTTTGCATCGCGAGTTCACGGACACGCCTGCCGTGTTTCGTCTGCAACCGTCGGCGGTCCGCGCTCTCTTTCAGCAAAGTGACGCTGCCGTTGCCTATCTTGTCAACAAACTCCGCGAGTGTCCGCTCGAAGTAGAAGGCCCTCGGGCGGCCGAGAACTCGCAACTCCGATGTCCTAGGAAGAACAGCGCCCCGTACGTGAAAAGCCAAGTGGAGCAACGAGCGCACATGCTTTCCGCCATCCCTCACCAAGAGACGACCATCAGCGGATGCGATTTCATAGCTATGCTGCGCCAGAATGCCGGCAACAAGCTTGGCGATCCCCAATGGCACGAATGAATCGTACCTGCTTCGAAGGAGAGCCCGTCCATCAGCCGGACCGAAATGCCGCCGGAAGCTCTGCGCGAATTCCGGGTTCTGCCCGAGGTTGTCGTCGATCCTCTGAGAGAGATCGCGCAAAAACCTGCGCGTGAACTGGTTCCTGTGATGGCTGTCGCCTTGCTCGGAACGGGTCGTAAGAAGCAGAGCGAACTCATCGCAACGAGCTCGGTGCTGGAGTCGCACGATCTCCTCAATGGCCTCAAGATGAGCGGAGACTGACTGCCTGTTGGCTTGGCCAAAAAGGGATTTGGTGTAGTCCAGGTTGATGACCTGGAACGGGAATTCGCCTCGCAGCCGCCTCGCGTCATCGCTGTCCGGTTGTGTTAAAAGATGATTGATATTACCAGAAAGCAGCAGCGCTGGTCGGCCCCCGCTTTTTGTCATGGCTTCCGCATAGTGTTCTTCTTTATATGTGACCGCCACCACACCTTCGTAGCTCTCGCCATCCGAACGCAACAGGCCCTTGCTGTGGAGGTGCTTGATGTCCATCATCGGCGGGGAGTACAAAGTCAGATACTTGCGGAGAGGCCCACTGGCACATATCCTCCTGGCGTAAGGCACCCACAACAAATCGCGCACCTCGTGCTTCAGGGGACAGCGCACCATTATGTCGTCGACAGTCTCTGCCATTACCCGCGTGCCCTCAACGCCTTCTTGGCCTTCTGCACAATTTCATCGACCTCGGCTATGTCGGCGGGAGTAGCTATACCTTTCAGAACCAGCGCTGCTGCAAGCAAGGCCTTCTCCTGCTTCGCGCTGCTTCCAGAGCCATCAGGGTGATCTTGGTTAATGTATAAGGTGCGTCTACGAAGCGATAGGAGCGGCGCCGCTTTCCCCCGCCGTTCGAAAGAAACAGTACGGACCTTGCCGTCCACTTGGTCGGCGGCCAGGGATAAAGTGCCTTGAATAGCCTCACGGTTCTCTGAGCGTCTAAATGACGCGGGGCTGCTCTGCAATTCCTTGATACGACTGAAAACATCCTTCTGCAGTTTCTTGTGTATCCACGACGAAAGCGCAATATACGTGTCATCGGTTTCGTTGAAACTGTTCCGGTCGATGTTCAGCGCGCCGGAGAGCCCTTCCGCGTAGATCTCGCCGGTGATCTGGTTGAACTTCTGACCTTCATTGAACGGGTAGCGAAGGTAGGTCGGATCGTACGGGCCAATGGCGACGCCGTTCTCTCGTATCAGAAGGCCCTGTAATAGTTTTGGGCGAATCCTCCTCTTGTACAAAAGGTACCCGCTTGTCCGAAGCGGCTTTTGGTCATCCGTGAAAGGCTGGTCCATCCAGTGGAACACTTCTTCAACCGGGTAATCGGGATCGTCAAAGAACGAACTCTCGAAGGGCTTTTTGACGGCGATGCCATCAATTCGCAGGTCAAAATCTGGCGCTGCCGCTAGGCGGGCGACCCGGTGCAGTTTCCCCTTAGGTGTAAACTCGCCGACTTGTGGATAAGGGACGGGGCAGTAGACGCCCATTTCCCAGATGAGACGTTCATAGGGATACCATCCCTGTTTGATGTTTGCTTCATTATCACGCATCAAACGCAAAAGCTCTTGGAAGTTTGCCGAATAGGTTTTGCTCTTCTTCCACAGTGGATTCAAGTCTGCCATGTCACCTGCAAGGTTTTGATAGACGAACTTTCGGATACCCGATAGAACGATCCGGGTGAAGGAGGCACGTTTCTCTTTCTTCCCGTATCGGTCCGAAGATATGTGACACTCTCCAATTTTCAGGACCGGCGGTGTACCCCGCCTCTGGCGGTCGGAACTTTCCAGATCGGCCTCATCTTTAACCGCAGCCCGCGCGATGCCTCCTTCCTTGACTTGTTCAAATTGCTCGAAATCTATTTCGGCAGTGAAGCCTGCGGAGCTGCCGGCGGTCTTGCTCGTTATCCGCATGACGCTCGCCAGCTGGCCAACAGCAAGCAAGCCGATGCCGTAGTGCCCGACCGTTCGGCGCTTCACCTTGGTTCCGGGGATCCGGAACTGCTCCCCTATATTCTTGTTGCTGAAGCCGATGTGCTGCACCACCTCCTCGAACTCCGCGCTCGTCATTCCCTTCCCGTTGTCTGTAATGACGATCTCTTGGAGGGTCGGCCAGCCGGTTGTGACCGTGACTTGTCGCGCCCCGGCGTCGTAAGCGTTGCTGACCAACTCCTTCAGAGCGCCAGCAGGGGTTCTGTAAATGCCCCGGCTGATGTGCCGCAGCACTCTGGAGCTGACGTTGATCGGAACAGTCCTAGACGACGCCATCGATATTGCCCTCGGCGCAGTTATCGGACTTGCCCCTTATACGTGCCTCAATCCTGAGGGCCCGCCCGTCAAGGAGTTCATCGGCGAAATCCGGGTCCTCGATGCAAATATCCTAAGGCTTTTCGTTCTGTAATACAAGACGCTAATGGTGGGCGGGAACGATTGCGGATTGCCCTTCGAGAGCCTCAGGGCCCTGAGCATAGTCGAAGGGCGGATTTCGGATTGCGGAGTGAACGGCATCCCGCATATTCGCCCCGGTGAGACTGGGGCTCATATGCGGGCGTTGACGGCGTGCACGCGCGGGGTGAAAGGCGAGCGGCGCACGGCGCGGGGAAGAAAAGAGAGCGGCGGCCCCGTGGGACGCCGCTCGTCAGGATTCTTCTTTCTCCGCGGCCGTAACGGCACGCGGCTAAATGTGCCAGCACGCGGCAACGGCACGCGCTCCCCTTC
>Ga0307378_10009321_pt1 | contig 12921 bp, 11 predicted proteins | sample UN1MG_FD_202238 | JGI IMG/M metagenome (GOLD analysis project Ga0307378, IMG submission 202238) | Soil microbial communities from Risofladan, Vaasa, Finland - UN-1 | ecosystem: Environmental > Terrestrial > Soil > Coastal area > Acid sulfate soil | place: Finland: Risofladan, Vaasa | collected...
AAAACAGGAGCCGGCGGCTCCCGTTAGTTGCCGGATTGTGGCGCGCAATCAGCTCTCGATGAGCTCCACGTTGGCGCGGGGGACGGTCACCTCGCGGCCGTCCTCCAACTTCGCTTTGAGTATACGAACCTTGGTCTCCGAGGCGAGCTCCGTCAGTTCCACGGGAAGTTCCGTGACCTTGCCCAAGAGGCCGAAGTAGGGCTCGCGGATGCAGCGGACCGGCGTCCCCTTCTTGAGCTCCCCCTCTTCCTCCGTCTTCTTCTCCGGTGCGCCGCCCTCGGCGTGGGGGACGATGATTTCGGGGCGGATGACGCCGGCGCGGATTTGGGTGGCGCCGTTGATATGGGCTATCCGGCCCTCCACGCTCTTCAAGAGATCGAAGGTCCCCTGGGCCATGCGTATCTTGCCGAACCCCTCGGTGATGATTAAAGTGATGCCCTTGTCCTCGTGGCCGGTGATGGCCACGCCGAGGTCGTAGCCCAGGAAATCCTTCAGGTCCGAGTCGTCGAATCCCCCGGCGACCACGCCCACGGCGCCGACCTTTATCGCCTTGGCCAGGGCGGCGTTGGAGACGAAGTCGCCACCGACCACTATCTTCCCCTTGCACTCCGGGCCGATGGCCTCCGGCGTCAGGCTCTCGTCGGCCGAGTCCACGACCATGTGTATCTCGCCGTGGGCCTCCCCGCCGACGCCGAATATCCCCTGGATGAAGACGCCCCGGGTCTCGACCAGCACCCCCTCCTCGGGGATGACCTCCTTGACGATGCCGTCTATGTAGGCGTTGATCTGGACCGGGTGCGGCGGTTCGCGCAAAAGGAGCTGTCCCGTGATGTTGGAGATGGTCTCCACGGTGCCCGCCACCGGAGCGTGGAGCTCGTTCTTGAAAAGACCGAAGAGGCCCTTGTTTTTGGCGATGACCTGGTCCTTCTCGACCTTGTCGCCCACCTTGACCAGAAGGACGTCGTCGAGGTCCGAGGCGGGGAGGGAGAACTTGTTGGCGACGTTGATGCTCTCGACGTTACCCGGGAGGAAGGTCCGCGCCACGACGTCCAGGGCGGTCACGCGGCTGCCCTTCTCGACCAGAATTTCACCCTTCAGGGGCAGCTTGCGCTCCTTGACGACGGTCGTGTTGTCGGTGACCTTCAGTCCCGGTGTGTAGGCGTGTCCCACGTTGGTCCTCCGGAGTCGGAGCTTTTTACTTGGTTTCGTAAGCCGGGTAACAGTCGAGGGCCTTCTGCCACTCCTGGAGCTTTTTGACCCGGAGGGTGTCGTCCTCGGGCAGTTGGAAGGGCTGTCGTCCGCGGGCGTCGAGGATGACGCCGGAAAGTCCCCCGGTAATCTTCCGCTCGACGGGTTTCCCGGGTCCGGCCCCGAAGTCGGCCTTCCCCTGCGGGTTGGCCCGCAGGGTGGCGCTGGGCTTATCCGTCCAGGGCAGGGGGACGACCGTCAGGGTGCCGAAGTTCATCTCGAAGGTCTCGGTGCGCCCGTCGTCGAAGGCGAGCTCGATGTCGGCCACCTTTTCGTCCGGCTTGGCCTGGACCACGGGGGCCACGCAGGTGCCCAGGTGTATCAGGCAGTCGCGGACGAAGACGTCGGTGGCCGCCTTCTCGTTCACCTTGGACAGCACCCCGAGCTGGGGCATCATGAAGATGGAGTCCACCGCGAGCGCCGTGATGCCCTCGGGCAGGAAGGCGTCTATGAGCATCATGGCGGCCTGGGACCGCCTCGGGGCGTGCGACAGGACGCCGCCGGAGCCGACCAGGATGTCCAGGTCCAGCATGTCCACCAGCGTCTCGCCCGACCCGGATTGGGAGAAGGTCTCGGAGATGGTCCGCATCCGCTGGATACCTTTCAACCCGACGGCGAGGAGCTTGTGCTGGATGAAGGCCAGCCGGAGCGCCTCCCGGGCGATGGCCTGCTCCACTATCAGGTCATCCAGGGCCTGCGGGATGGTGGTGGGCCGGATCATCTTGTTGCGGATCCGGTTCCGGAGCTCCTTCTCATCAATGTGGAAGGGCACCCAGCGCATGACGTTGTCGAAGCCGGTCTCGGCCATGACGTTGGAGATGGAGTAGCTCATGCCGAGATTGGCCGAGACGGTGCGGTTGAAGACGATCTCGCGGGTCTCCTCGTACTTCTCGCCCTTGAAGACGCTGAAGACGTCGGTGGTGGCGCCGCCGATGTCCACGCCGATGACCGTGATGCCCTCCCGGCGGGCGATGGTCTGGATAATCTCGCCGACGGCCCCGGGGGTGGGCATGATGGGGATGTTCTCCCCGGTGGTGTCCCGGGCCCAGGTCATGAGCTTGGAGTAGCCCGGCGCCTGGGCCATGACGTGCTCCATGAAGAGGTCGTGGATGGCGTTTCGCGCCGGACCTAAATTTTCCCGCTCCAGCACCGGCCGGATGTTGTCCACCATCTGGAGCGCCGTCTTCTTGCCCAGCTCCTTCTCGACGACCTCCCGGGCGGCGATGTTCCCGGCGTATATGACCGGCAGGTTGTACCCGACGCCGAAGCGGGGCTTGGGGTCGGCGGCGCCGATTATCTCGGCCAGCGCGGCCACGTGCTTGATCGTCCCGCCGTCCACCCCCCCGGACAGAAGGATGATGTCCGGCCGCAGGCGGCGGATGGCTTCGATCTTGACGTGATTCGGCCGACGGTCGTTGGTGGCCAGGACGTCCATGACGATTGCCCCGGCGCCCAGGGCGGCGCGCTGCGCCGACTCACCAGTCATCTGCTTCACCACGCCGGCGACCATCATCTGCAGGCCGCCCCCGGCGGAGCTGGTGGAGAGGTAAATGTCGCAGCCCTCTTTGTCGTCCTTCTTGACCATTATCGTGTTGTCGGCGGCGATGAACTTACGCCCCGAAAGCTCCTCCACCTCGCTCACGGCGTTGATGACGCCCCGGGTCACGTCCTCGGCCGGTTTCTCCACGGTGGTGGGCGCTTCGCCCCGGACGACCAGACGGTACACCCCGTCGGGCTGTTGCTGGATAAAGATGGCCTTGGTGGTGGTGGAGCCGCAGTCCGTCGCCAGGATAGTCTTCATAAATAGTGTGCTTTCATCTGGAGACGTTGATCTGCCAAGAAGTCTTCGGGTGATGTGCTCAAAAGGCGATTATACCGGGGAGACGCCCCCCGGACAAGCCCGACGTCGGTCGCCGCTCAAGCCGGGGTCAGCTCCGAGGTGCAGTGGGCGCAACGAGTGGCGTTAAGCGGCACCATCCCGCCCAGCACCAGCCCCAGGGGCGGCATGACCACGTCGGAGACCAGCGAGGTGACGATGGCGCCGAAGGCGGCTCCGATGATGATGCCCACCGCCAGCTCGACGACGTTGCCCCGGCTGATGAACTCGCGGAACGCCTTAAACATTACTCCTCCCCCCGATTACAAGCCACTCTCCGGCCGTTGACTCGTCCGGCCTCTTGCGCCGGTGGAGCTGCCCGGTCGCCCTTATTCTCCTATAACCGCAAGGAGGCGGCGGTTTATCGCCGGCCCCTAGCGCCAGTGCCAGCGTTTGCGTTTTCGCGTGCGTTTGGTCTGCCTCTTCTCGTCGAGGTAGTCGTCCATGCGGGCGAGGAAGCGCTGGACGTACTCCCGGTTCTCGAAGAGCCTCTGGAGCCGGTCGTAGGGGGCCACCTCGAGGAAGGCGGGCCAGAACAGCTCCAGGAACCCGGCGATGAACGGCTCCAGCACCAGCATGGCCTGACTGCCGTAGTAGGCCATGGGGTACGAGCTCTGAACGAACAAGACCGCCGGCTCGAGGAGGTTCTTCTCGAAAAGCTTTTGGCAGATGCGTTCGATGAGCTCGTCGGCCTTCTCCGGGGGCAAATCGCTTCTGACCTTGACGGAGAAGGCGTGCCGCAGGCTGCCCTTGAGCGGGGCGTCGCCGGTCTTTTCCCTCGGCATGGAGGCGATCCATTGGGAGGTACAAACCGACACAGTTTATGTTTGACGGGGGTCAAAAGTCAAGCGGGACGGGCCTCCCGTGTCCCGTCACCGCGTCGGGTTTTTCGCGTCCAGCCGTCGCGTCCGAGTTGTACCGACCCGCCGACTGTGGTAAGCTAGCTCTCAAGAGAGGACAACCGTTTCCACCCCGAGGAGCGTTCATGGCGGAGAGGATTATTGGCGTCATCGGCGGGTCCGGTCTGTACCGGATCGAGAGTCTCACCGAGGCCCGTGAGGAGTGGATCAGCACGCCCTTCGGCGAGCCCTCGGATGCGGCCGTCGTCGGGAAGCTGGCCGGGCGCGAGGTGGCCTTTCTCCCCCGGCACGGACGGGGCCACGTCCGCTCTCCATCCGAGGTCAACTACCGGGCCAACATCTGCGCCCTGAAGATGCTGGGCGTCCGCTGGATAATCTCCGTCTCGGCGGTGGGCTCCATGAAGGAGGAGATACGGCCCCTGGACGTGGTGGTTCCCGACCAGTTCATAGACCGTACCCGCCACCGACAGGACACCTTCTTCACCGACGGCGTGGTGGCCCACGTGGGCCTGGCCGATCCCTTCTGCGCCGAGCTTCGGAAAATCCTCGTCTCCAAGTGCCGCGAGCTGGGACTTTCCACCCACGACGGCGGGACGTACCTGTGCATGGAGGGACCCCAGTTCTCCACCCGCGCCGAAAGCGAACTCTACCGCTCCTGGGGCGTCTCGGTCATCGGGATGACCAATCTCACCGAGGCGCGCCTGGCCCGCGAGGCCGAAATTGCCTACGCCACCCTCGCCTTCTCCACGGATTACGACTGCTGGCGCAAGGGCGAAGAGACCGTCACCGCCGAGATGGTCGTGGCCAACCTCTTGAAAAACGTCGAGAACGCGAAGAAGCTGATCGAGCGCATCGTCCCCGCCGTCCCCATGGACGTCGAGTGCTCCTGCCACACGGCCCTGGCGAACTCCATCGTCACCGACCGCGAGAACGTGCCGCCGGCGGTGGTGCACCGGCTGAAGCCCATCGCCGGCAGGTATTTAGCGAACTGATTCCACCGGGACCGCGTAGTTTAAATCCCTCCCCGCGTCGGAAACACGATGAGAACAACGAGCCTGGTCGCCCTGTCGCTGCTCCTCCTCACTGCCTGCCAGCTAACCATGGAAGGTGGGGGCGGCCTGACCGGCAAGGAGGACGTCCGCCTGCACCCCGCGGGCACCGTGGGGGTGTACCACTACACCACCTGGGGCTTCAACGGGACCCGCCTGGGCGAGCTCATCAACCCCACCGACCTCGCCCTGGACTACTTCGGCGACCTGATGGTGCTGGACGCCGGCAACCTGCGGGTGCAGGTGTTCGACCCCGCCGGGCGGGTCATCCAGCAGTACGACTACGACTTCGGCGGCGGCGAGCGGGCCTTCCGCCCCACCGACCTCGCCGTGAGCCACCAGGACGACGTCTACCTGGCCGACCCCTCCGCGGGGACGGTGTTCAAGTTCACCGACGTCTCCACGGCCTTCGTCGTCACGGAGAGCTACCCCGCCACGGCGGGCACCGGCCGCCTGTTGCGCGACGACAGCACGCTCTCCGGCATCAGCGACGCCCCCAGTGTGCCGGGGGCGCTGGCGGCCAACTGGGCCGGTGAACTCTGGATCGCCGCCGGGGAGGAGCTCTACGAGTTCGACGGACGCGGCAACCTGACCCAGGTGTACACTCCCCTGGGCGATGACCTGGGCGGTCACACCGAGATTGCGGACATGTCCATGGATTATGACCGCTCGCTCTGGGTCTTGACCCAGGACGGCCTGGTGCTTCACGTGGACTACCGGGGGCGGGTGCTTTCCAGCTTTTCCACCGGTCTCCGCCCGCCCTTCGCCCTGGACTGCGACGGGGGTGTGGTCGCCATCGCCGACGGCTGGAACGACGGCTTCCGCCTGTACCACGAGAACGGGACGCTCCTCTACGAGACCCGCGTGACCGCCGACGACGGCACGCCGCTTTTGTCCCCGGAGGGCATCGCGCTGGATTACGACAACCGGCGGCTGTACCTGGCCAACACCGGCTCCCACACCGTCGAGGTTTTCGATCTGGAGGTCTGGGAACCGGCCGAGCCGGTTCAACCGGAGCCGCCTCAACCGTAATCTATCCAAGAAAGCGATATCAGGTGATTAGCAATAACCAATCCACGGAAGCACGGCTTTTTACAATCGGTTATGAAGCCGATGACATTAACGCATTTATCAAAAAACTTACTAAGCATCGGATTGAGTGTGTAATTGATGTGCGTAAGAATCCCATTTCACGGAAGAAAGGCTTTTCAAAAACAGCACTCCGTGAATGTTTAGAACAGCATTGCATCACCTATATTGGACTTCGATCCCTTGGTATCGAACGCGAGCAACGGAATTTTTCAAAAAGATGGTCTTTGGAAGATCTTTTTCGGTGGTATTTAGACAGCGTAATACCAGCCAACGTAGATGCGTTGAGACTGGTCCTTGAAACATCCCTGAATAAAAAATCCGCGCTGATGTGCTTCGAGCAGGACTTTCATTTATGTCATCGTTTTGTAATCGCGCAGGTCTTAGAATCAGAATACAACTGCGAGGTAATACACATTTGAGAGGTGTGGCTATGTGGGAAGAAAAGGAGATATTGATAACCGTTAAAACCTATCCCCACCCACAACCACAGGTTAAAGAGGTCGTTTGCACTGCAGGTATTGATCGTAATGGAGAATGGATACGCCTGTTTCCTATTCCTTTTCGTTATCTAGATAATTATAAAAAATACAAGAAATATCAGTGGATTAGTGTAACCACCAAGCGGGCGACTGATCACCGAAAGGAAAGTTTCACGCCTAGGCTTGATACCTTGAAAATTATCAGCGATGTTGCAGACTGGGATGATAAATGTAAAATAGTATTAAGTACAATTGTTTATAAAAGTATGGATGAATTACAAATGGCAAGGAAGCAAACAGGCATATCGTTATGTACATTCAAACCGTCAACGATTGACGATATTACATGCAAAAAAGGAGACATTGACTGGAATCCAAAGCAACGTGAAATTATGCGACAGCAATTCCTTGGGGAAGAAATAAAGAAAATAGAAAAAATCCCATATGAATTTCGGTACAAATTCACTTGCATAGATAAAGATTGCAAGGGTCATGAAGTATTGATTACGGATTGGGAATTGGGAGCTCTTTACCTCAAGGTAAAGGCCAATTTTTCAGAAGAGGATACGGTACGTTTAATCAAACAAAAGTTCCTAGGTGATCTTTGCTCCCCTAAGAGAGATACATATTTCTACCTCGGTACTACAATCAGACATCCACAGAATTGGATTGTATTAGGTGTTTTTTCTCCTCCTAAACAGCAGCAACCAACCCTTTTTAACGCCTAATTACCCACACCGGCGGGGCGGCCCCGGAGGCCGGCCCACCGCCCGACCGCCGCCATGCCGAAAAACCTCCGCGAGCGCCTGTCCGACCTGACCGGAAAACCGGAGGCCCCCCCCGAGGTCGAGGTGACCCGGGACGCCGAATCGGTCAGGGAGCGCCTCCGACGGCTCCTGGTCTCGAAGGGGCGCCCCGTGCCGCCCGAGGACCTGCTGCCCGCCGAGCCCGTACGGCGGTCCTCCCACGCACCCATCGAGGAGCTGGTGGACGGCGCCTGGGAGAATACGCCTTTCGGCAGGGTATTCATCGTCGAGCGCCGCCTTCCCGCCGCCGAGCACCACGGCGGAACCCCCCTCGACGCCGTTCTGGCCCATCCACCGGAAAACCTGGCCCTGGTGGAGGGGGAGCCGCCCGCGGGCTTCGATTTCTCCGGCGCGGTTTTTCTGGACACCGAGACCACGGGGCTCGCCGGCGGCACCGGCACCTTACCCTTCCTGGTCGGCCTGGGCGGCTTCGAGGGCGACGAGTACGTCCTGCGGCAGTTCTTCCTGGACGACCCGGGGGCGGAGCGCGGCCTCTTGAACATCCTGGCGGACGCGCTCGGGGGCGCGTCGGGCCTGGTCACCTACAACGGTAAGGCCTTCGATTGGCCCCTGGTCAAGACGCGATTTCTCTTGAACCGTATCAGACCGGAATTCCTGGACCTCGAGCCGCCCCACGTGGACCTTCTTTCCTGGGCCCGCCGCCTGTGGAAGCCGCGCCTGGGGAGCTGCTCCCTGGCCGATGTGGAGCGCGGGGTGATGGGCCTGGAGCGTGACGATGACGTCCCCGGCGCGGAGATTCCCGCCCTCTACTTCGCCTACCTCCGGGGCGCACCGGTGGCTGAGCGCATGGCGCGGGTTTTTTACCACAACGAGACCGATGTCAAATCCCTGGCCGTTCTCGCGGCCCGCGCCCTCCATCTGGCGGAAAACCCCCTCGAGCGCTACGAGGACCCGGCGGAGCTCTACGCCTGCTGCCACCTGCCCCGGATGGGCGACCGGCGGGGGGAGCTCCTGTCCGCCGCCATCGCGGTGGGTCTGCCGGAGGAAATGGAACGGCGGGCCCGCTGGGAGCTCTCCATCCACCACAAGCGTCGCGGGGAGCTTTGCGAGGCTCGGACGCTGTGGGACCACCTGCGCCGGGGCCCCTACGACCTCCGCCCCTACGAGGAGGAGGCCAAGTTTCTGGAGCACCGCCTCCGGAACCTGACCGCCGCCAAGGGGCTGGTCGAGGAGGCGATCCAGCGGTGCGGCCGCGTGGTGAGCGACCCCTACGCCCGGGCCCGGCAGCGGGGGGCGCTCATGTACCGCCTGAAGCGCCTGGAGAGGAAGCTGGCCGGCCAGACGGTGGAGGACGACGAGGTGTACGATCCGGGCGGCGACCATGCCTGACGGAATGATCAAGATCCTGCCGTCCTTCGTGGCGGAGCGCATCGCCGCCGGCGAGGTGGTCGAGCGACCGGCCTCCGTGGTCAAGGAGCTCGTGGAGAACGCCCTGGACGCCCGGGCCGGGCGCATCGAGGTGGAGATCGAGGCGGGCGGCAAATCCCTCGTCCGCGTGACCGACGACGGCATCGGGATGACCCCCGAGGATGCCCTGACCTGCTTCAAGCGCCACGCCACCAGCAAGATAGACCGCTTCGAGGACCTGGAGTTGATCCGGACCTATGGCTTCCGCGGCGAGGCCCTGCCCAGCATCGGCGCCGTCTCGCGCGTGCGCCTCCTGACGCGCTTCCGCGACCGGGACCGGGGGACGGAGGTGGTGTACGAGGGCGGCCGGATGCTGCGCCACGGCGAGGCCGGGGCTCCGGTGGGGACCGACGTCGTCGTCCGCGACCTCTTCTACAACGTACCCGCCCGGCGCAAATTCCTGAAGACGGACACCGGCGAGCGCGCGGCCTGTGTGGACATCGTCGCCCGCATGGCCCTGGCCCGGCCCGAAACCGCATTTCACCTCCTCGCCGACGGGAAGACCGTGCTGGTCCTCCCCCCGGCCGACGGGCACCGGCGGGTGCTGGACTATTTTGGGAAATCCACCCGGGGCGGGGAGAGCATCGAATACGAGAGCCCGGGCGTGGGCGCGGTCCGCGGGGTCATCTGGCACCCCAACGTGCTGCACCGGCCGAACCGCCGCGGGATACTGGTGTACGTGAACGGCCGCCCGGTGGACGACCGACTGGTGGTGGACTCGGTGACGGGCGCCTGCCGCGGGATTACGCCGATCCAGCGGTTCCCCCAGGCGGTCATCTTCCTCGACCTTCCCGGGCCCCGGGTGGACGTCAACGTGCACCCGTCGAAGTTTTTGGTCAAGTACGCCGACGAGGGCGCCGTCCGGCGTCTGGTCAAGGCCGGGGTGGCGCGGGCGTTATCCGAGGCCGGGGTGGACCTCACCGCCGCGATGCCGCTGGCCACTGGGGAGCCGGGCAGACCGCTCGATCGCCGGCCCTACCCCTCCACCGGTCGTCGGGACGCGTACGAGCCCGACGACGTGCCCTTCGGCGAGGGCCCCGGGTCGTCCGTCCACGAGCCGATGGAGCCCCTCCCTCGCTCCACGCTCCCCGAGGGGCAGATGAGCTTCTCCACCGAGGCCGCGCTCCCCCTGTACGAGGACGCGCCCTGGGAGGTCCGGGGGCAGTTCGCGGAAACCTTCATCCTGGTGGAGTACGCCGACCGCCTCTTGGTCATCGACCAGCACGCGGCCCACGAGAGGGTCATCTACGAGGAGCTCGCCCGGTACGACGGGGGCGGTTCCGTCCCCAGCCAGGAGCTGCTCCTGCCGCCCCGCGTCGAGCTCTCGGCGGCGGATGCGGGTCGCGTCTCCGAACATCTCGAGCTTTTGTTAAAATACGGCTTTCGCGTGGAGACTGCGGGCGCGTCCGCCTTCCGGGTCATGGCAGTGCCCGAGTTCGTCGAGGCCGGGGAGGAGGAGAGAGTCGCGGTCGAGGTGATGTCCGAGCTGGGCCGGATCGGGGACGACGCTCCCCTGGCCCAACGGAGGCACCTCACCCGGAGCGCCATCGCCTGCAAGGCCGCCATCAAGGCCGGGGAGAGGCTGACGCGGGAGGACATGCTCAGCCTCGTGCGCCGCCTTCTGGCCTCGCCCAACAAGTCCACCTGCCCCCACGGGCGACCGACCACCGCCGAGTTGTCCGAATCCCAGGTCAGACGCTGGTTCCGCCGTTCCTGACCAGAATCCGAGGAGCACCCTTGACCCGCAATCCGCAGAGGAAAAAGAAGGGCGAGCAGCCCGACGACGAAGTCTTCACCGATCAGGGCCCCTGGGGTGACGTCTGGCGTTACGTCAAGCTCACCTTCTCCCTGGCCTTCAACTTCGGCTTCGCCGTCTTCGTGGGGTACATCCTGGGGGAGATGGCTGACGACACCTTCCTGGGCGCCTACGACACGGTCTTCACCTATATCGGCCTGGGGCTGGGTTTACTGGGCGCCCTAGTGGGCACCCGCAAGCGGATGCTGCGCTTCGGTCACCGGCAGCAGGACCTCCTCGTCAGGCGCCACGGGATTTCCGGGGAAGACCGATCTTCCTCCACGACCGTCGCCGTCGGCTTCCTGGCCCTCTTCGCCGGCCTGTGCCAGGCGTCCGGTTTCATCTACACGGTCGAGCTCGGTCGGGCGGGGGCTCTCTGGCTGCTGTGGACGGACCTCGTCCTGGTCGGGGGAGGGTTGATCGCGCTGGGGATGCTCGTCCTGCTCCGGCGCCCTGTGGAGGTGAAGCTGGTCCGCTGGCTCTTCCTCGTCCCGATTGCGTCGGGCGTGGCCCTCTTCCTCTTTTCCCTGGCCGGGGGGGCGAAGCTCAACGTGGCGGTGACCCTGATGCTCATGGCCCTGGCGCCGCTGGTGGGGATGTTCGTCGCCTTCTTCGAGGGGGAGAAAAAAGACCAGGCAGCCTAAGACTGTTTTTCATGTAAAAAAAAAGAGGGACCCGGGAATAAGACAAGGGGTTTAAACCCCTTGTTCCATATCCGGCGATGGTTCAGGTCTGGTCCTGCTCGGTGTAGGGCTCGACCAACAGGTGCACCCCCTCGATTCCCCGGACGCGGATGTGGGTCCCCCGCTCGAGGGGCGCCAGGGCCGTGGCGGGCCAGAGGTCGCCCTTCAGCTTCACCTTTCCGCGGCGCCTCTTCCCGAAGTTGGTGGTGGTAACGCCCAACTCGCCGACGAGCTCCCCCGAGCCGATGGACTTTGCCCGTAGCTTGGCCACCAGCCCGCCGCTCACGGCTATCAAAAAGAAAACCCCCGTGACCGCCAGGGAGGGCACCAGTACCACCAGGGACACACTCGTCGTGCCGGGACTGTAGAATGTCAACCCGCCGGCGAAGAGCGCCCCCAGGGCGAAAATCGCCAGGATGCCCCTCGTGCCCAGGAGCACTTCCAGGGTGAAGAGGACCATCGAGGCCACGACGAACAGGAGGCCCAGCCAGCCGAGCGGCAGGTAGTCGAAGGCCAACAGGGACACCAGTAAAAGGACGCTCCCCATGACCGGGGTGAAGAACCCGCCGGGGTTGGTGGCGGTGAAGGCGAAGGCGAACATGGCGAAGAGGAAGAGGGCGAAGGCCACGTTGGGGTTGACGATGAAGGAGAGCACTTCCCACAGGATGTCGGTTTTTATCTCGCGCAAAACCCAGGTCTGCGTGTTGAAGCTGGGGTGGCCGGGATAGTTGAGCGGACGGCCGTCGAGAAGCTTGACCAGCTCGCCGGGGTTGTCCGCCGACCCGTCGCCCACGTCGTAGGTTTCCAGCTCCCAGACCGTGAGCGAGACCAGCCCCCGGGCCAACAGGACGGCCCACCCCTCGTTGTAGGAGGACCTCTCCGCCTCCGCGGCGGCGAGGGCGCCCAGCTCGTCCAGATAGGCCCGGTTGCGCGGCTCCAGCTCGGAAAGCTGTCCCCCGGTCACGGTGAGAGGGCGGCCGGTGCCGAAGACCGCGCTCTCGCTGCCGAAGAGTCCCGCCGCGGCGAAGCCCACGGGCAGCGCCTCGTCGCCGAGCACCGCACCCCCCGGACCGACCCAGATAACCACCGGCAGGGGGCTCGACCGCAGAAGCTCGATAATCCCACGCACGGCGTCCAGCTCGCCGCCGGGGGAGTCGAGACGCCAGATGAGAATCGGCGCCCCGGCATCCACCGCCTCGTCCAGCCTCTTCTCCAGGTAGCCCAGGGTGGCGTAGTCCACCCGGCCGTCCCACTCGATGACGGGGACGGTCTCCGATGCCTGTGCCGCGGCGGTCGTCAGAACTAAAAGCGCGGTGACCACGAGGAGGATTCGCATTTTTTTACCGTTGCAACCCAACGGATTCACGGTTGCAGGGGGGGGCACCCCCCGTATTGTTTGTTGGGGGAGGCGCAGGAAGTTCCGTCGCCGTAGTACACGAGCCCGCACTCCCAGCCGCAGAGGCCGAAAATTTCGCCCCACTCCTCGATCACCCCGCGACCCGGCGCCAGGACGACGGTCCACGCACCGACGCCCTGCTCTGAAAATGCTACCTGAAAGCAGCCGTCGAACGCGCCGTAGGGCACGATCACGCGATTCGGAAAAGT
>Ga0307378_10009323_pt1 | contig 12920 bp, 10 predicted proteins | sample UN1MG_FD_202238 | JGI IMG/M metagenome (GOLD analysis project Ga0307378, IMG submission 202238) | Soil microbial communities from Risofladan, Vaasa, Finland - UN-1 | ecosystem: Environmental > Terrestrial > Soil > Coastal area > Acid sulfate soil | place: Finland: Risofladan, Vaasa | collected...
CACACCGCTTAGCCATTCCAACGAACTCAGAGCTATCCGTACCTCAGCTTAGATTCGTCTTGCGCGAGGTGGAGACAATACTGGGACAAAAGCTGACCCTTGAGAACTGGACAGATCTGTGAAGAACGCGGCCTGAAGAGGTGAGCAGAGAGACACCATAAAGGGCAAAAGGAGCCTGTCCCTTCTTGCTGGAATTCCGGTGACATCTCTGAAAGCGCGCGCCAAGTTGAGCAAATGTCTTTCGGTCTACCTCCACAGGCCCTTTTGTAACCCTGTCTTCCAACCCGGTCTGTCGATGTCATTTCTTCGCTGTCAAAGCAACATAAGTTGTCCCGACGACGTGTTACCTCATTTCACAGGGGAGAAGCCCAAGACGCGAGAAATGGGTATTGTGTCACCGGATTGTCCGGATTGCACTCCGCATACGGATCGACCAGGATCTGCATTGTTCTTCCTGCTGCCTATGTCACTATCGTAAACAGGGAAAAGATTATCAAAAGTGATAACATACGACAAATCATCTTCATGCTTCTCACCACCAGGAATCTACTCATCTGACCGGCATTGGTGTCAGCGTAGCTGTGTACCGATTCCCTGTGATTAAGTAATCCGTATTACAGACTTGCGAGTATCCCTAACGTTATACTGATTTCAATTCAAGGAGCGCGTCCTTTCGCATATGGAGAGGGCAATTCGCTAAGAAAAGGAGATGGTGTTTCGTGAAGAGATGGATGTGGTGGTTGTTAATTGTTGCTGTAATCAGTAGTTTCGGCTTTGCACAGACTTGCCCAGTACCTGCCAATGATGAGAAGCCTGCTGGGCTGCCCCCAAGGGCGTGGGCGTGCTATCCAACTTGCGTCCTGCCAAGTTACATTGTGACGGACGATTTCAACGTCGATGGGTGGCTGGACTTGGCAGTATCGTGCAGTGGGACATCGGATGTTTGGATCTATGGAAACCAGGGTACTGGGATTTTTAACGTTCCGACCGCTCCCCCAGCGCCCCCTGCACCTGCACCAAGTGCTATCGTCCTAGTTCCTCCCATTCCTTCTAATCCTATTGCATTGGTAACCGGCCAGTTTGTGGGCGCTGGAAATGCGATGCCAGGTTTTGATGGTTGGCCTGATATCGGAGTGCTATCTGGCTTCACGGGCCAGGTCCGCGGGATTGCAGGCGGGGCTGGCCTAGCTAGCCCTGCTGCGCTGCTGCCCGCGCCCTTTGCGCCTATCCCCGGGGCTCTTCACATGGCTGGTGGAGACTTCGACTACGATGGCCGCCTTGATTTTGCCGTGATCACGGCGGCTGGTCTGTATATACTTCAATCTAGTGCTGGATACGTCGTACCACCGATTTTGCCGCGCGCCGGTGCCGTCTTCGTCGTCACAGGGGACTTCGATCGCAATGGTTGGATAGACATTGCTGTGTTAGTCAATGCCTCACCTGGATATAGCATCCAAGTTTACCGCAACAATGGTGGTACTTTCATACCATGGGCACTAACTCCTGGTGTCCCTAACTTCCTTGTCCCAACTGGCATGGACGTTGGAGATTTTAATGCGGATGGTTATTTAGACCTCGTAGTCATTGGGAACACTACTGGGGTGCCTGCTCGAGGGTTCGCGCAGGTTTTCCTCAACAGTGTACCGGTAACTGGCGCCGTCGACGGTCTCATTCCCCAATTCCCTCTAGCTATGTCCACGTGGGGGTTCAACTCACGGTTCGTGACAGTCCTCGACGCAGATGGAAACGGTCGGGACGATTTTGCTGTCGCTAACTGGGGAACTGACACGGTAACCATTTTCCTCACGGACGCGCTTCCTGCTCTGGTTGTGGACAAACGCCCGGTCGATCCCAGGTATTGCCTGTGCGACGATCAGAGAAAGAAGGATCTTCTTGACATCCAATTCAAGCTGTTCAAAATCGAGCTTAAGTGTGGCCATTTCCCGATTGGCCTAGCAGCTGGGGACTTTGATCATAATGGCAAGATGGATCTAGCGGTCGCACTTCAATCGTCGGACAAAGAACTCTGTGCGCAGAACCCGTCCTGTATCGAAATTGACTTCGACATAGCCTGCGGGTTTACATCACAGCAGACTCCTCATGGGAGCCTTCCCGGAGTCTCAGGGGAGAGCCAACAGTGCCCAGAGTGCAAAGAAGAACCTTGTGTGGAAAACGTTCCTCCAAAAGCCGAGATCCAAACGGAGAGTGAGACAAAAAACCAATAATCCCCTCGCAGGAGAGGGGTGTGGGCGAGCCCGAGCCTGAGGGTTCGGTAGAGACTGACCAAACGGAAACTCCATCTCCGGTTATGACTGAGGAGGCACCTGAGGGTGCCTCTTCCGAACCACCAATTGAAGCAGGTGAGCGTGAGGCTGAACAAGCAGTGCTTGAGCCCCCTGTTTCGGTCGCACCAGAACCTCCACCTGAGGAAAGGGCCACTCAAGGTGTCGAGCAAGGGCCTGAACCAGCTACCACCGAAAGCACGTCACCTACCGAGCTGGAGGAGCTAGTCTCGGAGCCGGAGGAAGAACCTGCGACGGAGCCTGTCGTAGCTGCAACTGAGGAAGCAACCCTAGCTGCTGAAGCTGCATCCTCGCCTGCGGCGGCACGGGAAATCACGTTGGAGCAGTGCTCGAACGATTTGTTGAAGTTCGTCCGCTTCTCGGATTTCCTCCCATGCGATTACAACGCAGATGACATAATTGACATCCTGGCTCTAAATAGCAGGGTGAGCACCGGCTACGGCTACAGGGGAATCGGCAACGGTATGTTCACTGAGGGTCCGAGTTTCGACTTGCCGTTCAGACCCGCTGCTGCGGTCCATCTAGGGCCTTCCTGCGGGAGTCCAAACGGTTTACTTCTTGTCAGCACCGAAGGCACGGTTTCGATCTTCTACCCTGTCATTGACGAAGATCCATCGATGCTCACCAAGACCTCGCCCCTGTTTGTGTTTCGAGTGGACACTGCTGAGGGACCACTCTACCTTGTCTATGGTGAAGATGAGGGAGTAGCACACGTCTACGGTTTGCAGAACGGCGGATTGGCAGACAAGGGTGTGATTCCTGTATCACGTACAAGCAGCAATATTGATTGGTACAACGAAATCACTAGTTGGGAACTCTCCGAACAGCGGATTCCTTTCCCACTGCCGCCTGAGGGAATGGAGAAGATCACTCGTATCGGTGATCTCAACGTTGATGCAATCCCCGATCTCATCACCTATGCGTCCGGGAATCTGTCCTTGTTGCTCAGCCACGATGGAGAAGCGCTTGCCAAGAAGCAGACCGTACCTTGCCATACAAAACCAACGGCGATCAGGCTTGCTGATGTTGACGGGAACGGCTTTGCCGATGTTCTAGCTCTTCTACCCTCGGGTGTTCTGGAGGTCTATCTGACCGTTCCTCAGTAGTTGAGAACAGCTACTTCTCTTTCGGGACGGAACCTGCGGAGGTGTAAGAGATGGGTCTTGTCAAGCTGCTTGGAGCATTTGTACTATGCAGCGCCTTGGCTTTGGCAGGGATGGGGGCTGAAGAGGAAGCCCTTGTCGCGACTACTGAAGATGGCCGCTGTGTGATACTCCATCCCGATGGAACTTGGGAATGGCTGTCAGCCCCCGAGGAACCCTTGGTAAGCTGGAGAGAGCCAACCTTGGACCAGTTCCTAAGGGCTGCCGAGTGGGGTGCAAAACAGGACGGAGATCCCATACGGTTCTGGACCCTATGTGAGTCTGGCCCATGTCAAATTGCTCCTGACTGGGAGGGTAGCCCACTCCTTTTTGTTGGTACGCCCCTTGCCGTTGCAGCTTCTGCAGCTTACGGATCAGGCCAGCTTGGAGAAGACGACCTTTTGGAACTTGAGGATCTACTCAACAAGGAACTCAGCATCGGGCTTTCCTTCCGAGGTACTGTGGCGGATCTTGGCTCTTCGTTTGACGCTGTTATTACTCAAGGTGACCTGGTTCTACGCCCGTTTCAAAGCAATCTAGATTACGAGGCTCAGTTCTTGGACTGGGAAGTTCAGTTTCGGCTAGAGTGCAGATTTAAGATTAGAGACCTGGATCCCGAAAGGCCCTTCTGGATCTCGATTTCTCAGGACATGGGAACGCACCAGTTCCTTTTCAAGGTCGATCCTGATGCTTTGGGAACGGGCGAATTCTTCTAAGTTACGGAAAGGTAGGAGGTGGAGAGCATGAAGAGGATGTTGTGGAAGTGGGGCATTGTGGCAGCTCTTGCAGTTGCGCTGATGACGGGATATCTCATCGGACAAGACCAAAACAGTGAACCTTCAACCAGCGAAGGAGGGACGTTTGCGCTCGTTCAGCCGGCGTTTGCCCAAACGGCGACGGAGAAAAGCTTCCTGGAGAGTGAAGCCGGCATCTCCGTGTACGTGAACGCGGGGCAAGCCATTGACTTGGCCAAGGCCAAGCCCCTGTTCAAGGTGCTCGAAGATGAAACGGAGAGCTACCTGATCGGCACGGTAGAACTGGCGGAACATGGTGAAGATTTCTGGCCGCACGCCTACATTGACAAGGACGGTTGGATCGTGGTCTACTACCCGAAAGAAGAGCCCCCGAGCAAGCTTTTCCAGTGGATCGGCTACCAACGGGATGTGATCACCACCACTACGCTACGGGATATCCTGAGGTCACTTGTCGGGAAGCTCGGCCTCGATGTCCCCAAAGTCGACGGAGATATCCGTTACTACCATTTCCAGTACCCCGAGGCCACCAAGCTCCTGATCGTGGTGGACACGACTGAAGGTTCCGATAGCTTCCGGTACACGATTCCCTATGGCATAACGGTGTATGATGCCTCTGCGTCGCACCGCGGAGCAGGAATCACAAACCGCCCCGGTTACGGAGACCGGGGATGGTCAAAGACAACAATCGACGGAACAGAGTACATAAGCGCCGGAACGGGCACATATACCTACACTTTCAATCTCAAGGAGGAACACCGATCACTGGGTAATACCCACACCGTCAGCGTCGGCTGCGAATGGCAAGGCTGGGTAGGCATCGCTATTCTGTTCCTTTACCGATAAGGGGCTTTGGATGGACAAGACATGGATTTTGGTTTTAGTTGGGGTTGGGCTTGTGCTCCTGGTCTTCTTTCTTCTTCAGCCTTCTCTTCCAACACCTATTCTAAGACAGCAAATCGAGATTGAAGAGGCCGACATGTCCCAGGAGGAGGATCTTGTGCCTTCGGCGGATCTCACTGCAGCCGTTCGGAAAGTTCGGCCGCGCCTGATCATTAATCATGGAGCCACCTCCTCGGCACTAGCGCCCCGATCTTCTGACGGGTTGATCAACGCAGCTGCCAAAGTGACTCCACGGATCATGTTCGAGTATGCCGCTACCACGACTGCGTGGTTACTAACAGGATCGGTGGAACTCACCGAGGTAACAGCCAAGGTCACCCCGCGGATCTTGGTGGAGCACGCCGCAACTAGTGCTCTCACTCAGAATCTGCAGGGCTCAGAGGCTCTGATTGCCGCCACAAGCCAGGTGACTCCACGGGTGCTCATCGAACACGCCGCTACAGGCGAGGTCCAAACCCCAGAGCCGCCGCCGTGCATCCTGCCTTGCCCACCGCATCCTTGAGCCCGGTTTTCTCTTGCGTTAGTGCTTGGTGATCATGGTTAAGGCCTGTGAAGCTTCACAAGGAGGAGCGGAATGTTAGTTGAGTCATCGCAAAGAGACGATGCCGCTTTACCTGCTCATTTTGGGGTTTCACCAAGAGAAGACCAAGCCAAACCCTGGCGATACGAAGAAGCGTTCACGTATCTTGATTTGAATGTACAGCCGCCACCTATCGGTCAGTCGAATATCCTCCAGACCCGCGATGGCGACAACACTCCAGCTTGAGAAGTCGAAATCAGTCGTAAAGACAAACCCCGGCCCGATTCCTGCGTAGGCTCCCAGGCCCTCGAAGCGAAGACCCAGAACCGCATATACGTCGAAGATAAACAACTGCATGTTCAATGGTAGTGGACCAAGACTGAAGGTCGGTCGAAGGCTAACAGACATCTCAGAGCCCAAGCCAAGCAGAGGCACGTCCAAGTCAGAATCAAGGAAGAAGCCTCCCCCCGCAATATCCAGAGGTTCAGAAGAGACACCAACTCCGAGACGCGCGCCGCAAACAGCCCCACCAAACGTGAGAACCATCACCAGAAGTCCAGCAATAACCCTCATATGCTTTGTGCGCATTGCACTCTCCTTTCTCAGCGAACGATCCTGATTTCTATACTCGCCTCTTTCAAAAGTAGGCTGCAAGTTCAGCCTTGACCTCATCCGTAATGTCAACGAGTTTCGCAGTATTGCGGTAGATGATGACGTTCTTCGTGCGAAGTACGAGGTCATAGCCATTTCTGACTGCGATTGTTTCTGCTGCTTGTACGATCTTCGCGGTTGCGGCTTGGGTAAGGAGCTGGTCGAGCTGAGTGAAGGCGTTCTTCACCTGAGTATGTCGGGTTTCAGTCTCTTGTGGATCGAGCACGCCAACTCGTACCGTCGATACGAGGTTCCTCATCATGTCGATCACTGGCTGTGCCTCTTCTCGGAGCCGCTCCAAGTCATGGCGGATGTCAGCAAATTCCGCAGAAGCGATCATTCTGTCGATTGTTCCAATATCGATGTTCAGCTGAGCTTGAAGGATTTCCACTTCCAGTTCAGTCTGCCGGCTTTCGTACTCCTCCTTGGAGACCGTGCCAGCCAGATACTGCTGCTGCAGTTCTAACTTTTCCTTCTGCTTGTCTAGCGCCTTCTGACGCAAGTCTTGCACCGCGTCAGTGAAGACGGTGAACGCCTCTTCGGCGTTCAGATAAGCAATGTTGAGCGGATGGGTGGGCTTTGTCTCCAAGTTCGCCACTCGGTCCTTGAGCGGCTGCATCTCGTTGTTGAGAAGTCCTTCGATGCGTGGCTCCAGCTCAGTCCCTAGGGCCAAATATCCTTCACGAGCCTGTTCAATCTGGACCTCTAACCCAGCGGTTTGTGCGACAGAGTTTTCGCGTATCTCATGAAGCTTGAACTCCAATTCAGCCCCTTGTGCAAGGAAATCTTCGTGAGCTTGTTCCAGCTGCAACTGTAGAGCGGCAATTTGTTGCTGTTGGCTCGACGTCTGTTCTTCCAGTTTTGCTACTCGATTCTTGGCACTCTCGTAGCCCGCGAATAATAACCCTGCCGCAACCAGTGCGATGAGTGAGATAATGACACCGGCTATTCTCATTGTTCCTCCTATCTGCCTTGGCCAGAATACGACCTCATTTCCCACTCAACTCATGGTAGATAACAAGTGCCATAAGCGTGACACAAATCGTTACCAGCAACCTTACAGATTTGTGAAATTGTGACCAAACCAGACCATATCACAAAATTTCGCATTTGTGAATTAGAAGCAAAGTCATTCCTCCCCACTGTTGACATTTTCGTCACATCCTGATATTGTAGATCACTTGCCTATTAGGTGAGCAGAAATCATTCACAGAGGTGATCGGTTTCGAGATATTTTCATCCTAAAGGAGGGCTGGTAAGATGAATGGAGGTAGCTGGTGGTGGCTGTTTGGGATTGTTGCTGTCGGTGCGGCTGTCTTGCTGCTTACGATACCTAGCGCAAAACCTTTGATTCCGCCATATGTCGATGCAGGACCGGATAGTAGAGTTGATGAATGTGCCAGTATTCGGCTTGCGGCTGAAGGATTCGATCCCAATGGTGGTCCTATTACGTTTAACTGGACTGCTGAAGGCAATCGTGGGTACTTCGACGAAGTTCACGCCCTACAGCCGGTCTATACAGCTCCAGAGATCTGCGGAGACTCGGAAGACGTTGTACTAACTCTTACTGTTACAAATGAACGTGATCTTAGCGCGAGCGACACTGTGATGATTCGGGTTTGCGAGGCGATTTGCCCACCGCCCGTGGCTCCGTGCCAGCCTCAGGTACCGGCCCCTAGTGGTGTGACAACACTTCCGTCGTATTGTCCGCTCACGGTTCCTGAGGAGTGTGAGGAAGAGGTCACGGCAAAACAGTGTCCAGTGGTGAACCGGCCGCCGTTTGTCGATGCTGGAAAGGATGTTGTTGCTAATGAGTGTGTGAGTATTCAGCTGACTTGCACGGCCTCAGATCCGGATGGCGATCCACTGATGTATTACTGGAGTTCTGCAGGTGGTCGTGGACAGTTCAATAATCCACGCATACTCCACCCAACCTATATCACGCCAGCACTTGATTCTAACGAGTCAGAGGACATTCTGCTGACGCTCACAGTAACGGACAGCCACGGCGCGAGCACCTCAGACTCAATGGTAGTCCGTGTAAATGCTGTCAATCGTCAACCAGTAGTGGATGCCGGGGAGAATGTGACGATCAGTGAGTGCTCAAGTGTTCAGCTGACGTGCACGGCGTCAGATCCTGATGGCGGTCCGCTAACGTATTCCTGGAGCGCAGCCGATGGTCGTGGGCAGTTCGACAATCCCTGCGTGCTCCACCCCATTTATACTGCACCTGTGCTCGTTGACTGTAGAACAAAAGAGATTGTGCTCACCCTTACCGTGACGGACAGCCATGGTGCAAGAGCTTCGGATTCAATGGTTGTTTATGTAAAGGCAGTCAATCATCCGCCAGTGGTTGACGCAGGAGGGGATGTAACGATTAACGAGTGCTCAAGTATTCAATTGACCTGCACGGCGTCAGATCCCGATGGGGATTTGCTTACGTATTATTGGACTGCAAAAGATGATCGGGGACAATTCGATAATCCCCATGTGCTTCACCCAACCTACACTGCGCTGGCGCTTGATTGCGAGACGGCCCAGGACATAGTGCTTACTCTCACAGTGACCGACAGCTGTGGTGCAAGCGCCGCAGATTCGCTGGTTGTCCATGTCAGTGCTCTTAATCGTCCACCGGCAGCGGATGCGGGAGAGGATGTAACGATCAATGAGGCCTCAAGTGTACAGTTGACTTGCTCGGCGTCTGACCCTGATGGGGATCCGCTTACCTATCACTGGAAAGCAGCAGGTGATCGTGGACAGTTCGATGATCCACACATACTTCACCCAACCTACACCACGCCGGCGCTTGATTCCAGCGAGACAGAGGATATTGTGCTGACACTCACAGTGACCGATACCCACGGCGCGACTGCCAGCGATTCGCTGGTTGTGCATGCCCATAAGCTAAGCCCGCCGCCTAGCTGTCCTGTCTCCCCTACGCCTCCTTGCCAATCCCCCCCTTCAACCAAATCGGTGAATGAAGGCGGCTGCATTCAGCTTCACGGTGAAGTAAGCGATCCCGACAGCAACCTTGTTCGGTTTTGGTGGACAGCTGACAAGGGGTCGTTCAGTGATGCGACCTCGCTTGATCCCATCTATTATGCACCAATGACTGGCTGTTGTGGCGGGGAAAACGTGCTGATCACGCTAACCGCTATGGACAGTTGCGGTGCGACAGGAAGTGACGGCCTCATAATGCATGTAAACGATGTCAATCGTCCACCAGTAGTGGATGCGGGAGAGGACGTAACGATCAGTGAGTGCTCAAGTGTTCAGTTGACTTGCACGGCTTCTGATCCAGACGGTGACCCATTAACATACTACTGGACTGCGGCAGGCGGTCGTGGCCACTTCGGCAATCCATGTGTACTTCATCCAGTGTATACCGCTCCGACAAACGGATGCAATGAAACACAGGATATCGTTCTAACTCTCACAGTAACGGACAGTCGTGGTCAATGTGCGAGTGACTCGATGATTGTACATGTGGGAAGCACGAATATTGCACCCAAGGTTAAGGCTGATCCATAGCATTGATGACTAGTAGCCAGCTATGTGTAACAGGAAAATCAGGTGACATCTGTCTCGAAGGATTGCACAAGCTGCGCACGCGCTGTGAGGGAGAAAGGAGGACAAAACGATGAAAGGCGGTAAGACGATTTTCTTGCTTTTGCTTGTTTCTCTCTTCTGGGCTTTCTTTCCGACGTTTTCAGCGGAAGTCGGAATTGGCACAATTGCCCACATTTGGGGAGAGTACCCTTCTGGTGAGTACGGCTTTCTTAATCGTTTCAGTTACACAATCGGCCCCCTTATTTCTTTCGCCACGAACAGTCTCACATGGGATTTCTGGTACGGAACGGATCCGATCCAGAATGGCTGGATAGGCCAACAACTTCCACCGATTGATACAGGCGAGGTGAAGGTTCAGCTCCATGAGCTTGGTTGGCGAACGTCACTTGCCACGCCTTTGTTCCTTTCCGCCAGTTACTCCCGCCTCCGCTGTACTGTGACACCTGTACCCTGCAATGAGCAATATGTTGCTGGCGGATGGGTAGCCCACCAGCTGACCGCGGGGGGTGGGCTCAGATTCGGTCGCCTCTGGGCACTCGCTGAAGCAGGTGTGAGGTGGTGGGACTGGGTTGATATTCCTACGTATGGTGAGCCGTTTGAAACCGCTCTCTATCTCGCGAGTGGTTTCACCGTACCGACGAGCAGCATTTCAGCCACAGACGTCAGGCATGGTGTTGACAGCCTTTCCGTTGCATTTGAAGAAACTTTTCCACTCACCTGCGATGAGTGGGAGTGGGAAGGTCAGGCCGGACGGATAACCACGATAGAAGAGCAGCTTTCCATTCAAGTAAAGGAAAGAGGCCAGAGGGTTATGCAGCGCTTCTGCTGCGAGGAAGGACGTTTTGTCCTGGACGTCGATATAAGTCCATTCACGTCGTACAACGAGAAGCATTTCTTTGGAGTTGTCCTTCGCTACGAGGATGATGACAATTTCTATGCTTTTGAAGTCCGTGCAGATGGGTATGTCCGTTTTACGAGGGTTATCGACGGAGTGTGGGAGACTCTCGCCGATTGGCAACGAACAGTCGCATACGATCCCGGAGAAAAGAATCATTTAAGAGTCATTGCTCCCGGAAACAGATGCGTATTCTATCTAAACGATAGGCGTGTACTGAGGGTCCGCGAGGTATCTTTCCTTAAAGGGGATATTGGTCTCTTCGCAGGTACTACTGGCGAGCCTGGCACATGGGTCTTTTTTGACAACTTGACAGTAAGGGCCATTCCACCGAACACGCTTCTGGATCCACGCAGTGAAAGAACAAAGGAATATGAGTATGCCGAAAGATTTGGCCTAGCCCTCCTCGGGGGAGCGGCAGGATTGTGGAGCTTCTCTCAAGGCTACGACTTTCTTGGTTTCATTTTCACAGCAGAGTCTCTATACGAGCTTTTCTCAGACTCCACGCACTTGATCGTTGTAGAATGACGTAGGGTTGCCTTTGAGCAATTCGCTGAGATCAATGGATAGAAACACGGGCCTTTCAAGAGTCATCGCAGTACGCGATAGCCAAAATGAACTGTCGCGGCTTCACTCGCCTTCCCGGTTTATTTGGAGGAGTGATCCATTATGACTAGAAGAGCAATTGAAGTAGGGTTATTAGTGAGTTTTGTGTGGGTTGTGATCGGAATTGTGGGCTGTGACCTCTTGATCGACGCAAATCGTACTTTGGAGCCTTTTGAAAGTGAGGACGGGCGCGGCATCCTGTATTTGGGGATGAATGATACGGTTCACTGTAGTGGCAACGCTGACAATGACGGTAGCTGGACGGTCGCTATTCAAATAGTAGGGAAGTCGTTTACCGTCGAGGTACATGCAAAAGGGAGTTCGTGGCAAAGCACGGGAATCCAGATAGGAAGTGCCGATGAAGTCTCTTTCACTGCAACAGGTCAAGTGCGCTATCTCGTCGGACCGGATGCATCAGAGGAGTTTTGCGGGCCAGACGGCATAGGGGGGGATACCTCTGATCCCTGTTACTTGGCGCCGGGGCTGCCAAGGCACTCGTTGGTCGGAAGAATTGGCCCGGGTACTCCATTTCCTATCGGTGCGAAAGCGACTTATCCAGATGGCGCAGCTGCGGATGGAAGAGTAGAGGTGCCAAATTTCGTTGCCGAAAACTTGTCGTGGGAATTCATTCCGCTTTCCGAGGGAAGTGAGTGGTTCCTACGCGATGCAACGGCCGACTGGCATCCAACCTATCATCCCCCAAGCACGATCCTGCAAAAGGTAGGCGAGGAAACCACTGTAATCAATGGCGTGGAATGCTATGTCATAAGCACGCAGGTTGGAGATGAACCTATTCAGTACAGCTACGTACACAGGGCCGAAGACGGCATCTATGAGTATGGCCGAAAGACTGGAACCTCCGAGCCGACGCGCTTTACATCACCCATTCCGCTGTATCTACTTCCGTTTGAAAAGGGGAAGAGCTGGACCTACGAAGTGGGCGGAGAGATAACCAGCGTTACGGTACTCTTCCAGGAAGGGGTAATAATTTCGCCCACAGCAGCCACCCCTGCCCAAGTACATCGATACTGTTGGAAACTTGAGATCAAGCGAAACGGCGTGATCGAAAACGAGTGGTACGCTCGGGGAGTAGGCCGGGTAAAGTACGTAAGGGAGTCTAGAAACTTCGAACTAATCAGCTACGAGATTGAATGACGATTTGACGAGGGATAGCATTCGCATGCCCCACCCGGAAGGGTGGGGATAAGAATGCTGCTGCCTCAAAGGCAGCGTGGTGTGGTGGCATGGTGATGAAGAGAGCCAGCCACCGGTTTCACGAAGAGAGGAAGAAACAGCCAGAGCGGCTACGGTTGATTTGAGAAAGCCCCGCCCGGAAGGGCGGGGTTCTTTACTGTAGAAGGGATCAACGAGCAGGGATACCGCGAGGTGATTGGTGTCGCGATGGCGCCAGGAGAAGACACGTCGAGTTGGGGAGAGATCTTTCGGGGACTGATCGAGCGGGAACTGGATCCGTCAGAGGTCGTCTGTGTGACCTCCGACGACCATCTTGGGTTGCGTGATGCCCTGCAGAGGTACTTCCCTCACACAGCGTGGCAACGCTGTCAATCCCATTACCAG
>Ga0307378_10009324_pt1 | contig 12920 bp, 11 predicted proteins | sample UN1MG_FD_202238 | JGI IMG/M metagenome (GOLD analysis project Ga0307378, IMG submission 202238) | Soil microbial communities from Risofladan, Vaasa, Finland - UN-1 | ecosystem: Environmental > Terrestrial > Soil > Coastal area > Acid sulfate soil | place: Finland: Risofladan, Vaasa | collected...
CAAAACTCGGCGTTTTCTCGTGTTTTCGGCTCAATCGTCGCCGACTCATCCGAACAGAACCGGTCACATTCCAGCGACCCTTTGTCAGGAGGTCTGAACCTGCACAGCGAATTTGTAGACGCCGGCCGGCAGAGGCGGGCTGGTCCACTCGATCGTATCGGCGTCGAGACCAAACTGGCCGTGCCCGAAGGTGCCCTTGCCAAACCCGACCGCGGCCGCTGAGTCATAGCCGAAATCGCCTGAGCCGAATTCGCTCATCGCAAAGCCTGCTTTGTCCTGCCAGGCGGGCCAAATCCGGATTGGCGAATCCGTCAGCGGATTGTTGTAATCAATCTGGCCCGTTCCGTTGTCAAAGTAGATGATCGCAGTGGCTTCGGGCGGCAGATTCTGACTGCGCAGGAGTGTAAGTCTCACCCGTCCGCTGTCTGCCGGCGGCGGGGTAAGCTCGCCGCTGAAATCCGTATCCGCGTCTTCCGGCTCGACCGCGAAGACCTCTATCCGAACCGGTGATTCCAGAGAAGTGGGCATCGGAACGACCATCTGTCGTTGCTGACTGTCGAGTGTTGTCCCAGCGTATCGACCGTTGACGTACACCTGATGAAACTTGCCGGTCCACGTCGAACGCCATTGCACCAAAGCAACGCGCGGAGCCTGGACGCACGCGCCATCCGAGCGGATCCCGCCTGGCAGTGGAAATGCTCGAACTGAATGTATGCCGCCGTCGATGAGTGACATCTCTCTACACCTTTTGTTACGCCAACTGCGTATAAACGATTTCGTAATCAACGCTGATGCCTGCACCGTCCGCGTGTTCGTCATTGACCTTGAAGGAGTCCATGCGGAGGTTGCTGAACTGCCGGCCGTCGGCGGCGACCAGCGCGTGCGTGCCGCCGTCCATGTAGGCCGATATCTCGCTGATCCTCTGGTCCATCTGCGCTCGGCTCTTGGCCCGGAGCGTGCCTCTCTGCCTTATTCTTCTGCTGCGTTTTCCCATGTCGATGCTCAGCACGCCATTCAATCCCGGCACGGTTCGTTCAATCGAATCCCGGCTGAAACTGCCGACATCGATTTCCAACGACTGGGCGTCAAACAATGCATATCCATCCAAAGTGACTCTCATCTGCCTTCTCTCAATCAATCCCGCACTAACCTTCCGGCGGCTCCGATCTTGGTGACATCCGCCACTCCGTCGGAGCCTACGTCGATGCTCAGCCGGCACCGTCCCCGCGCCCTGTCGAAGAGCTTTTGATAGTGAAGGCTCTTCTTCCAGTAGTTCTCATTCTGGGCCTTGCCGGCCAGCATCGCGTATGCGATGGAGATCACGGCAAAGAGCGATGCCATTCGCAGCACGCTCGCATCCAGCACGTCTTCAACATCGATCTCGGACGCCGGATTGCCTGGGGCGATGCCGAAGTATTCGGTTAACTGAAAGGCAACTTCATTCGCTTGCGGCCCAAATGTGCTGATGCGCCAGGATACATCCGTTGCGGCAGGCGGTGCGACGGCGGGGGCCTGGCCGTCCGGCCTGAGCACGGAGACGGTGAGCTGCGTCGCCGAATTAACTGAGACGATTTCATACGTACCATCGAGTGAACCGTCGGTAGATTGCAGATATATGACTCCGCCGGCTGTGACCCAGGCAGTGACAAAATCCGCGCCGCTGGCGGTAAACGTCGTTCCGCTGAGTGTCCCGCCCGTTCCCGCCGCCACGACCTGCCACGGCAGATGCAGCTCTCCGAACAGGATCGGTTCGTATTTCAAGATGTCCACATCGTTTGAGAAACTGACCATTTTGTTCTTCTCCTTGCGAGGACGGAATCCCGCGTTTGGCGCGGGATTCCATCCGCACAAAATCCCGCGATGTATTGCGGGGCTGAATACTTAGCTGATGCTCAGATCACGAATCAGGCCGTGAGCGGCTTCGTTCTTGAGCTCAACGGTATATTCGCCGATCAGCTCGCCGCACTCGTAGTCGCCGGCGCTGGCCAGAGGCTTGAAGTGGAAACTCCGTCCGGCCAGGGGCAGCACATTGATGCGAGATGAATCCAGCAGCAGCGCAGCATCCTGCGGCATCCAGCGGGTCGTGACGATTCTGCAAATGCCGAAGTCGCTTTCGTAGATGCTGACCATATCGGTGAAAGTCGTGTCATTGGCTCCGTAGCTTCGGCTGTCCGCGCAGAACGCATTGATCTTTCGCTTCTGAAAACCGCCGACGACAATCAGATCCACGTTGCCGCTGCTGTTCTCCCAGATTTTCCGCAGCACGTAATTGATCTTGGCCTCATCCAGATCGGTCCCGCTCGGGAAGCCCGCATCGCCCGTGTGGAAGACGTTCGTTGCCAGATGCTGGACGATTCCCCTCATCGACCTTCTGACCGCATCGCTGCCTTCGGGGTTGCTCGCCGGCCGGCCGCCGTTGAGCACGGTGTTCTCCAGGTCGCGAATCATCTCTCGCAGCCGTTCCTGCTTCTGATAGTCCATCTCGTCGGCCAGGCCCAACTGGCTCGCCGCCATATCCGTGCCGCTGACTTCGACGGTGGCGGTGAATATCTGGGTGTAGTTGCCGCACCGGGCGCGATTGGTGAACCTGGCGCCGGGCTTGTCGGCTCCCTCGAGAGCGGCATTGCCGAGAATGTTAATCACCTTGTTGTCGGCCAGGCTCTCCGGCGTGGTGCCGGCGTAGCCTCGCACGACCGTCAGCGTATTGGTTGCGACGCCGGTCACGAGCATCAACTCCTCACTGCCCTCGACCTGAATCTGGTCGCCCACGCGGAACCGGCTGCCGTTATCGACAACAAAATCCGTGTCGGCCGCGGGGTCCGTGAACGTGCTGTCGTTGATCGCGTCCTTGTTGGGAAGCAGCTCATCTTCGAGCCATTCGTGATGCGTGCTGGTGGCCTCGCGCATCGGGTTGCCGAGAGCGTCCAGCAAGGGCGTCTCGTATGGCGAAATAATCCCGATCAAATCACAAACGTCCTCGGCCAATTCCGGCAGGGTCGTTCCAGCGGAATACGTTGCTTTTCCTGTAAATGCCATGTTCTTACTCTCCTTTAGATGTATCTGTCATTCCTGCGGAAGCAGGAATCCATATTCTCTTGTTACCTTTGCACACGAAGTGTCGCACGCTATAGAAAGTTTCTTCGCAGTCTCAGGTACTCGTGCAAATCGGCTCGGCTGCCGGATGTGGCTGCTTTCTTTGCGGCCCTTTCGAGGATCGTTTCGTTGCTTGTCAGGCGGTCCCTGGCCCCGGCGGTTTTTGCCGGCGCGGCGCCTGCACCTGCGCCGCCGAACAGATATTGCTTTTCCTTCTTCAACTGCTCGATCACGCCGGTTGCATCCACCTGAGTCTGGCCCTGCATTCTGGCCTTGGCAATGAGCATTGCCGTTTCCAGATCGACGGCTCCCGCGGCGGCCAACTGCCGGACCAGCTTCTGCTCGGCTTGGACGCTGTTCAACTGCTCCGAGAGCTGCGCGGTTTGCGTCTGTGCCTGGGCCAACTGCTCGGCCAGGACTTCAAGTTTCTTCTCAGCGCTCTGCGCCCTTTTGCGATAGCGGATGGATTCGGCGACAGGGACAAGCCTGGTGCTATCATTGTCACCTGCCCCTGCGATGTCTTCTGACAAAACATCCTGCGTCTCAATCGGACTCATAAACTCTTCCTTTCTGCACTATGAATTCTCGTATCCCAACTCTCTGAGCACTTGCTCGGTCGGTACGCCCAGCTCTTTCTTGATCTGGGCTTCCTTCAATTTTTCCATCGTGTTCTCGGGCAACGGACTCGGGAAAATGATCTCGACCTGCCTGTCCGTCTCAGAAGTCTTGTAGATGTTGGCGGCATCGAGCATCGCCAGAACCATTTGGCAGATCTTCCTGAGTCCCTCGCTGTAGGTGAATCTCTTTCGTTCGGTTTTCGAGAGCGTTCCCATGAGCGTTAGCCGAAGAGCCACAGCGCTTGTCAGGTTGCCAACCTTGTTGTTCAAGACCCCGGCTACAATTGGGGTCACGGCGCTGACTTTGTCCATTGCCTCTCTGATCTCGGCGATGTGCCGGGTCTCGCTGGGCGTTGCGGCGTCGCCCCCGAACTCTTCGATCGACGCCTCCGGGTTGTCTGTGTACCACATCCTGCCCGGCGCGACGGGTTTATCCTCGAAGCCCTCGATCCCTTTGCCCAGGTACATCTTGAACGACTGGAACGTAATCCTGCTGGCCCTGTCACTCAATCGGGTATTGAGCTCATCCTGCAGTGGGATCAGCGGCTCGACGTCGCTGAGCCCTTCGTAGTAGTAAGGCTGAGCGATGTTCTGAATATGCACGACCGGCAGAAAGCCCCAGGGCAAGAAGTCTTGTGCGACGAGTTGCTTATCCTCATATCGCTGCCATGCGTCTGCGGAAGTAATCTCGGTTACGGCCACGACCTGCGGTCCCTGGCCGCCTCGCTTACCGCCCGACAGCAGCCTCGCCAGAAACGAGCTTTTCCCGCTGAGGGCGTTTTTCTTCTGGCAGAAGTGCTGCACATAGTAAAGCGTGTTCTTGTAGTCATTTTCATCCAGAACAGGCAGTGCTCTTGGCGCTTCAATCAGCTCGAGGTCGATTGCCTGTGCCAATCGCAGCACATCATCGAGTAAGAGGGTTTGGGTGGAGGAGGAAGTGACGCGTTCGATGATTTCATCGTCAGGCCTGACGAAACAATCGACAAAGCCGTACACGCTTCCGAGCACCGCCATATCCTGGAGAAATCCTATCTCGCCGTTGGCCGCAAACACAGCCTTTAGAACGCTCTCAATTTCTGCACGCTTTGGCTCATCCGGAGATTTGGAAACAAAAGTAATGGGCTTGCCGAAGAGAAAATCGACGGTTGCGTTCGCCCGCCACGCGATGTCGTTCTCGATGACAACTTCTTTCCGCTGCACTTGGCTGACGGGCCTTGCCCCGAAGACCCCCGTGTGAGCTGAATGTACGAGGCCGGTGATTCTGGCGGGCAGGCCGTATTCCTGAGCCTGCACGTAACAGCGGCCGGATTCGTTCAGCTTGCGCTCGGAAGCGCCGGCGCCCGTCGCCTCGATTCTCGGGTTGGCGTAGTAGTCCCACAGCTTTCCGAAATGTCTCTGGGTATCGACCGACTGCGTATCAACCAGCCACTCGATGTAGTCGGCGTCAAGCTGCTCATCGTCAAAGATATCAAGCTCAAATCCCATATCTTGCTCTCCTGTATTCAATTGCCAACCCGACCTTTCCCCAGCCGGCCCCGGCTCAGCGCCGCTCGGCGATCAACGTCGCCTCTACAATTGGACCACCCTGCACGATTCATCAAAAAATCTACAAAATTGTAGATGGGCTTCTCGCGGTAAGTTCTCGTTCGAAAAGGAATAAGAATTTTCTTCCGCCTCGCGTTTTTTGTTTTCAACTACCAGCACGATTCGTTAAAAGTCCGTGACAAATCGCCCTCAAATTCGCGTTTGACAAAACCTGCCGCCTGGCATATACTGTTTTGGTTCAAGATTCTGCCGGCGTGGGCTGACTGCACTTTCTTTTGCTGTCTGCCTCGGAGCTCGGAGAGGGCCAATCAAGAAATGAAAGGGACAAGATGGGCCAGAAGACAGAAGACAGAAGACAGGAGACAGAATACAGGAGGATGGTCAGACGCGTCGGACTGGTCCGACAGGTCGGACGGGCTTCGGCGGTTGTCTTTGCGGTCTTAATGGCGGTCGGGCCTGCCTTGGGGGCTGTTCCTGCGCTGCCGCACCCGGCTATCCCGAACGGCTTTGGCGTCAACATCCACTTCACCAGGCAAACGCGCGACCTGGACCTGATCGCCCAGGGGGGATTCAAGTTCATTCGGATGGACCTGTCGTGGTCGGGCGTGGAGAAAGCCAAAGGCGTTTACGACTTTGAGAAGTCCGGCTACGATGCTTTGACCAAGGGCTGTACGGAACGAGGCATCCAATTGCTTTACATTCTTGATTACAGCAACAAACTCTACGAGGAAGACCGGTCCGTCCGCACAGAAGAAGGACGCAAGGCGTTTGCCGCCTTCGCCGAGGCGGCGGTGAAACGATACGCCGGAAAAGGAATCCTCTGGGAAATATGGAACGAGGCGAACATCAAGCAGTTCTGGAACCCGCAGCCCAGCGTCGAGGACTACTGCAAGCTGGTGGAAGCGACGGCTCCGCGTATCAAAGAAGCAGACTCCAGCGGCCAGGTTGTGGCCGGAGCCACGTCGCAGATACCGATGAGTTGGCTCGAAGATTGTTTCAAATTGGGCCTGCTCAAGTGGATCGATGTGCTGAGTGTCCATCCCTATCGCTCGAAGCCTCCGGAGACGGTCATCGGGGACTACGCCAAGCTTCGTGATCTAATCAAGCAGTACGCCCCGGCGGGCAAAGACATCCCCATCATCTCGGGCGAGTGGGGATACTCGAACATCAACTGGGACAAGTCCCGCCTGACGGAACAGCAGCAGGCCGAGTATCTGGCGCGAATGTTCCTGGTCAACCTTCACCAGGGCATCCCCGTCAGTATCTGGTATGATTGGAAGAACGACGGCGCCGATCCCAACGAGAGGGAGCATAACTTCGGAACGGTCGGTCGCGACCTGAATCCGAAGGCGGCTTATCTGGCCGCGAAGGTTCTGTCTTCCACGCTGGCGGGCTATTCTATCGACCGGAGGCTCGATCTTGGCAGCGAAGAGGACTTTGCCTTGCGACTGACCAATGGACAAAACGAGGCGATTGCATTTTGGACGCTGGGTCAGAAGCATACCGTCACTCTGCCCGTCGATCCCACTGAGGTGACCCTTGTCGGCATCTACGGCGGCAAAGTTGTCATCAACTGGAAAACCGAGAAACTGAAGCTCCGCGCCGAGCAAAGCCCCCAGTATCTTCTCATCAAGCCAAAGAACAAATGACCCCCGCCCACGTCGTCTGCGAGTGCTCAGGCGATCCGTGAGAGAAGGGTCCTGGTGCGGGTCTGATTGTTACGGGGTCTCCTCTTTGAGCAGAAGCTGGAGAATGTCCGCCTTGTTCGGCAGCGCCTCGAGTGAGCCGAACTTCGTGCAGGCCAGCGCTCCGGCCGCCGAAGCGAACTTAGCTGCGGCTCTGACGTTGTTCTCGACGGCGCAGTAGGCCGCCAGCGCCCCCGCAAACGCGTCGCCCCCGCCCGTGTGGTCCACAAGCTCGATCTCGAAGGCCGGTATGTGGTCGGCGCTGTCTCTGTCAATGACCATACAACCTCGCCGGCCCATTGTGATAACGGCGTAGTCCACGCCGCGGGCGACCAGGTCCGAGCCGATCAGCTTGGCGGCCCGAATATTCGCCGTGGATTGCTCGGTGATATCGGCGGCCTCGTACAGATTTGGGATCAGGATATCGGCCGTAAAGTACTCGATGGGAAGCTCGCCCGCTTGTTTGCTTGCCTGTTCCAGCGGTCTGACGGGATTGAGGATGACCTTGACACCATACAATTCCGCACAGCGAAGCGCGCTGACGATGGCTTCTTGGGGCAACTGGCCGTGAATCAGGCAAACGTCGGCCTCGGCGATGATTTGCTCGGCGTCGGCGATGTCCTGCGGCAGCAGAGCGGTGTTGGCGCCGGCGTAATAGCAGGAAGCGTTCTCGCCTGCGGCGTTCACAAACGTTACGACCATGCCGGTGTTCTTGGCCTCGGCTGCGCGGACAAATTCCGTACTTACGTTGTACTCGGTCAGGCTGTTCTTGACCATTTGCGCGAAGGGATCGCCGCCGACTTTGCTTATCAGATGGACCTGGCAGCCGCACAACGCGGCTTCTACCGCCTGGGTTGGCCCAGGGCCGGCGGTTCTATACGAAAGGGCCGAGCCGCTCACGCTCTGCCCGGGCGGTGGGATTTGGGCGCAGCGTATCGCCATATCCACATAAGTGCCGCCGACAACAACTACTTTTGGACCCCTTCCCGACATAAGTTGCCTCTGTCCTGTGCAAAAACTTCTTCAAGCTGTACTCTTCAACCCCTTCGGCGATTCAGTATAGTTGTCCGAACGTCAAATGCAAAACCTTTTTCCAGGCAATATTCAACACCGTTCTTCTCGGATGCAGTTCGGCGGCTGAATATTCTGCCTGGCCAGCCATCGTGCGATCACTTCGACGATATAGTCGATTTGTTCCTGGGTGAGCGACTCGCCTTTGGGGATCCCGTGCCACTTCTGAAGGCAGCCCCGACAGCAGGTGGCGGTCGCGTGCTGAGCGATAAAGACCGGGTGGTTTTTCATCGGCGTCTGCCGGCCGTCGTTTGGAGGGTTGGCATCCGCCAGCCGAGTACTAATGAAATCCCGGGCGTGCTCCAGAATCTTGGCGAGACCCTTCTGTCTGAGGTATTGCGCCTCCTTGCCGGCCAGCCGAAACCGGCTGCGAAACCCCGACCGCCCCAACGCCGCGAATAGCTCGTCCATATCACGCATAGACCGTTTCCTCGGATATCCTATGCTGTAATTTAATGCAAAGGTGCAACGGGGTCAATCTAACATCAAAGGACGCCTGTTTTCCCAAAAAGGGCATATTTCCTATATAGGAAAATGGCTCTCGTGCTTGACGGTGAGTGTCTGTTCTGGTACACTACACTCCAGCGATATGGGAAAAGCCGTTTGTGATCCTGTAATTATGAATTAGAAACGTGGGGGCAGGAGGATATAAAAGTGGTAATTAACAACCATGTACGAATTTCACGAACAATCCCCTTAATAATTTCGTTTTTCCTCTTATTCATTGTGCAAACAACATCTGCATTATCCATTATTGGTTGGGGTAGCAATGTTTACGATCAGGCCGCACCACCTGGGGGAAATGACTTCGTAACGATAACCGCAGGCAGTAACCATAGCCTAGCACTTAGATCTGATGGTTCTATTATCGGATGGGGTAATAATTTTGATAGTCAGGCTAAACCACCTGGAGGCTACGACTATGTAATGATAGCTGCAGGTGGCACTCACAGTTTAGCCCTTAAGTCGGACGGTTCTATCGTTGGCTGGGGAGCAAATTGGTCTGGCCAGACCGATCCACCTGAGGGTAACGATTTCATATCAATAGACACCGGTGAATTTCACAGCCTAGCCCTTAAGGCAGATGGAACTATAGTCTGCTGGGGTTACGACTATTATGGTCAGACTAGATCACCTGCAGGTAATGGCTTCGTGGCAATAGCCGCAGGAAGTGACCATAGTTTAGCTCTGAAGGCCGATGGCTCTATCGTTGGCTGGGGTAGGAATTATAATTGGAATGGCACTACTTGGATTGGTCAGGCTACGCCACCTGCAGGTAATGACTTCGTGGCAATAGCTGCAGGAAGAGATCACAGTTTAGCTCTGAAGGCCGATGGTTCTATCGTTGCCTGGGGCAAAAATGATGATGGTCAGGCAAATCCACCTGAGGGTAACGATTTTATTGCAATTGCAGCAGGTCATTATCATAGTCTGGCCCTAAAAGCAAACGGTTCTATTGTTGGTTGGGGTGTAAATTCAAATAATCAGGCCACTCCACCGGAAGGTAATAATTTTGTAGCAATAGCAGCTTGCGGGTACCATAGCTTAGCCCTCAGAAAAGTTAATATAGAATACAGCGGTGGTAGTGGTACTTCAGATGATCCATTCCAGATTGCTAAGGCAGAAGACCTAATACTGCTGGGAGAAAATCCCGGAGATTACGACAAGCATTTCATCCTAACCGCTAACATTGACTTGAATCCTGATCTGCCCGGAGGGAAGGTTTTCGATAGAGCTATGATTGCTCCAGATAGCGATAATATGCATCAGGGGTATCAGAGACCTTTATTCTCGGGTGTTTTTGATGGCAATAGCTACTCGATATTGAATCTCAGAATTATTGGCCATAGCTATCTTGGTTTATTTGGGCGCATCGGTCCAGAAGCAAAGATTTCCAATGTAAATCTAAAAAACATATTCATTGAAGGAACCTACGATTACATCGGTGGCATTACGGGGTATAACGATGGGAATATAACAGAAAGCTACATCGAAGGCAACATCAAAGGGCGAAATTCAATAGGAGGGCTTGTAGGTATCAACTGTGGTAGCATTAATCTGAGCCATAGCACAAGTACGGTTATCGGAAGTCAAAAAGTCGGTGGGCTTTTGGGGCTTAACGACGAAGATGGTATTGTCGCAACGAGTTACAGTACAGGCACGGTGATCGGGGATAATACACTCGGTGGCCTTGTGGGTTACAATAACGGCAGTATCAGTAAGAGCTTTAGCCATAGTACTGTAAGAGGAGAGAATTACTACATCGGAGGGCTCGTCGGTTCCAACCTTAATAACATAAGCACAAGCTATAGCGCGGGCAAGGTGACAGGTGACAGGTGATAGTGGCGTAGGCGGATTGGTGGGATGGAACTATGGTTATATAACAGAAAGTTACAGTATCGGTATGACGAGAGGAACAGATCGTGTAGGTGGCCTTGTAAGCTGGAATACCGGTACCGGTAGAGTTGATAGAAGTTTATGGGATACTGAAACCTCGACTCAACAGAACAGCAATGGTGGGATCGGCAGAAAAACTGATGCCATGCAGACGATAAACACATTTCTTGATCAGGGATGGGATTTTGTCGGAGAAACTGTAAATGGAAGAGAGGACATTTGGCTAATGCCTTATGGTGGTGGATATCCGATACTGAGCGTAATACCAATAGGAGAGCAAATATTATCTTCCACGGATGAAATTTATGAGATCGCAACTGCGGCCGATCTGATCACATTGGGCCAAAGGCCTGAAGATTACGATAAACATTTCATCTTGACGGCTGATATCGATTTGGATCCCAATCTACCGGGGAGGAAGGTCTTTGACAAAGCGGTAATTGCTCCGGATACTAATCAGGGCAGCGAACAGTTTGAAGGAACACCCTTTACAGGTATATTTGATGGTAACGGCCATGTCATTAGGAATCTGCATATCGAAGGGCATCGCCACCTGGGATTGTTTGGGAAACTGGGCATTGGGGCGATTGTCTCGAACCTTGGTGTGGAAGCAGTAGAAGTCAGTGAAGGTTCATGTATCAGTGGCCTCGCGGGCTCTAACAGCGGCAGGATTATAGCGAGCTACACCACCGGAGTTGTCACTGGTACTGGTATTTGGGTTGGCGGGCTTGCTGGTTTCAATAATGGACAAATCAAGATGAGTTATAGCACGGCAGTGGTCACTGAATATAGTGGTGTTGGCGGTCTTGTCGGTTGCAATGTAGGTATCATATCATCTTGTTACAGCAGCGGACCGGTCAATGGTCACGATGATGTAGGTGGGCTCGTAGGGTATAATGCTGATCCTGGCAGGATTGAAAACAGTTACAGCAGCAGTCGCGTCAGCGGAATTGCCTGGAATTGGAAAGCGTCGTTTTGGATTGGCGGGTTAATTGGCAATAATTTTTTCGGAACTATTTCAACAAGCTATAGTGTCGGCCCAGTAAGTGGCGATGGAGGAGTGGGTGGTTTCGTAGGAAAAACTACTTTCGGCTCAATAAATGATTGTTTCTGGGACAAAGTGACTACTAATCAGACAGAAGGGATAGGAGATTTTGAATTTACCAATAATAATTTATCTGGCAGAACAACAACGGAAATGATGCGGCAGGATACCTTTATAATAAAAGGCTGGGACTTCGTAGACGAATCGGAAAACGGTACGGACGACTTCTGGAAGATTTGGGATAACTACGACTACCCTCGCCTAATATGGGAGCCTGGGCCAAATACGCCGTTAGTGTTTGTCGATATCAATGATCCGGACTTTTTCGGCCAAATGAGCAAATACGAGGTCACCAACGCCCAGTATTGCGATTTTCTGAACGCTGCCCTGGCTTCCGGCGACATCACGATAGACGGCAATGATGTCTATGGGGACGGGGGAACGAATAGCGGGGAAGATTATGCCGGACAGCGGTATTATCGTTGCGATGGTTCGGGCTATACCGGCTATGGCGCAACCAACGGGGGAGCAGCCCGGATCCATTACAACGAAGGTGAATTCTGGGTTGATGAAGGCTTTGGCAACTATCCCGTGACCTACGTGAGCTGGTATGGGGCTATGGCCTTTTGCAACTACTACGGCTATTACCTTCCTACAGAAGACCAATGGCAGGCGGTTGCCGACTATGATGGCACATATATCTATGGCTGCGGCGAAATCATAGATCCGGGCATTGCCAACTACAGGAATTCAGAGCATCCGGACGGCACTACCTCTGTGGGCAGCTTTGGCGTTTATGGCTACGGAATGAGTGATATGGCAGGCAATGTATGGGAGTGGACAAGCAGCAGCTTAGACAGCAATCGCGTTTTCCGCGGCGGCAGTTTGGGCAGCATTGCTGACGACTGTGTTGTCTCGATCAGGGGCGACGGCATCCCGTACGCCAACTACTGGGATATAGGTTTTCGGGTCTGTCGTTGAGTTTTTTATCCCTTGGATTCTCCCTTTGAGCTTTGTTCTTTTACAATTTAGCAGAGCGAAGCGAGAAGGCGACATTTTTCAACATATAGGTAAGACTGCGAAGATCAATCAGGTTCTATGTAACTTGATCTATAGGTTGGGTGTAGACTTTGGCTTGTGGGCTTCTTGTTATGCTACAATAACAGCACCGATGACATCTGGTGGATTCTCGAAGGTCTGGACTATCCGAGGCTGTAGTGGGAAAACAGGTAGATTTGCGATGGTTCGACCTCGCTCACCACAGGTTTACGATTGTCGATTGACGATTGATTCCGGCCAAGAAAAGCTGGATATCCACGATTGACAATTTACTCTCATCACAGGGGAACGCCTGCTACGGCTATGCAGAGGACACTTTCTTCGATGCCGTCGATGCCTAAGATGGCGTTGACGTGGTCGTCGAACAAGGCGCCGATCTCGCAGGTGCCCAGGCCCAGGCTCACGGCT
>Ga0307378_10009327_pt1 | contig 12918 bp, 17 predicted proteins | sample UN1MG_FD_202238 | JGI IMG/M metagenome (GOLD analysis project Ga0307378, IMG submission 202238) | Soil microbial communities from Risofladan, Vaasa, Finland - UN-1 | ecosystem: Environmental > Terrestrial > Soil > Coastal area > Acid sulfate soil | place: Finland: Risofladan, Vaasa | collected...
GTCCTCACCGGTGTCTACAGGATACGACGCTAGGACAATGTACTTCTGGCCCCTCTTGAGGCCGAAGTACTCGGTCCTCGCGGCCTTCCACAGTTTGCACCCGGCCTCCATCTCAAAGTCGACCTTAAGGCCGTCTATAATCATTTGTAGTAAGGCGTTGTCATCCGTGCCCGTGATCTTAAGAAACGCTTTAATCTCAGTCAGGGAAACTATATCAGTGGCCATATCTTTCGTCCTTTGTTTAAGAAGGCGGACGGTCGAGGGACCGAAAAAGGAGTAAAAAGCTCCCTACTCGACCGCCCACCTTCAACTCTACGGGTTGGCAGTCCCCCGTTATTAGCTCTGCACCGGAGGGTTGTCTGCCCGCCCCTTCAGTACGATGGCCCCAAGGTAACCGCCCGAGCTCGTGTTGGTAGACACGATCTTGATGCGGAAGTACCTCTTGCGGCACCTGACAGCCACGGTCACCACCTTGTTGTCGTCGGCTGTATGATCTTCCCAGTCAGGCAGCGAACCGCCTATGATATCCGACGACGCCACAGCGGCTTCGTCCGACATGTCAGACTCGTCGCCGTGGTAGAAGTCGTAATCGTAATCGCCGTCAGTCAGGGTTCCGGAAAACAGCACGAGCAGGAGCTCGGCGAATCCGAGGGCGTCGATGGTGGCACCAACCGTGGTGGTGTCGCTGGCGATATTAGAGATCGGTACATTAGAAGCCAGCCCGCCTTCGGGATAAAGGTCGTGATAAAGTGATCCAACAGAATACATAGTTAAATACCTCCTTTAAAGTATATATGCTACTCAAACACCACGACCTGAATAGAATCTGAGGCCGTGAGGTCCGTGGAGCCGCTTTGCGTTTCGACGATTTTGAGTGCGTAGTAGTTTGAGTTTACCTGCACCCATGTTATTTTGCAGTTTGAGTATGTCAGCGGCTGGCCGTTTGTGTCCTTTACGAATAACGTCCAAAAGCTAGGCGCCGAGGTCAAAGGTACACCCCCAGCGATGATTGCTCCATTTTCCGCGGTAGTGGTAGTCACATCGCCGGAGGATACTGTGTACTCCAGCAAGTGCATATGGTTTTGCACGTTGTCCGTTTCCCCCTCCGCACTGGAGTGTGACGCAGTTATATTGCCGCCTGTTTCGGCTAACGTCCAACCGTCGTTTATTGTTTCGCCAACCAGCCCAACAACATCAGTCAACAGAATGGCGTCAACTCCTGGAGCCGTACTCCCGTTGACGGCGGCCACCAGTGCGGTGGCGCAATCTGCCGCGGCTTGCGAAGCATTCACGTCTACCTGGATTGCCCCCGTGGTGAAAGCACTGTTGGTGTCGAATTCAAAGGCCGTCAATCCGATTGTGACGGTGTCAGCATCGGCGCACGCACCAGTGAAGTCGACGTTTGCCACTCCAGGTGTCCCGTGCCTGTCTACAAGGTAGTTCAGCGTAGAGCTGTCACCTCCTGTCCACCCGTTGAGTTGTCCTAATTCGACAGCGCTTCCGCCTGTCCACCCGTTGAGTTGGTTTAACTCCACGGCTCCGACGGTCAGGCCGTTTAACAGATTCAGCATGGTCCCTGTTCCGCCGGTCCAGCCATACAATTGGTTCAGCTCGACCGCGCTCGTGCCGGTCAAACCGCTCAACAAGGTGGCCTCGGAGACGCCGAACCCAGATGCGAATAGTCCGTCGATGGCATTGATGTCGTCGGCCGTCGATGTGACGGCGGTATCTCCGAAGTACAGCGTCCCGTAGGTCGAGTTGATGTACAGCGCTCCCGTAAGTGCCCCGTAGGAGTTGCCTATACGCCAGTCGTCGTGCGACTCCATGTAGTTACCGGTGTTAGTGGTATAACCGAGTAGCACCACCGTCATGAGTATGCACACCAACATGGAAAGTGTAGCGGTAAATATTTTGTGTTTCCTTTTCATGTTTAACTTCCTTTTAAGTATTCACGCGTACGCGCATTAGCTGTGGCAGCGGTACTTGATACCAGCATTGGGTTGGACCAGCGTGCCGCCAATCCGCCAGGTCCCAGAGATGCGCACTGTTCCGGCCGCGTCCATGACGGTATCCACGATCCTTTTGAATCCAACAACCGTACGTAGGCCGACATAATACAAGGAGCGGTAGTCGGCATAGAAGATTGGATAGGCGTCGGACGCTACGTCGGACATGTCCTCTGAGAGGATGTAAGGCTTGCCGCAAATGGCGGCGGGTGTGGTCTCGAAACCTGGAGCCCAGAGGAAGTTGCCGACCGAGTCCTTGAGAATCCTGATCTTGCCAAGGGTTGACAGGTTGAACATAAGTTGCGCGTTTCTCTTGTACTGTTTCTTGAGACTGGACTCGACCATCTCCACGATGGTGTCCGCCTTGAGCGCGTTGCTGACGCTAGAGTTCTTGGTGGTAACGCTGGCATTGGTTAGGATACCCTCGAGCTGGTTGCTGCCCGAGCCCTGACCGGTGATAAATTCCGCGCCAATCTTGGCCTCAAACGCGTCCCTAAACTCCTCCTTGATCTCGGTTTCGAGGTCGAAGTCACTGTCAGCGATGTTTTGCTCGGATACGTCATCGTAAGCGTAGACCTCGGGGAGCTCGATCTTGACTATGCCCCAGGCAAGGCCGGTAGTCGCAGTTTTGCTCTCGGATTCGCCGCGCCTTCTCGCGGTTACGGTTCCGGTTTTTTTCCTCACAATGATTTGGTTCTTTGTCGTAGCCCTCACCTTGGCGATGCTAAGCACGGGCGTGATTTCACGGAGCTCTTTGATAATGAAGTTGGTGATGTCTGGGCTGGCGAGGTAGCCGCCGGTAGTCGGGTCATTGATGGTCAGTACCTTTTCCTCGTCTGTGAGAGCGAAACCCTTGTCGACACCACCCCTTATCATTTTGAGGAATGCTTCCTGCCTCGCGTCCACGCACCCATTATTGTAGTCGTCGACTATACGCTCGTAGATTTCCTTGAAGGCGAAGTCTTTACGCTCGAATGGTATCTGGCTTCCCATGCCGTTGATACCACGGTTAACCTGCGCCTCGAGCACCTTGATCTGCTCCTCGAACGCCTTCTTCTCGGCGGTCGCGGCGTCGATCGCTAGCTTAGTCTCCTGGATCTTCTTGTCGAAATCGCCAAGGTCCTTTTCGATCTTCTCCATTTTCTCTTTAGCCACAGGGTCGTTGTACTTGTCGATCCTATCCGAGAGGTCCTTGACCTCCTTCGTGTTTGACACCCAAAGTTTTTCCTGTTCGCCTATGAAGTCGGCGAGCACTTTCTCTTCTGTCATTTTTATTTCCTCCATTATGTTTTGTTACCATCTCTTCTGTGGAAGGGAGGTTACACGTGTCCCTTCCTATTTTTCACCCGGGTCCAGCCCGACGCTGGAGAGGTACCTCTTATGGGCCGAGGCGAGTCGGCGCATGTCCACCGAGTGCCTGAACTCCTCTAATGCCCGTTGCGCGGTTTTGGTGTCGACGTTCTTGATGCTGGTCAACACCGCCTGTGGGTTAGCTATCATCGTCTGTGGTCCGAGTGTGACCTCACCGATCCTGACCTCACTGAGCTCCCGTACCATCCTCGTACCCTCGGCCACGTACTTGTACTGTATGGCTCGGAACGAAAACGAGAAGCCGTCTATGATGCCAAGCTTCATTAAGTCACGTACATTGGCGGACAGTTGTATGCTTTTGAGAAGGAAACCTGGTGCCGCCTTCACGCCTTGTGCCGTCTCCTTGAGGAATACACCACCGAGAAACGTGAGCGTGTCGTGCATGAGCATTAGCGGGAACGCCTTCTCCCCTCTATGGTCTATCGTCCTCTTAAAAGACCCTGGAAGCAGGCGGTCGTCCATGCGGTCAACGTTCTTGTACTTAGCCACCCAGCCATTGAACTCCCACCTATCGTCGGCCTCCTTGAACTCCTCGGGGACGAACGGTATGGCCTTCCTTTCCCATTTCATATTACCTACCTCCTAGTACTACAGCTTCGTATGGCCCGCTTCTCTCTACAGCCCTCACTAACAGGCCAACTGTGATGACCGTAACCTTAGTAAACTTGACACCATCAGTAATCTGACCATCGTTAACTGCTCCACCACCGATCTCGGCTACTCCATTGTCACGTATATCTTCGAGCATCTCCTTTAAGGATAGAATACCAGCATCAATAGAGGTAATCCCCTTATCGTCAATCTCGACGACTGCTACTGTGTCCTCGAAGTCGTTGATTAGTACCTTCATTTTTTTATGATCCCTATTCCGGTAAATTCCCTGCCTTCGAATATGGTCTTTTTTATGCTGTTATACAAGTCTGGGAATAACCTCTTTAATTGTTTGCCGCCGCCGACATAGTCGGCTATGGCCTCAGAGAAAAACTCTGTTTCGTTTGAGACTGAGTACCTGCTTATGAAAGGTGCGTCATCCTTTACAGGTAGATCCCAGTACCAGTTTATTGAGTCTGGGTTGTTACGTGTATCGTATATCCTTTTATACTTGCTTTGCACGGCTTTTACTTGTTGTCTATACGTTTTTCGTACGATCCTGCGCAGCTCTTTTATTTCTGGAGAATTTTTTACAACCTTCCTTATTGGGTGTGTATAGCCTGAGAAATACCCAGTAACATTGTATGCGTGATCTATAGCATGCCCTATTTCGTGATGGAATACTTCTCGATACATCAGCATCCTTCTATCAACGGACCATTTGTTGTATGTTCCCCAGTCAGTCAACTCGGATATGCGAATGGACCTACCTAGGTAAGTACTATCAGCCACGCTATAAAAACCAAGGTATTTATTGACATCTTTGGCTAGGCCGATATCGGCTTTACTTAATTTCATAATAACATTCTTTATGACACCGTCACCAAGTTCGTCGACCCATTTACGCACCTCGGTCTTGACGGTACAGTGCGACGACACCTTGACCTTCTTGGCCAGTGCCTCCGCCACCAGTTTGTCGTGCTCTGCCGCCTCTTTGACGAGTTTTTCTATTGGCTGAGCTACTGGTTTGGCCTTTGTCACGATCTTCGGTGGCCCGATCTTCACCCCTGGCCTCCATTTGTACTTCTTGGCCGCCTCTTCCAGCAACTCCTTCGTCATCCGCGGGTTCTCAAGCACCGCCAGCAACTCCTTGCGCTCCATTTGCAGCACCAGGTCCTCCGGTAGCCCGCGTTTGATTAGTTCTCGTTGTGCTTGCGCTTTTGACGTACTGGCCAGTCTTTTGGGTTTCCACGGGGTCTTTCCTAACGTGGCCTCTGTCACGTTAATACCTCCGCTAGTTGTGGTGCCATATCCATACTTCTTGGCGGCCGCCTCCATGAGCTCCCTTGTAGACGACGGGCTGCGCAGTATGGCTAGAAGCTCCTGCTTGTCCATTTGGTCGACTAGCTCCTTTGGCAGCCCGCGCTTGACGAGCTCTGTTTGCGCCTGCGCGCGCGATGTGCTTCTCATCCGCTTGTCCGTCCACGGGTTAAAGTTCAGCGTGCTGTCAGGCACGCCGATGCCGACGTTGACCATATCCTCGTTGGCCGCGAAGTCGGCGGCTGTTGGCTTGTCCAGTCTCTCTTTCGGCTTTTCCCTGCCTGAATAGTCGGCGGCACAACCGCATCCAGGGTGCGCTAACGGGTGCAAATGGCCACTACTGAACGGCTTGTTGAACGGGATCCACCCGTTGAAAGCATTACCTTCGCATATCTCGCAGACCCTCTTGTTGCCACGAGTAGACCACCGCTTTTTAGTCCACTCCGGCATGCGGCCGGCCTTGATGTCTGCCTTGACGGTCTCGTGCCTCGAGTCATTGCCCATTTGTAGAAGTTCGGTCTGTGATATCAGTTTGGCCCTGTATCCGATCTTGCGCGCCCTCAACTTGGCTATAGCGGCCTCGGCCTTCGCGGGCGGAAGGTTATCCCTTATAATTGCCGACTGTTTCTTGAACGCGGATATCTGTCTTGGCTGCATTCCTATAACGTCCTTGAGCTCCCTGCGCAGTCTAGCCACCGACGTGGTTGAGTTCTTTTTCAGCACATCGCCTATAGCTTTCTTGTCGACGTTGGCTAACTCGGTACCTATCTTTGCCGATCTTCTACCGACGTATGAGTCGAACACCTGCTGCATGTCTGAGTCGGCTTTTTGCCCCTTTAAGGCAAGGGCTCTCGACGTTGCTCTTTCCCACGCCTGCCACCAGGCGACTTTGTGCCCCTCGTACCACTCGATGTATTCCTTTAGCCACTTGTCGTATGGCACCTCTCCGCTGGTGACTATCCGACCGACGTCGGCAACGCGGGCCCTCCACATTGAGAGGAGAGCCATTCTAGGTAGTCTCTCAAGGCGGGAAAAGACCCGCGTTGCCATTGTGTCGGCCGTCGTCACCTCTAACCTCTTTGAGGATAAACGCTGTCTATATCAATCCAACAACCACGAGTATTGCGGTTTGCAGGATTGTTTCCGGGGCCATGGAGATGTTGGACACCTCCGCCGTCTTTTTGACCGCCTTAAAGACCTTGCCGAAGGGGTTGCCGTCGACCTTCAAAGCCTCTCTCACACGAGCAGCCGCTATAACAAGTCCTATATTTTCAAGTGCATCAGCGGCCTCTTCCCACGCTTTTACATCTTCTTCCATTGTATTCCTCCTTTTGTTATGCTTTACCATGCAGACCCTTTGTTCGCTCGTAAAGAGCCTTGTGCCACATCTCATTGTGGTAAGCTTTGTCCCAGACCATAAGATCGCCCGTTAAGCCTGTCGGAGTCTTCCACATCCCGAGGTAAGCGTGCAGCGAGCCAAAAAACAGCACAGGCGCCACAGCTGACCCGCCCCCTCCAAACACACTCGTGTCCTCTGCCAGCAGATCGCCGTTGACAAAAAGTTTAATCGCGTTGAGCGACCAGACAACGGAAATCATCTGGGCTTGATACGCAGGCCACGCTGGAATGTTCGCTTGAGCCATACCGCCCGTCACGCCCTCTCCGTCGTTCGACATCTCGGCCTGGAGCTTGCCGCCCGTACTCTGGATGGAAAGGTAAGACGACGGGTTCGCGTTGTAGGGTGTGATAACGACATACAACTTGTCGACTCCATCATCTCCCGCGTAAGCGGGACAGTGCCACCACGCCAGCGTAATCTCTCGCGGATTTATATTAATGAGAGAACAGGGATTAAATAAAACATGGAACTCTTTGGTGGCGTCGTCCCAGACCAGCCCCTGCATTCGCCGTTCGATCCCGCCATACTTAGATGTAAAGATAGGCGTGCCCGCACCGTTGTTATAGCGGTACGACATGTCCGCGTCGCTCCCTTGCATCGCCTCCATGTTATGTCGCAATGGCAGGTACAATGCCGGCGACTGCATGCTCCTCTTTCTCATGTCGCCCTCACTCAGGTAGCCCCACGCCTATCACGACGGCCGCGTCTGCCGGGTTAGCATCTGCTGCCCCTATAGTGACCTCAATCGAGTCCGGCAATTCCTCTTGGTTATATACGCCGAAGGCGTTCTCGCCATACGTCAGCGTCTGCGGGGCCTTCGACCAGTTGAAGAAGTTCGTGATATCCGACTGGTCAGCCGACAAGTTAAGCTCTGCGCCCCTTGCCGAGTTCATTCCTGCCTTGACGGCACACGATATGAACGGGTTAGCGCTGTCCGTGTTGTAGATCCACACGAACAGCCTGGCCCCCTGACCCTGCCACTTCGTCAGGTCGATGTTGTCCGTCTTTTTAGTAGCAGTCGGGATATTTTCGTAGGTCTGCTTGCAGACGTTGTGTGTCCTATCCTCGAACTCCTCGTAACCATAGTTGATGTCGTCTGTGAAATCTCCCGCCATTTTTCCTACCTCCTATTCCTCGTCATCTTTTACGCCTGCGCCCGCGTTGAGCGAGGCCTCGCTTAGAGTTATCACCTCTTTGTCGACCGTAAGCACGTCAGCCATGGAATCGTCGCTGTCTTCCCAGTCAAGCTTTTTCCTGGCCTCGTTGCGGGTGGCTATACCGTTACTAACCAGCTTGGTGCACGTCTCAGCCAGTTTGGCCCAGTCGTCCTTAAGTACCTTTAGCAAGTCCTTTCTTGCCTTTAAGGATATTTCACCTAAGTCAAGTATCTCCCACGCGGTCATGGCCTCGCAAAACATCGACATGGCCGGGAGCACAGCCTGCTCGTACAGCACCCGTTCAGCCACTTCAAAGTTCTCGTACGTCTTCTGTGCGCCGATCAGCTCAGGTGGTACATGGTAGACATTTGCTATCCGCACGTCCGCGTCATGCATCCCCTTGAGCCATTCGATATCTGCTGGGTTGAAGCCTAACTCGTTGAGCGTAACACCTGGATATCCGAACACGATCGGCTTGCCGGCGTTCTTACTACCAGCATACTTTTTCTCTATACGCTCTTCGATATCAGTAATTTGGTTTGGTTGTAAACCACCAAACTCCTCAGCCGCTCTTGCGTCCACGCCCACCCAGTAGTCAGACCTGCCCTTATTAATCGTGAGCGATAAATTCCACTCCATCCCCTTGTTCAGCAGGTCGATATTTTGTGCGGCCGCCTTGAGCGGTGACAGCGGCATGGTGAAGTCCCTCGGATTGGGGAACCAAGTATAAAGCACATGCTCAATCTCTACGGGCTTTACAGACCCGAACGGCGTCCACGTCATTTTTTTTATCTCACCGTATACCGTGTTACTCCACTCCACAGCCAGTTCATCTGGTACTATTGGCCAGAACTCGTAGACCTCACCGCTCTTTAGCACGTTTGTCCAGATCGCGGCTTTACCTCCCAGGAGCAAGCATGTAAAGTAATACCTTAGCAACCACGCTTGACTCATGTGCTTATTGGGACGCTTAAACCTCTTTATAAACGGATGGCCGTCCACAAGAGAATCGTTGGCGTCGTAGGCGCCTAGCAGGAGGCGACTGGCGGTTAAGGCGATTAGGTCGACGCACTTGAATACGGTCGAACAATGCTCGAACCCCTCCCTTGACAGCGAGTTGAAGCTGTCGGCCGACCAGGATACACCGTCGTAGTCGGTAAAGTCACCATCAAATATGGACTTGACCTCGGCTATTTTCCTCCCGCTGTCAGGCAGCCTACGCTGTAGGCCGAACATTTCTAGTATACGGTCAGTCGTCGACATAGCATATAGCCCTCACATTCACTCCCCCTACAGCCTCGTAAGCGTTGTCGACGTACTCGTAGACTTGGACTTGTATAATCTGGACCTGTACGTAGCAATTGAACCCCTCAATATCCGCGCCATTCCACGTCACAGAGTACTCGCAAACCACGCCTTCGACGCCGAGTGCCTCTTGCTCGCTGTAGGTTAACACCCACTCTAGCTTAGCCGCTTGGACTTGGTGCTTAACATACAACGCCGGCGCCTTAGCGGCCTCAACGGTCCTTTCCTTCATGGCTGGCGTGCAACTAGAGAACGCGATTACGACCATGAGCATGACTACGATCCACAGCAGTTTAGGTTCGTCAATCATCTTCATTTTAATCCTGTCAAGCATCTTTATCCCCCTCTTCTTTCTTGTCTTTAGGTGATGATATCAGGCTAACGCTGCTGTACTTTGTCATCCACCTCACTGCCTGCGTCACCGAATCCACTATGTCGTCGTGTTTACCGTCCGGGAATTGCTCCATTTCCTGGAATACCGGTGCTAGCCAAGGCGCGCTCTTCGGCATGTGGATCCTCCCAGCTTCGAACCTGCCGCTCACCGCGTCTGCCCGCTGCACCTTGTCCGCCGTGACCTTGATGGCTATAACCGGCATGTCCGAGGTGTCCCGCAATTCATGGATGATGTCCCTGCCGCTCGCAGCACGTTCCACCAATACAGCGTTGCACTTGTAATTGTCCTGACAGGCCAGCATAACCTTTCTCAGCACAGGGAACGTCCACCTCCCCCTGTATACGTCTATCAAGTAGTATCCAGTGCCGGTGTCTCCCCACACCGTGCCGACTGTCCAATCAGCCCTCGAATGTTTTTCGAACGCTGTATCCCAAGACGACACTACACGGTTGAACTCCGGAGGATCCTTTAAGGAGAAGTCTTGCACAACCCATTCTACCTTGAGTATACCGCCTTCCCCCGCCGACGGCGTCTGCTGGTATAGACAGTTGAATGACCGCGGGCCGATCTCCTCCCGCCTTCGTGTTAGCCACTCCTTCGAAAAGCGAGACTGCCATAGTGCGTCTCCTGGCCTCCTCGGATCCAGTGCCGACGGCTCCACGTCTTGCAACGCCGGGAACCTGTAGATCTTCCAATTCTCTTCTGGCCACTCCCTTAATAACCACCCTACCAAGTCGTCGTAGTGCCAGCGCGTCATGATTATAACCATCGCACCATCCGGCGTAAGCCGCGTCAGCGCAACGTCCTTGTACCAGTCCTTTAATTTTTCTCTGTAGACCGCGCTGTCCGCTTGCTCTCTGTTCTTGTACGGATCGTCTATGAGAAAGCACTTTGCTCCACTGCCTGTTATACTGCCGCCGACACCAGCCGCCATGAATTCCGAACCGTTCGTCAGTCCCCAATTGTCTGAGGCCCTCCCATAAGTGCTGTCCAATCCGAGGCCGGTTATATCCGAGTATACGCGAGACGCACAGTTGTTCCGTGCCTTCTTGCTGAGCTTGATCGCTAGGTTGGCGGCGTACGATGCTAGAATCATCGTGCTGTTGTCGGTTATTTGCAAGTAATATGGCGGAGCCTTCGTGGAGCATAAGTCGCTCTTGCCGTGGCGAGGAGGCAGCATGACGAGCGCACGGTCTGTATTCCCGGAGACGATGTCCGTAAAGATGTCACCTATATTCCAATGAAACGGCTGCGGATCATACAAAGGATCCAGTAGGCAACCCATGCGTATTGGGTGCCTGCGTGCCAACTCCTCCGCCGCCATTTCCGTGCTCAAACTCATTTGCCATCAAACTCCCTTATTATACTTTCCAATTGCTTTACGCTGTACTTGGCCAGCCTACCATCGGGTCCGTGCTCCTTGCCTTTGCCATTAAAGAAGCCTGTCTCTTCAAGTATATGTCTCGCCACGTCGGTCGAGACCTTCGGGTTCAGCTTGAGAAACCTCGGTTCGAGAGCCATGTCGTAAACTCTTACAGCCTTTGCGAGCAGTGCCTGCTTCGCAATGGACAAGTCGTCCTCCATCTCGACGGCCAAGTGGTGTACTCGTCCCCTGAAGTCCGCGGCCCGCCTCTTCTTAACCGCCGGTGGCTTTCCGTTCACCAATAACCTTATCCACTCTGCACTGGCCCCCTTTACTCCATCCAACATTCTCGCCGCCTGCGAGGCCGTCCGGTACATCGCAAGATACTGCGCGACCATCTCGTCCGTCTTATTCGCGAGGGGCTTGCTCACCGGAGGATATTCGTAGCATTGGGTTACAAGATCCGCCATAACCGGCCCCCGAAGTTTATCCTAATTATTATTAATCCTATCATATGATCTATTATACATCATGGGGGGCCTGCTGGGGAATGCTTTGGGCTTCGCCGCAGAAAAATAACCTTTTGGGCTCCTGTGGCGGCCCGTGTGGCTCCGTGATGACTAGCCTAGGCTAAACGTATAGGCTAAACAATACAGCCAATCCTGGCTGGTTTCTGGCTTTTTAGAGATTATACATAAACCTGCATACAAATATAAAAAAACAGGCCCCTTCACAGAGATGGCTGCTGCCTCCGGTCGGGGGCCTAGTCTGCGGAGAGATGCGGACTAAGTAGGCGTGGCTCCTTTAAAGAAAACACTCCAATTCAACTATGACGGCAGCGGCCATTTACGCCTACACTCCACATCAGCCCCCGATATGGGCCTCGTATGCTCGGTGAACGAGTGCTTCTTGGCGCCGAATGCGCTGGCTATAGCAGTGGCCAGGTCATCTATGTTCACTCCTAACTCTTTACGGCTCGACAGATCAAACCGACAATAACTCCTTTCTGGACAAGTATGAATTACGATGCTGCCCTCCTCGAGTATGGCCGTAACCATAAGTCTATTGCCTTTGTCTTTATGTGACAGAATTTTGATGGTCTTAAAATCGAGTATGTCGCGCACCATCTCCACTATAGCGATGACGGTTCCTGGATGGTAAATATAGGTGGTATATCCACACATGTCAATGAGCAGTTCACGGCTTATTACGTCTAACATGACTTCACCTCCGTCAGCGGATACATCTCCGTGAGGTAGTCCTCGACGCAGTTCGGGCATACGTCCACCTTCCCGTCCTCCGGCGTCCGTAGCACTTGCTTGATTCTGCCGTTCCACGGGCGGTACATGCTGAACCTCTTGCCGACGGCCATCTCCATTTTATGACCGCACCTCGTACATAAGACTTCCACAGTCTTTGTCATTGCTCTCCCTCCTTCGCGGCCTTTTCCTCGGCCGCCTTAAGTATCTCCGTCAGCTTACCTATACAACACCTAAGCGAACAGAAGCTCGCGTACTTGGTTGATGACGCGCCCCTGTCTATCTTGACGGCCACACGTATCTGCCCTATTCTCTTGCCGCAGTTGGCGCATATCCTTTTCATGTCCTATCCCCCCTCTTGACATTCCCGCACTTGTCGCACGTTACGTACAAATTACGCCCACAAAACGGGCAAAACTCAAAGTTCTTGGTCAAGTCGACATAGTCACCGTCTAGCATGACCGCCTTGATGGCCTCTATCTTCTTGAAACAGTCGCACCTGCCGTTAACTTCTTCTATAGCCATGGTTTCACTCCTTCCCGTCGACTGCCACGAAGCCGGCATCCTTGAGATATTTCCAATTGTCGTACGTTTCCGAACTGAGTCTGTCTGACGTCCTCTCGAGGTCAGCTACTCTTCTCTCTATTAGCGCGGTCTCCTTGACCTGCAGCCTGAGCTCCATAAGGCCGATGCAGACGGCCACCACGCAGCTGACCACGGCCATAATGAGCGCCACGCCGACGAAGTTAACCG
>Ga0307378_10009328_pt1 | contig 12917 bp, 10 predicted proteins | sample UN1MG_FD_202238 | JGI IMG/M metagenome (GOLD analysis project Ga0307378, IMG submission 202238) | Soil microbial communities from Risofladan, Vaasa, Finland - UN-1 | ecosystem: Environmental > Terrestrial > Soil > Coastal area > Acid sulfate soil | place: Finland: Risofladan, Vaasa | collected...
CCCGTAGTCTACCTGGCAGAGTATGACATTGAGCTGGCGAAGTATCTATGCTCCGGGGTGGACTTGTGGCTCAATACTCCGCAGAAGCCGCTGGAGGCATCGGGGACCAGCGGCATGAAAGCTGCGCTCAACGGAGTGCCGAGCTTGAGCATTCTGGATGGCTGGTGGATAGAAGGACATGTAGAAGGTGCAACCGGATGGGCTATTGGTGATGGGTGGCAATCTGAAACCAATCCCGACAAGGAGGTTGCCTCCATGTACGATAAGCTTGAACACGTGGTCCTCCCTATGTTTTACCAGCAACCCAATGCTTTTGTCAGCATCATGCGCTCAGCTATTGCCCTGAATGGCTCGTATTTCAATGCGCAACGAATGCTCGCCCAATACGTACAAAATGCATATCTCGCTGCGGCTAACCCTTGACAGTTGTCCCTGCCAGTGAGACGCTGGATAGCATTGAGTAGTATGGGTTCTTGTTCTTAAACCATGCCAGACTTCACGGGAACCTTTGGCTTGCCGTTCGGATTCGCAATGGTTTATCGAGGTCTCTATAATTATGCTTGATGGCTAAGGAAAGGCGACAGATGAACCTTTCTTGTTTGCTTTCTTTGCTCAAAGAAATGCCGTCCTACAGGCAATTGGTGGATGGGCTGTCCACAGTAAGGGGTGAGCACAAGGCAAGCATACTTGATACCGCTAAGCCCTATTTGATTGCTGCTCTTTACGAAGAGCTCGATTTGCCCTTCATGGTGGTGACTGCTCAACCTGAGACTGCTCGAAAGTTTTATGAACAGCTTCGAGCCTGGTGTTCCCCTTCCGCCGAGTTGCATCGTCTCCCTGAACTCGACTTTCTGCCTTATGATAGTTCTCAGCTATCGGCTGTCAGCTATCAGATGATGGAGAGATTGAGGGCATTAGCCACCTTGGCTCTTTACCGGCCCCTCCATTCCCCACCGAGATTGCTTCGTCCCGATAAATCAGGACTCGCAATGACAGGGGAAATGGCGGCTTGCAATGACGGGAGGGAGGACGAGTCTTGCAATGATGGAAAGGAAAGGGTGACAAAAGCTCCATTGGTAGTGACCTCAGCCCTGGCAATTATGAGTAAAACCATCACGCAAAGGGATTTTGAGGCTGTCTGTCATATTCTAAAACAGGGCATGACTGCTGAGCCCGTGGAGCTGCTGCACCGATGGCAAAGCCTGGGCTATGAGGTGGAGGACGTTGTCGAGGTGCCCGGGCAGATGAGCAAACGGGGTGGCATTATTGATGTCTTTCCCCCGTGCAGCCAGTTGCCAGTTCGAATAGAGTTCTTTGGCGACCAGATAGAGAGCATGAGGTGCTTCGACCCGGAAAGCCAGCTCTCAACTAGCCCCGTATCCTCGTTGATTGTCACCCCGGCCAAAGAGTTTGTACCGATAGCTGATAGCTCTGAGGTGGTGAATGGAAACGTCTTGGATTATCTTGGCGGTGATGCCTTGCTTGTTCTCGATGACCCTGAAGGAATTGAACTTACCATCACCAGGCTAAATGAGGAAACTCAAGAATTAAGAGCCACAAAGATGGAAAGAGGCGAGCTGCCCGAGGACTTCCCCCCTCCTTACTTCACCTGGGAAGAATTAGAGTCTCAGATGAAAGAAAGGCATCGCCTGGCGCTGGAAACATGGGATGCCGCCCGGGGCTATGGACAGGCTTTGCCCTTCATCAGAGCTCAGAGTTATGGTAGCCAACTGGAAAGGTTCCTCAAAACAGCTAAGCAAATGGTGGGACAAAGACAGCGCGTGTTCGTAGTCAGCCATCAGGCAAACCGGTTGGCTGAACTTCTCCAGAAAGAGGACATTCATACTTCGCCGGCATCAGAGATAGTACAGATACCTCCGGCCGGTTCAATCACCGTACTCCAGGGCTCGCTGGACGGAGGCTGGCTACTGGATGACAGGCTGACCCTTATCACCGATGCCGAGCTCTTCGGCTTTGTGAAGCAGCCGCGAGCAGGCAAGAAGAGGCCAATACCTCACCAATGGTTTCTTCCTCAATTAGCCCCCGGCGATTATGTCGTCCACGTTGACCATGGCATCGCCAGGTTCCACGGTCTGGCCAAGATGTCCTCCGATGGAGTGGAGAGAGAATACCTTGTTTTAGAGTATGCCGCTGGTGACAAGCTCTATGTGCCTACTGAACGGATAGACCGCGTCAGCCGCTATATCGGTGCTGGCGACCAGTCACCCCACTTGAGCCGTTTAAGAACCCCGGAATGGCAAAAGACAAAGAAAAGGGTTAAAGAATCGGTGGCGGAAATTGCTCGGGAGCTGCTCGACCTTTATGCTGCCCGGGAAGTAGCTCCTGGCTTCGCTTTCTGTGAAGATTCAATATGGCAACAGGAGCTAGAGGCATCATTTCCTTATATGGAAACACCGGACCAGATTGAGGCAATCATGACGGTTAAAGAGGACATGGAGAAAGCCAAGCCCATGGACCGTCTTATCTGTGGAGACGTGGGCTATGGCAAAACCGAGATAGCCTTGCGTGCTGCCTTTAAGGCGGTTATGGATAATAAGCAAGTAGCTATTCTGGTCCCGACCACCGTGCTGGCTCAGCAGCATTTCATTACCTTTACTGAGAGGTTGCAGACTTTTCCTTTAAGAGTAGAAATGCTGAGCCGCTTTTGTCCCCCGGAAAAAGAAAGGGAAATCCTTGAAGGCTTAGCCAATAGTACCGTGGATATATGCATTGGTACTCATCGCCTGTTGCAAAAAGACATCATATTCAAAGACCTAGGAGTGGTGATAATCGATGAGGAGCAACAGTTCGGCGTGGTGCAGAAGGAAAAACTCAGGCAGATAAGGAGGGAAGTGGACACCCTGGCTCTTAGTGCTACTCCCATCCCGCGCACCCTTCACATGTCTTTAACCGGAATCAGGGATATGAGCATTGTGGAAACACCTCCCGAAGAACGTCTGTCCGTCCAGACCTATGTCGGGGTTTACGATGCCACTCTGGTCAGACAGGTGGTATTGCGTGAACTGGAGAGGAATGGTCAGGTCTTCTTTGTCCATAACCGCGTTCAGAGCATTGCTTTAGCTGCCAGCAAATTACAGGATTTAGTGCCCGAAGCTCGAATAGCCATAGCTCATGGGCGAATGCCTGAAGAGCAATTGGAAAAGGTGATGACGGATTTTATCGCTGGCAAGTATGATATTCTGGTGACCACCACCATTATCCAGTTAGGTCTGGATATGCCTAATGTTAATACGCTGATTATTGACCGGGCTGACAGGTTTGGCCTGGCTCAGCTTTATCAGTTGAGGGGAAGGGTGGGTCGCGGTATCAACCAGGCTTATGCTTATTTCTTCTTTGACGAGGGGAAACGGCTAACCCCCCAGGCTCATAAGAGGCTCAGGACTATCTTCGAGGCTACTGAACTGGGTTCGGGATTCGGTATCGCTATGAAGGACCTGGAAATTCGGGGGGCGGGCAATCTTTTAGGTGTCAAGCAAAGCGGGCATATCGCCGCCCTGGGCTTTGACCTTTATTGCCAGTTGCTGGCTGAGGCAGTGGAGGAGTTGAAGGCGAAGCAAGCTGGCGAAGCGAGGAAGAGTGTCATTGCCGGGGAAGCGAAGGAATTGCCCAGCATAGCCCTGCCCTTAGCCGCCCACATACCGGAAGAGTATGTTCCCAATCTAAATACTCGATTAAGCCTTTACCACAGACTGGCCAGGGTGGAGCATATCGAGGAAGTAGAGGACATGGCTCGGGAATTCAAAGATAGATTCGGTCCTTTGCCTGAGCCTGTGGAAAATCTTTTTTACGTGGTGAAAATCAAGGTTCTGGCTGCTCGGGCCAAGGTAAGCTCTATTTCCACACAGGGAAGGCAAATTGTGATAAAGCCCCACGAAGCTGTCATTGCGAGCGAAGCGAAGCAATCTCTAGTCAAAACCTACGATGCCGCAGTTAAAATAGGCGTTACACAAATCAAGTTAGACACCAGGCTCCTGGGGGACAGATGGACAGAGGTTCTGGAAGAGATACTGAGGTCTAATTAGAGGTTGCTGAAGTGCACAAATATTTGAAAACCAAAAACTTGTTATGAGCATGGCAGGACTTAAAAGTTGCCGTTCGCAGGGAAGAACCAAAATGGCGGATTTTGGAGATAAAATTGTTGGGGTTTATCACTTCCTCGCTGATAGGGCGCCCAGGGATATTCCGCTTGTTGACCCCAGGCCTCGCCCTGCCAACCCCTGGCTCAGAAATGGCAAGGCTCTGGTGGCTAAGGTGAAGGCAGGTGGAGACATCAGGGCTGCTATTGATAGGGCCATCGCGCTGCTAGGTTCCCTGGAGTCGGTTATAGACAAGGGCGATAGGGTTCTGCTTAAGCCAAATTTGAACAGCCAGGACCCATATCCTGCCTCTACCGACCTGGTGTTTCTGCGCGCCGTAGTCGAACTTATTCTAGAAGCGGGAGCAAAAATTACGATAGGCGAAAGCTCTGGAGGGGTATGGAGACCCACCAGGAAGGTGTTCAGGAAAATGGGTATGTTCGAGTTAGCGCGTGATTTGGGGGTGGAGCTCATTGCTTTCGATGATAAGCCTGATGATTGGGTAAGGGTCAAGATTAATGGGGACTATCTGAGATCTGTTTCCATGCCGCGCTCAGCCTATGAAGCTGACAAGATAGTATATCTGCCCTGCCTGAAAACCCATGATATAGCACGATTTTCGGGGGCGTTGAAGCTAGCGGTAGGCTTTGTGCACCCTGGCGAACGGCGTGCTCTTCACGCTCGCCACTTGGAGCAAAAGATTGCGGAAATCAGCCTGTGCTGGCAACCAAATCTCATAATCATGGATGGCAGAAAGGCCTTCGTTTCAGGTGGTCCTGCCAAGGGCCAATTGGTGGAGCCTGAAGCGGTGCTTGCTTCCGGTGACCTTGTGGCTATTGATGTCGAAGCGATTAAAGTGCTCCTGGCTTATGAGGCCAATAACAAGCTCGTGGCGGACCCCTGGCAGTTACCCCAGGTCACGACAGCTTTGAGGCATGGCCTGGGGACAGGAAAGAACCGCTACATTGTAGTTGAATGAATTGTTGAGGAGCGGCAGAAAGCTAAGCAAGAAATCTTGGAGCTCATCCCTGATGGGGCTGCCATAGGAGCGGGGGCTCGACAACCATTCGGCAGCTAGAGGTTCTGCCAGAGTTGGCGAAAAAGGGGCACCACATTTATGACCACTGGGTGTCTGGGCTCAGTTTTGAAGAGGCGGAGAATGTGGCTCGGGAATGCAAAGATAGATTTGGTCCTTTGCCTAAGCACGTGGAAAATCTTCTTTACGTGGTGAAAATCAAGGTTCTGGCTACGTGGGCTAAGGTAAGCTCTGTTTCAATACAGGGAAGGCAAATTGTAATAAAACCCCAGGAGACTGTCATTGCGGTGAGCCGAAGTCCTGAGCATGGCGAAGGGGAAGCGAATCAATCCCCAGGCAAAAGTTACGATGGCGCAGTTAAAATAGGTGCCACGCAGACCAAGTTAGACACCAGGCTCCTGGGGGACAGATGGACAGAGGTACTGGAAGAGATACTAAGCTCTAATGATGTGCGAAACCTGCTCAAAAGCTGATTCTACATAGAGTTGGTAATTCCCTTCTGTCATTACGGTGAGCCAAAGCTGCGAGCCAAAGGCGTGGCAATCTCATTTCCCCTGCACGAGATTGCTTCGGCACTACTATGCCTCGCAATGACAGGACGGGGGTATCATTGTGAGAGGCGGGCCTTGTCCCCGCCCAAAGTAGGGTGGAGATAGACTCCGCCACTACGATTAACCGGTTACTTCTCGATCTCTAGAACTATTCAGCCTTTTGGGGGTTAGTTCTCCGCAGCTTCCACTCACCATGACTAGCACTATTTTCAGGTCTCAATGACGTACACGTATCTCACACCACTATCAATAATGCAATAACTATGCCGCCCCTCCTCCGCCCGGTGGAGTACGGGCTTAACCAGGTCATCGGCGATTCTTACCAGATCATCCAGTGAATTCAGGGGTATAACTGTCTCAGCTGGTTTTACCCCCGGCAACTCCTCAACATCCACCATTAGCTGCCTATATTTCTTTCTAGCCCGGACAGCCTCGGCTTCACCAGCACTAACCATTGCCAATCCAAGTTGGGTTTGATTCCAGCCAAAGTAGCCCAGAGCCAGCAAGGCTACCACCAGGCCAATAATCCAGGGTGTCCTCGAGCGACCTTCCTGGGAAGCTCCGGGTGTGGTAGCCCCTCCAATGCTACCCGATTGGGACCGGGATAGCTCTTTACCAAAGATTAGGGTATTCTTCTCCAGTGCAGCTCCTAAGGTCTGAGTAAAGACCTCGTTTATGGTGCCCACATCAGTCTGGGCAACGGTATGGACATCGGCTTTAATCGTTATGTTGTGGGAAGTTCCGGAAACCCCTGTCTCTTGTCCGATGGCATCAATCACCCTGGTGAAATATTGCATATCTATGGGAAAGGATATATTAAAGCTGCCTACTTTGTTTGTTTTGGGCATCACGACAAGGCTCTTGCTCCACTGTCCTTCTATTGTAGCGGTGATCTCAACCTCTTGTGATTGCGCGCTTATCGGTCTATCACAGAGAAACCGATAAGAAAAACTTGCCTCAATACTGTCAACTATCTTGGGAAAGTAAACCAGCCCTGGGCCCAGAGTTTGGGGAAATGAAGGAGGCTGTTCCACAGGAAGCCCCTCCGAACTGAGCACATCTGTTTCATAGAGCCTGTTCGGCTTGAGAGACACCTCATAATCAAAACGCCCTCTGGCTTCATACCTTGTTCCCTCCCTGTAACCCTCTTGACTAGCTTCCAGGTCGCCTGTCAGTTCTAATTTCTTAGCTGTGAGCATGGCTGGAAGCTCATAGCTGAATGTGTCCTCGATAATCTGGCCCAGAGTGGTCTCGGCTGCGGTGTTGACCACAGCTCTGATGATAAATTGTCTCTCGCGGGCGACAATTCCTATCTCGCTCTCAATCTCATCAATTATGCTATCAAAGTTGCTCAAATCCAAGGGAAAGTCCACGCTGAACTCTGTTCCCTCATGGGTCTCTTCCAACTGCGTCATTTCCTTCTGCCACACGTCAGGGTTCTGGGCAATTATTGATACCACTATGTTATTGGTAACACTGGACAGCGACTGGCTGCAACTAAAATCGTAGGTGAAGGCAAGGCTAACCTCTGTCATGATGTCTCGAAAGAAAACCATCGGCACCTCTTCCTTTTCTCCCTCGTCGGTCAGTATGACATCACCGTAAAGAATACTGGGCTTGAGATAAACCGTGTAGTCGAAATATCCTCTATGTTCGTATTTCGCCGTTGGCACTTCCTCAGTCGGCGGCGGCGCGGAATACCCGAGCCCGACTATTGAAGCCAATAGCAGAGCGCCAGCTAGGGCGAAGCAAGTTATTCTTAGCCTTCTTGACCTGGCAAACGCCTTCCAGACTTTCATCAGCTTTACGCCCCCTATTCTAAAGAGTTAAAACCCACGGTGTCAATCCAGATTCCTGTACTTGCCCTGAACAAATCCAAATGCCCAAATGCTAAAACCATTCTTCTTTGTCATTTGAGCTTTGTAATTTGACATTGTTTACAGCTATCCCGTAAAGAATTCCTTAACCGCTATGGCTGCCCACCCTATCTTGGGAATGTCAAAAACCGCTTTACCGACCACATTCTCCGGGATGACCGGGTTGTCATCTGGCTCACTGTTGGCATCCCCCTGAGTTATGAAAACCATATTGCCTTCAATTTCCCGAATCTCGACCACCCGGTGTACTGTGGTGACTCCTTCCGCTTCCTGGAACTGGATAATATCACCGGGCTTGATAGTATCCGCCGACACCTTGGCAATGATAACGACATCGCCGACTTCCAGGGACGGCCTCATGCTGCCGCTGATTACCGTAGTCGGCTGCACCGGGAACAGCCCGACGGCAAACCAGATTACGGCTACGGCGATAATCGTGGTAACAATCCAGCCGGCTAGAGAGCCCTCCCTCTCTCGTCTCGCCTGCCTGTGCCCGGGCCGGGAAATGCGGAGGGTGTTTGCCACTACCAGCCCGACGATGGGCACCACCACGCCGATAAGCCCCTGGAATACCCAGGACAGGTCGGGGAGGATGGGGCAGAACCACCAGAATGCCTGGAGCATCCCGCGGTAGGCGATGGCAGCCACCGGTCCGCCCAGCAGAGCCAGGAACGACGCCAGCATGTTCTCGGCCAGTATCGGCAGGATAGTGGAGTTCACGTAGGTGATGGATGTAAGCTCCGGCCTGAGGCCAGTGATGCGGGCTAACGGGAGGGACAGCAGGGTGTAGAGCACAGCCACGAAGGCAACCGCCAGCAGGGTGTGTTTCTTGCCCAGGCGGTTAATGAGCCAGGCCCGGCTGAGCTCCATGCCCACCAGCATTGAGCCGACAAATACCAGGTTGGTCAGGACGCCCGTCGGGGCGAATGAATAGGGGCTCTTGCCAAAGCTGGAAAAGAGTCCACCAATGACATAGAGCACTAACTGGAAAAGACCAATGACCAGCGCCAGCCGGATGACGGTAGCCTTGAGCCTCAATCCGCCGGCAGACCTGTACCTGGGCAGGACCAGTATTGCCCAGGCTAAAAGGCCCCAGAGTATCGGTTGAATGACGTAAGTCCTGGCGAATGGGTCGATGGGGAGACGGGGCAGTCCCAGGTTTATCAGGCAATATATGGCGGCAAGCAGACCAAAGACGAGCCACCAGTTATATCTCGGGTTGTCTCTAAGGCTTATATCCATGATGAAGCCATTGTGTAGGAAAGACTGAAGGCCTGTCAAGGCGCTTTAATCTCCCCTCGGTCATTGCTAGGCTTCTTTCTCCGTCATTGCCAGGCTTCTCCCCTCTGTCATTGCGAGGAGCGAAGTCCTCAATGAATCCCCACACCAGGATTCCTCGCATATGCTCGGAACAAGCTCCGCAGTCCCGGTGGGGAGGCAATGAGATTGCGTGAATTCCACCGCTGAACGCCGGCTCCGTCATTCGAACCAGCACACCACGGCGTGGGCAACTACATAGATGTTCCCGGACAACCCGGTCACCGTGTAACTGTCCGTTGTCACATTATTCAGGGGATCATGTACATACGGGTACTGGCCGGGTGAAACCGTCTCGTTACCTTTCTTGTCTCTGGGCAGACGGTTGTTGCCCACATACAGATGCGTCGCTGTCATCCAGTTGCCTTCGTACATCTGGTAGGTAACTACCGCAGTTGAGCCGTTGTATTCGACGGTGACCTGCCCCACGAGCCTGCCTTTTGAGGTATCACAGTCGGCTGCGCCTGCCCAGAGTTGGAATTCGTAAAAACCTGGTCCCAGCGGTCCGTTGGTCCAGCCCCACTTGGTGAAGCCTATGTCAAGGAAGCACGTGGCATAATCGACATGGTAAGCATACGCGGTGCCGCATGTAACCGCAGGCTGACACTCGGTGGTGATTGAGACCGTGAACGTGTAGACCGCGTTCTGCGCGGCTGCCTGCTCGACATGGACATGCACCGCACCAGTCACCTCCCCACCCTGGGGTATCGGCTGCCCTGGATATATTTCACTGGTGCTAACGGTGAGTGCGTCTGGATAAGGGTTATCAATAACAATATCTGTGATGGTTCCCAGAGCCGAATCGGGACATGCCAGCGCAAAGAACACGGTCGGGTAATAGGACGGGTAGGCGTTGTCTACCAGCACGGTGATTTCCCGTTCGTCTTCTGCCATCCAGGCCGTGGTCCGTGCCACATCCTTATCGTACCTGTCGCACTCAACGCTCATACTCTGCGGTTCCGAGGGGTCGTCGCTGCTCTGGGCACCCCACCTATCGTAGTCGGTACCGCCGCCATCATCCCCGGGGTCGATAATCCCGTAGGGATTTATACTATCCTGGGCGCCGTCGTCGTTGGAGACCACCCAGGTAAAGGGGTCGCAGCAGCAGGGCACCGCCCCTTTGTTCTTAGGGCCGCCCTGCATTTTGGCGTAGGTAATGCCCACGCTGCTAAAGACCATCACCGCCACCAGGGCGATGATCAGCCACCTGCTCATCCTGATTTGTCTTTTCAGCCCCTTCAATCTCGCCATAGTTTTACCCTGCTATCAATCTCTTTCTACTCAATATACATATTATACTGGACAAATGAGAAGGCAACTTCGAAGGAGCACGATACGATGCAGCTCTCGAGCACGATAACCCTCACCATTCCCTCAACGCTGTCGGGGTAGACGCCAGCCTGCTCTATCTGCATGCCTTCCGTCACTCCTAGTACAGACACCTCTACTCCAGCCGGGACGACCGATACCGCAATGTTCTGTATCTTTACCGGTATTGTTCCTGTATTAGTTATGGTGAAACCGCAGGTATAGGTGCCGGGCGGTGCATCCATGAGGGTAACGACCAGGGTATGAGGGGCACTCACAGAGCAGGTAATCTGGGGGCCTGAGCACGCACCGGGGCTCAGCACCACCTCAATGTAGCCGCTCTTCGCCGTTCCTTCCATGCTGACCTCGTCCGTCCAGGCGGCATAGCCGACACCTGTGATACATAGGGCGAGGAGCAGTGCTATGGACAGCATTCCCACCCGGGAAAACCTGTTTCTTTTCCTTCTCATTTCACTCAAGCCCACGCGTTGCTTTCATCCTGCAAAGGCAGTTTTCCTATTCCTTTCTCCTTACCAGTGGACGGGGCAAAGAACATTACGACCCTTTGCCTCTTCCCCTGCCAAGGAGAGGGGGTGGGGGTTGCCCACCCCCTTCTCGTTCTGCCACTACCCTGGCGTTATGGTACGTACTTGTTGTACTGGATGGCGGTGACCGTGGCTATGATGGTGTAGGTGTGATCTTGCTTGAGGGGCTGGAGGAAAACCACGTCCCACTCGCTTTTTATACTTTCACAATAGTGAAGCTGTTCCCCTATCGAGTTCACGAACAAGATGTTCATGATGTGACCGTCAGGGTCGCCTCTCTCATCGAACACCTTGCCCCACGCATTACCATCCGGAGGTGGTACCACCCATACAAAGGTTAGAAGGTTGCCACCCTCGTCGTAAACTTCGAAATCGATGTCGGAGATAATCACCGGTATCGTCCCGAAGCATCCGATGGTGTAGGTAACGTGAGCCTTGATGCCGGGATAGGCGTTATCGACAGTTACATACGCCTTCTTATAGTAGGGAATCCATTGCTGGTTTGGTTCACTCCATTTCTCCCCCACTTCTTCTTCCAAATAACCGCTAATGTCGGCAACATCCTTCTCATCCCAGCTAAGCCCCAAGAGCAACTCGCCAATCCCGATCTTAACAGTCCCTGTCTGCACGGTCTGCTCCATGTAGACCGTGTCCGTCCAGGCGGCGTAACTGATGCCGAGCGTACCCAGAGCCAGGACCAGGGCTAGACAAAATAAACCAACCTTTTTCATTTCATTTCCCCCTCATCGCCTCCTTTCTCTGGAAGTCGGGGGACAGGCGGGGCCAAAAACCCCGCACAGCCCTGGCACTACTATCCATTAGGGTACTTGTTGTACTGGATGGCTTCAACACGCAGGGTGAGAGAAGCAGTCGCGCCCTGCGGCGCCGTCTGCTCAAGGTACTTGTCCAGGTATATTATGATGACTTCGCACCCGTGAAGCTGGAGACCCTCGAGCATCGTTACAATCATGTCAAATTCAGGTCTGGCCACTCCAGAACCGGCTGCCAGCTGTTCCTCTACGCCTTCGCTGATCTTGTATATGACCCAGTTGATAGTCATGTTGTCATAGACACCATTGGGGTCAACTATGGTGGGTGTCACCTTTAGCTTGACCGGGACAGTGCCGCCGACGCCGATAACAAAGTCCTCCAATATATAGAAGCTGGGATAGAAGTTGCCAATCGCTATCGTGGCACTTTCATAGAATGGATGTACACCCGGGTCAAAAAGGGCAGTTATCGGTACCGGATCTACTAGCTTGTCAAACTTGAAGGCCCCGTGCCTCACATCCACCGTACAGATATCCTTTTCCTCGATATGCTGCTGCACAGCAAAGATGCCAACCTCCAGGGTTCCGGTATTCACCGTCTGCTCCATGACCACCGTGTCTGTCCAGGCGGCATAGGCAGCGCCCAGCGTGCCCAGTGCCAGGACAAGTGCTAAACACAAAAGTCCTATTTTTTTCATCTTTATTTTTCTCCTTTTTTAGAGTTTCTCATTAATCATTCCACCTCATCTTTGATTTAAGGTGTGCCTTACCGGTCTCGCCCTCACCTTCATCCTCTCCCGCCGAGAGAGAGGATACTCGATAAGGAAGCCCGGTCACCCTGCTCGACCTGCCTTGAAACGGGTCCAGGGCATCGGCAGTCGTTATTATCAAAAAAGTTCTTAAACACAGACTTTTTTGCACTTTCAAACTTAACTATTCTTTTTCATGTTTCTTGAGAGGCCCGGGTGCGGCGCAGTAAGGAGCGAACCCTGGCAAGCAATTCCCTTAAGCTCAAGGGAGAGGTCAGGTAGGCATCAGCGCCCATTTCCAGAAACTCGACTCCCGCCGCCTCTTCCTGCTCCTGCCCGAGAACGATGATGGGAACATCAGATAGCTCCCGAATGCGGATACAAAGCTCATCTCCATTCAGTCTGCGGCTGTTCTCACGCATCAATATGAGGTCAGGAGAGCTTCTACTTACCTCGGCCAAAGCTTGTATGCTCCCGGCAGCGTTCACAATTCGAAAACCGGAATACTGTAATACAAAGGCTAAGTTATCTGTCATCGCTAAGTCGGGACACACAAGCAAAATCTTCTCCACGGTTAACCCGGCCTTAAATACCAGTACCTAAATCCAGTGTAATGGGGAATGTCAGAGAAGTCAGTAGCTACTCGGTTACCGGAGGTTTCTTTTTG
>Ga0307378_10009329_pt1 | contig 12917 bp, 24 predicted proteins | sample UN1MG_FD_202238 | JGI IMG/M metagenome (GOLD analysis project Ga0307378, IMG submission 202238) | Soil microbial communities from Risofladan, Vaasa, Finland - UN-1 | ecosystem: Environmental > Terrestrial > Soil > Coastal area > Acid sulfate soil | place: Finland: Risofladan, Vaasa | collected...
TTCGTTAGAGCCGGTGGCCAAGTCCTGGTCAAGATAGTTGTCGTAGGTCGTCCCGGCATCATCAAGACAAGTGTGCGTATCATAGGCAAGGGGTAACGTAGAAACAAACCCCGTCGCATAAGTCGTCGCCGTCATGTTGTTGAACATCTTGGCGATTTCCAAGTCCTTGCCTTCCGCCATTGTCTTTTTCAGAGAACGGGTCAGTTTCTCCATCAGCCCAATCTTATTGAACCGTTTCATCCGGTCAGTAATCCTGAACCCGTTACCGAAAGCAACCTGTTTGTAGTCTTTGGTCTGCCCGAACTTCGCTTCCTCAAGCGGAATGTTCTGACCCTCGACCAACTCCTGCATCGCCCCGAGACCAGCCGTCCGAGTTTCGCGCTCGAAGTCATCGCCGGTTTTCAGGTCTTTACAAAGAGATTTCCACTCAACCAGATTTTCTCTGTCCGTAGAATCAAACCAAGTCCGTGTAAGGGTCTTGAGAGATTCCTTGCCCGTAGAGGTATCCCACCAAGTGCCGTGAAGGTTCGCTGTAGTACTCATTTCATTTCCTCTTACGCATCAATCTGGGTCTGGTTCAACCTGTCTTGGAACCTGATGTGAACCCGCCCGCCAGCACCGGTTGTGGCCCCGTCCCTGGGGTCCAGTTTAAGAATAACGGCCTCAACGTCACCGGTGTCGGTGTTGTCCAAACAAGCACCCCCGGCAGTCTTGGTAAGGCCGTAGCCAATGCCACACATTGCCGTTGTCGTTGTGGTGGCCGCTTCGGTAAGCCACGTCTGGTCGCCGTGGATAATACAAACCGGAATAATCGTGGCAGATGCCCCATAATCCTTGAGGGCAACGCCGAAAACCTTGGTGGTGGCCGCACTCAGGATTACTTCTCCGTCAGACAAATCAACAAGGTCACCGGCCTGGAAAGACCCGTGAGTCTGGTCTGCGGGATACTCCCGAATGTCAACTGGGCCATCAACAAGTTTGAAACCCATCGTAGTCCTAGTACCCAATTTAATCTCCTATTTTGTAGAAGCGATTGGGCTCGGAATCAGAGTTTGATATCGCCTTCGTAAACAGCACCTTCGGACGCGGCGTCAGAGTTGAACTTCTTCTGAAGTCCTTCCCTGGCCTTGTCGTACTGTTTTCTGTTGTCAACGATTCTGTCTACCTCTACCGCAATCGGAATCTTCATCAGAATCATGTCCATGTAGCGGTAATGCCCCTCGACAGTCGGGGTTAACGGTTCCGGGTAAACTTCGGTAGTCGGGTCTTTGTAGTCAACCGTAGTCGCTTGGTAACTCATGGCCCAGTGGTTAAACTGAGCGAAGTCGTTGTCCTTGTCAAACGCGACCCAGCGATACTTGAAGTTCGGCCTGGTTTGGTCATCCCGATAGTCTTTAGAGTTGAGATAGACCTTCTTCGTCCAATAGTACTTGCCATCCTTCGGAGTAGACCGTTCCTTGTCGTACTCTGACCTACGGAGGTCAACCATATGCTTTTTAATGTCTGACAGGTTCATCGGTTTTTCTCCTCGGTGATATCTCTAACTTTCTTCCTCGCCTCCATAAACGCTTCTCTTGTTACGTTACCCTTTGAGATGATAAACTCCTGTTCGGGAGTCAATGGCATCTCGGCCTTCGGTGGCCCGCCAGCGGTAGGGGTTTCTTGGTGCGTAGGAGTCATTGGTGTGTGAACCTTTCTTTCGCTATATTTAGAGGCAATCGTCATTAAATCTTCGCCTTCGGAAATCCTGTACGCGACTGCGGCGGCTAACCATAAATTTGGGTTGCGCAACGAATCCGCGTCAATCGGGTTCCCTGTTTCTAAGGAACGCTTTACAGTATCCAACATTTCGCTGGATATTCTAGCTTCAATTCCCTGGAAAACTTTCGGGTTAGATTTCAATGCCTCCGACTTGCCTGTTTCATAGGCTGTCCGGGCAGAGTTTACGTACTGCCCTCGTCTTTCTTGTTCACGTTCCGCCCTGTCCCGAGCGAAGTAGCCTTCGATGATTTTCGACGTTGCCTTCGCGGGGTTCGTCAAAAACTCGTCATCGCTAACCTCGGGTGCGGTCGGAACTTGCTCCTGCGGCCTCCCCTGTCCTCTGGTGAATTGCTCAACGAGGTTGCGAGTAAGCATGGCTTCGTGCTCTGCTCTAGCGGCACGTTCATTGACTTCCTCAATGTAGCGGGACTTCTCCTCGACCTCTTGAGCCAACTGCTCCATCGTCTTCCCGCCACCAGACGGGGGACTCGGAGTGGGCGTGGTCTCCTGTGCGGGTTGCGGTGTCGCCGGGGCCGGAATAGGTTCCGTAGGCGCGGCAACGGGGGCAGTTCCCGGTGTGGTTTCTTCTGCCATTTTCTGTTATTTAACCTCCTTAGAATTTCGGGCTAACTCCTCAAGAATCCTATCGGGTAGCCCCTTTACCATTTCGAGTGATTTAACTTCACCCTGAGTATACAATATCGTTTCAATCGCTCCATTGCGGAGCTTGTCCATCCGGGCGGACAACGCCTTGTCTAACTCAGTGTTGTATAGTTTCCAAAAATCGCTATCTGCCAGTACAAGCCATTCCTCAGCGATTCTGGCGGGGCTGTTCATTCTTTCCCGCACTTGACACCGGTGTCCATTACTTGCCTTTATTGCCTTCTCTGAGATTCAATGTAAAGGCCGTATTCCCCTCTTTAGTCTGGGGTTGTGCCCCTTGGGGTTGTCCCCCGCCTTGTTCTTCCCCGCCCATCTCGGGGGGCATACCACCCTGAGCCATAATCATCTGGTCCGCCTCTTGTTTCGCCGCACCCTGAGCCGCCATCTCCGCCTGTTGCGCCGCCTGAATAATGTCCACAGAATTCTGGATACACTTCTCCACATCGATTGACTTGCGGATGTCCACATTCATCGAATCAGGTTCCGTGCTTTCAAAGTTCTCCATAATCCGGTTCAAAAGCCGGGAACTGATGTCGTTCGCCTGAACAATGTACTTCTTGGCATCGCTAGGTGCCATCGGACTCGTCAGAACCTGCACCGCGCCCATCGCGCCCGTTAAGTAATCCTTAACAAGTTGGTACTGCATAAGCATGACTTCCCGCCGCATGGTCATGTTCCACTCTTCTGAAGCCACTGCCAAGTCAAGGTTCAGATAGTCACGGATATTCCCGGTCGGCATCTCTACACTTTGCCGGGCACCACCCTCGTCGGTGTACTCATACGTCGGCTGGTACTGGGCCATTGCCTCAAGGACTTTATACCCGGTTTCGTTGTAGAACTCCCGCGCCCGTTCCGTCCATGACTTGAACTTCTTGTTTCCCTCGTCACCCACCATCAGCGTTTCTTTGGCAACTGGTCGTTCCGCCGTGGAAATACCGAGCGACAACTGGGTAATCCCGCACGCCTGTTCCATCTGCGTAATCAGCCAGTTGACCTCATTGACGATAGAAAACGTGATGTCCGGCTGGGGAACGATGAAAATAGCCGTAGAGGGGTCATCGTCAATACATTTGATTTTCCCCGGCTCAAGTTCGTAGTTGTCCAACCCGATGTCTTTCCGGGCGAACATAATCGGGAGGTTCAGGAGCTTCATCCGGTCAAGCATCAGGTTGTGAAGAGAATCCAACTCTTCAGCCATACACTCAACGATTTCGCAGATACCCTCGCCGTCATAGGTGTACTCGACCTGAGAGGCCCCCTTCATGTCGGCAAACGGCCTATACCCGTAGAAAATCGGGTTATATATGGCCTTCAGTATCTGCCCCGACTCTTTGTGGAATGTGATTGCGATGTCGTCCTCTTCGCCGTCCCCGTCAACATCGTATCCTAGCCAAAGTTCGTACAAGGTGTATGGTTCTGTGTACGTTGTTTTATCAAGAACCATGCCAGCCGAAGTAGCCCTCAGCTCGGTCATCTCCCCGGCCTTCGTAGTCGTCAGTTTCTTTACAGCGTCCGCGTCATATATTTTTTTGGCGGCGAACGCGTCTAACTGAGATTTCCGGCGGTCGAATGAGAACCCGCAGATGTAGGCGTCGTCAATGGACAAGGCATCAGACGAAATGACAAACCTAGCCCTGTCAATAGGATATACGTTCGGGCCACGGAATACGATACTCGGTTCCTTGACCACGGTTTCTTTAGTACCCGGCACGCGATATTTCTTTACCGTCGTGTCTAATTTGTCCTCTTCTGAGGCGTAACGGTATATGGTTTTGTTCTTCGTCTCGTAGACGATTTTAGCCACCCCCGTACCGGAGTTCACCGCTTGCCGGGTAGGGAATACCATCTTTTCTTTGAGATGTAAGTCGTTCTTAACGTAATGGTTGAACGCCTTCTCCCAAATGGCGATTTTCTCGTTTATTTCCTTCGTCCCCGTTCCACGGGCCTTCATAACGAAGATTCTGAGCTTATTCCAGACCATATCCTGAATACGGACAAAGATTGTGTCGGAAATCTTGCGGGCGACAGGGATAGAGATATCGGCCATCCAAGGTTTCGGGCGGGCACCCCAAAGTCCCTTTTCTGCCTTATAAAGCTTGTGCGCCCGCTTGATTTTCTGGATTACACCTTCCTGGTTCTTCAGTTCCTGGTCTAACGTTGTCTTGAGGTGCGAAGAGAGTGTTTCGCCTACGGTCTTTCCAGATTTCAGTGTTTTCTTTAGGTTTATTGGCCGACCACCTTGCCAATCCTGGACATCGCCTTTGATAAGGTCTTCTTCGGGAATAGTTTCACCAAAAACTGGTACTTCACCAGTCGGTGAAACAAGTCCACCCGGTTGGACAGCACCCATCGGCCCCATAGCATCCATCGGCGGGGGGACCATACCACCCATCATCTCCATCGGAGTACTCATTTTTTCTTCTTACTCCTACTAGCTACGTGCAAAGCGATTGCAATTATCTGGGCACGACTACGTTTCCTCTTCGCGTGCCAGAGTTCACTTATGTTTTCTGACACCGTTTTTGAGGATGAACCACGTTTGAGGGGAATCTACTTTTCTCCTTGGTACTTAGTCCATGATGGGTCGAAGTCATACATTTTGAATGCCCTCATATTTTTACACCCATCATAAAACGGAAGAATCCCAAATTTATTTTCAACATATTTGGTTTTTTCTGCTATTTCCGAGTTGTAAACTTCCATTATTTCTTCGTGCGTGCTTGCCATTAAAAACCCCTGTCAATAAAATCAACTACTTACACAAAAACGTACATCCCTTCTCTCACGTAACAATTATACCACACTTTTCCAGTTTGTCAAGCCCTATGGCTTTATAAATCCGTCAGATGGACGCCAAACAATACACTCTATGCCTAATTTTATCATAGATTTCATAAACCTTTCTTGCTCTTTCATTGGTTTCTGCTTACCGCTTTTAACCTCAACCAAAACAATGCGATTTTCTCGATAACATATAAAGTCTGGATATCCCTTTTTTGTTACTTCCCACCCATTGGCAGAGGCAAGGTCTTTAAAAACTCGTTCAGTTAAGTTCTTTACTTCTTGTCTTTTGTTACAATGTTCTTTGAAACATTCCGGGCACTTTAGAACTAAATTGCTGTTATATTCTTTTTCGCATACCTCACATATTCTTAATTTTGACATTCTTTTGTCCTTTCTGACACAATATAACACGTTGATACTGTCTTGTCAAGTTATTTCTTAAACTTTTTCAAAGAAAGAGAAAGAAGAAAAGTCCCCTACAACCCCTAAAAGAAGAAAGAGAAAGAAATGGTAGTTGTTAGACTGTCTCTATAACAAGTTAGTTCTTACGTATTACTCTTTCTTTTTCTTAGGGTAGCATACTTTTTTCTAAATGTCAATACCTTGTATAACATAGTAGCGGTGTTTACAAACATGGTGCCACCGTGGGCGTATCCGTCGGTCCTGACGGCCCGACTCCACGCCCCGCACCCGTTCGCTGAAGATTTTGTCGGGATACTCAAGAACAGTCCATTGCGGCGGTCGACTATTCCTATCGGGTTATGTGTTCCACGTGCCGACGTATGTAGAACACGACAATGACTGTCGTAATTAGTATACTAATTTCTGACACCCGGTGTCCGACCGGGCGGACTTTGGCGTGAAGCGCGGACTAAGTAAAAAATACCACGAATGTAGTAAAAAATACTTTAAGAAATCACTTGACAAGACTATATAGACCTGATATGATTCTCGGTGAGGTGAAAACATGAAACTACCTTTTGTTTTTATGACCAGGAAGACATATGATTGCCGAATTCTTGACTCGCACATCGAGGGGTTGATGGATGCGGCGGAACAACTTGACGGAATCAGGAAGATTTATCGGGAGCCGGTCTATATCACCTGCCCCCAGGCAACGATTAGGGATTCCGCGTTTTTTGGGTGCAGACATCCGTATTCTTATGGGTTGTTTCTAGATGGGTGGGCGGAGAAACCATGAGTGAAACACCGAGCGAACCAAAATTTTGCCCGCATCTAATGGTGGCCAGGGCGGTTCTAAACGGCGGAACCGGGATGTGCCTACAAGAGAAGTGCGCCATGTGGCGGACATGGGAAACCCATATTGCCTGGGGATGCCGCGAAAACATTGAAGATAAACCAGATGTTGTAGAGTACCATAACATTACTGGATACTGTGGTTTGGCGGGGAGGCCCTAGTGGACCGACCCGAAGTGAGGAAACCATGAGTATGTCAAAAGGGCCATACGAGAACCATTACTACCATCTGGGGGACGTAATCCGGGGGACCGTAAGGGACGCTCAGGAACTAATGTATGACCTAGAATACTCTATGATTTGTCGTAAAATGTATGAGTACAGATGGAAAAGAAGGGATAAGTGGGCAAACTACCAGCCACAATACCCTCAATCCCTAGGTGAGTTATGTATAGAACTGGCACAGAACAGTCTAGTTTATACTGACGTAACGGCAATCCCAGACGGCTGGGTAAAAACTACGTATTTTCGCCGGGGACTCCAAAGGGACATCCAAGAACTGCGGGAAAAGATGTGGCACCGTGCCAACATCGGAGAAGCCGAGTACCATAAGCATACAGACCCAGAAAGAGAGCACAAAAGGGCCAAATGTGAACGTCTAATCGAACTTATGAGGACAGCATGAATACAAAGATTAGCATGAAATCAATCTGGATTGTCGTATTTGATGGATGTAATTGCGTGACCGGGGAGATGGACAAGAAGAACCTGCCTCAGTTTTGTAAGAAACATGGCAACCAATGGTTACATCGGGCTAGAATGTCTATCGGAGAGCCTCTGGCTAGTTCAATAATTACAGGACTAGACTATAATCCGGAAGTCTATGAAGCGGTGTATAACAAAGATGGTATCAATTCGCCGGGAACCCCATAGGGAGATAATAAAATGAACCAAGAAGAAGCTATCTCAATACTGAAAAAACGATGCGACGGTAACGAACTCGCCGAGGACGCACTAAACTTTATCATATCTAAACTAGAAATTATGACAAAAAACCGCGACCACTGGCTTCATAATGCCGCCGGACTACAGATAGCACTAGATGAATATGACCAGAAACACCAAACCAGCCCGCCCCCCGGCTCGATGCTAAACCCACCCGAATCGTTCTGTGAACGATACCCGTCGCTGGGACACCCAATAGGAGAAGATGGAATGTGCGTAGGTTGCGGGAAATACTTCGGCGGGGGACCCCATAAGTACCATAGAGGAAGACATAGGATAGAAGACCCAGTTGTCCCAAATGCCACCTTTTCATAATTCATATTTGTTTAGAGCTTACCCCGCAAACCCCCGCTATGCTGAAAATATATCGCACATATTTTCTTACAGGGTACCCTGCCAAACTTCCTTAAATTGGGGGCAACGGGTCTCTTGGGTATGGGCATGGGTAGGGTAGGGGATAGGGTATGGGCAGGGTAGGTCTCAAGCCGTAGTGTCTCAGGATACCAGCTCTGCTATGCTTCTACTCTTATAGTGGTATGGGATTAGAGGATGGGGTATTCTAAGCCTTATGGGGGGATTTATCATTCTACGACCGTATGGATACAGCTCTCCCCGCCTCGGCTGACCGCGCCAACACTACATCTTGTATACTGTGTGTCATACAGTATGGGTTACCCTAGGGCACTTGGGTAGCGATTACCCACAAAGAAAGTATTAATTGACTAGATTGGTCAATTGACCCCATGGGGGTACTAAGCCTTGCTTGACTAGGTTAGTCTAGGTCTTACCTATGTTCGCTAGGGGCGACAACTAACGGCGAGGCTCGCAGGTATCCTTTCTTTTCCGCTATTATGTATCACCTAGTACCTAGCAATCAATAAATCTTTGAGGTCCCCGCCGAAAGTACTTGACAAACGATGTCCCCCGTCTTATATTGAGAGAGAGGAGAGAGAAGATGAAAAGACTTTCCAGAAAAGATTTAGCAGAGTTTAAAAGTAAGCGTTCTAAAATAAAATATTTACGTTGTCAAAGATGTACGTATCTCACCCCCGAAGGATTATGTGAGTTTGATATTGAGGGTGAAATAAATAGTTGTGAATGGTATAGGGACATTGGGTCAGGGGGGATACTCGGGAGAAAGGAGTCTAAAGATGAAGAAACCAAAAAGACGACATAGAAAATTGTTATCTTATTTAAGAGGAAAAAACATATTTTATTCCTATCATAAACCAAAAGAGGAGAAAAGAACATTGCAAAGGGCAGTAACCCGCATCCCCCGTCCCAAGCCGGGGGAAAGGGAATTTACAAGAGAGAGGAGAGAGAAAATGACTAAAGACGAAGCGGTCAAGGTATTGAGGGAGGACTTGAAACCGGGGGATACTGTAAACTGTATCCTTCGGCACACCTCAAGGTCTGGGATGTCCCGGTCTATTTCCCTGTTTAAGGGCGATGCGGATATTACCTATTTCGCCGCCCTTGCCCTGGGGGACAAAATAGACCAGAAAAACGGGGGGATCAAAATCGGGGGATGCGGTATGGATATGGGATTCGCCCTAGTCTATAACCTAGGATATGCCCTATTCCCTGACGGATTCGCCGTTAAAGGGGCGGGACGGAACGGGGGTAAAAGCGGATGGGATAAGGACGGGGGATACGCCCTTAAGCATAGGTGGCTGTAATGTTCCCCGCCCTTATTGTCTGCATAGCTGTTATAGTGCTGATTGCTATTGATGATGGGGTCCCCGGCGACCCCAAGAGGAGGAAAAATTGAAAAAAGAAATCAATCCTAGAGAGGAAACCGCTTATATGGCGGTTAGGAAAGCGGTTGACGGGAGTTTGCCGTATCTTGATATCGGGACGGCAAGCGGGGCTTTGGATGTTACCCGGCGCCTGGCCGAGAGGGACAATGCGGAGCTTGCGGCATGGGCTAAGGACAACCCCATTATTGGCTATGCGCTTTGTCACGTTATAATTGACCAAATTTTATCGAAAAACGGATAATAAAATGAGAATTTTCAAAAGAAAACCATGCAAACTTTGTCGTAAATCCCTTGCCATTATGCGCGGGGAAGAGCCTGTCCCCAATGACGAAAAGGAACGGAAAAAGCTACTCGCCCACACTTGCCGGACAAGCCGGGCGATTCTAAAGGCCATGTCCATCCGGAAGGGGGCAGAATGAGATACGAAGATATCGAGGGGTTAGTCCCCGCTAGTTATGGGCTAATAGAGGGCGTCGGCATGGGGAGGACGGATTGCGACTGTTCAGACGGGGACGACGCCTATTTTGAACTATGCGCTGAGGTCTACATGGACGGGGAAGCAATCAAACGCCTTGGGGCCGCCATAGCCAAGGCCAAGGGGGTGTGATAATGGACGGGCTGGTAAATTCTGCCCTCGCTAAGATCGGAGCTAAGCCATGAACAAGCCGACGCCGGGATGGTGGCGCATTCAATCTGGCCTTGGAGCGCCGCTAATCATCGCCCGTTCAAATTGGCTCAATCGCAACCGTGAGATTGCCCAGGTCCGCTATGAATTTGGAAGCGAAGACCCAGAAGTTCACCCCAACGCCTCCCTCATCGTCGCCGCCGTCAATGCGTGCTTCGCCATCAACCCCGACAATCCGCTAGCCGTGGCTAAGGCGTTGCCGGAAATTATTACAGCATTGAAACGAATCGAAACGGGAATGTCTTTCCCCGACGATGATATTCAACGCACGGCCAGGGACGTTGCCCGCGCCGCCCTCGCCAAGCTAGAGGCCAAGTGAAAAGACTTACGGTAGAACAATACGCCGGGATGATTAGGATGTCCCCGGCAGTCCAACCGATTGGACAGTAAAATCTAAAAGAGGAGAGAGAAAATGAGAAACTTAAAAAAGGCGGCAGAGATTGCCGAAAAAACAGACGGGTTTATGGAGTGTGGGAGTTGTGGGGAATGGCATCCGTTTGAATTCCCGACTTATTCGGATTGCCGGGATGATAACAATAGGTTTTCTTTTGACGAAATACCAGGGGGCAAAGATTTAATTTTTCTTTGCGATCTTGAAGAATGGGGCGTCGGATATGATGAGGCTATAGATTATTTCAAAAAATTAAAGCCTCTGCGAAACGATGAAACGCCTAACAATTAAGCAATACGCTGGGATGATAAACAGAATGGCCGACCAAGGGCTATTGTTCTACTTGGCCGGGGCTGTTAGGGATTCCCGCGATTTATGGCGTTCCCCCGCGAATATGGCCCTATTAAACGATGACGCTAAACAAGCGGCAAGACATTATATCAAGGAGGAGAACAGATGATTAAAAAAATTCGTCTTTGGATTGAAAAGGTTAAATGGAACCGAGATATTAAAAAGGGGGTCAAGAGATTAAACCGAATTCATGAGAAAGCACTAAAGGGGTCTGGGCGAAGGTTATAAACCCCTGAGCTTATAATGGGCTATTATAAAGCCGGGGACAAATAAAAGACTTGACATGACCATATTGAGGGTATATAATCCCATTTATAATCTAAACAAAGGAGGAGACATTGTGTAAAGCATTTTCAGGCGTGATTGACAAAAACGGGGAGGTTTATTGGAAACTTGGTATGGATTCCCATGAAGACATCATTGCCCATTTCAAACTAAAGGACAATGACGGAGACAAAAGAACAGTCAAGATTGCCCGGTTTGAGATTGCCCCGGTGAATGGAGATTATCTCAACCCCGATGAATGGCGGTTCCGGGTAGATGAAATAGTTCGCCCCGATTGGTTCGATGAGTGCTATGAGAAATTCTGTTGGGATGCTCAAAAGGCGTGGGGAAAGAAGCGGGATAAAATCCTGATTTATAAACCGATTATCCACCCGTTCAAGATTGCCCCGCCGAAAAAGATAACGGCGAGACATCTGGGGTTGCTCAAAGAATGGGCCGACGTGCGGGCCAACGTGTGGGACAGCGTGTGGGCCAGCGTGTGGGCCGACGTGCGGGCCAACGTGTGGGCCAGCGTGGGGGACAGCGTGTGGGCCAGCGTGGGGGCCAGCGTGGGGGACAGCGTGCGGGCCAGCGTGGGGGACAGCGTGTGGGCCAGCGTGGGGGCCAGCGTGGGGGACAGCGTGCGGGCACATACTGGGTCATTCTTCAATTTGCCTAGAAAGTCTTGGCTATGCACCGAGAACATCAAGACAAAGGGATACCCGTTCCAGCCCGCCGTTGACCTATGGGGAATGGGGCTAGTCCCGAGTTTTGACGGTAAGAAATGGCGGCTACATGGTGGGGAGAACGCCAAGATACTTTGGGAAGGGAAAATAAAATAATTTATCAAAGAGGAGAATCATGGACGAACAAAAGGCGATTGAGTTAGTCATTGATTGTTGGGAGAAGCGGGTAGTCCCCGCCGAATTCAGGGAGCAAATCGAAACGGCGGCGATACAGACTATCGCCATGATTTACTTGGCTGGCGGGGAAGTCGTGATGAAACCTAAGCCCGTTGTCACCTTGGGGGAACTAGGTAAAGACAACGACCAGCTATTGATTGACGGGGTGATTTATTAGTGTCACCGAACAAAGGGCTATCGAGATATTAGGACTTCAAATTTTACGCAAGGAGACTATAAAAATGTTAGTGTCAGGAAAAATCAAACAAAAGTCTGTCGCCAACGAGAGGGTTTCAATCTTAATTGGGGAAACTTGGATTTCCGCGTTTATCAACGCCGATGCTAAGATTGCCCCCGAAGTGAAAGACTTGTTGCGGGAACTCATTGTCGGGGACGAGGCACAATTTGAGTGCGTAGAGAATGTTAGCAAGAAAACGGGGCAGACGTATAGGAACATTGTCGGGGTCATTCGAGTTACCCGCTTAGGTGGGCCTAATGTTGAGGTCGCCCCGCCGTCTGCACCGAGCGCACCATCCGCCCGGGTGGACGCCCCCAAAGAGGGGGACACAAGGGTTAGAAGCATGCTGGTTGCCTACTGTAAGGACCTTGTTGTTGCCGGGAAGATTGAATTGACCGAGTGGCGGGAGTGGGCCGACACCTTTGAGAATTATGTCTCGGGGAAATAGCCGTGCCTCAGACAAGAGGGGAACGTCTAGCAAAGCGTAGGATATACCAAAAGAAATATCGGGCAGAGAACAGGGAAAAGATAAACGCCTACATGAAACAATGGCATCTAAACCACGGGGGGAATTGCGAGGACTGCGGAAAACCAATTCAAGACATGGGTAAGAGCAACTTGTGTCGTGCTTGTTCTAACAAGGGGAAGAACAGGCCGGGATGGGAGGACGGGAGATTCCTTAACACCAATGGATATTGGATGGTTAGGTTTCCCGGCCACCCAGAGGCAAATGAAAGAGGGCTAGTCTTTGAACATCGGTTAACCATAGAGTTATTGTTGGGTAGGCCGCTAAACCCAGGCGAAATTGCTCACCACATAAATGGCAACAGGACAGACAACCGCCCCGAAAATCTGGCCCTATGTAATGCCAGGGTGACGCACACTCTAGTCCATTGCGGGGAGATTTATCTACCTT
>Ga0307378_10009332_pt1 | contig 12910 bp, 16 predicted proteins | sample UN1MG_FD_202238 | JGI IMG/M metagenome (GOLD analysis project Ga0307378, IMG submission 202238) | Soil microbial communities from Risofladan, Vaasa, Finland - UN-1 | ecosystem: Environmental > Terrestrial > Soil > Coastal area > Acid sulfate soil | place: Finland: Risofladan, Vaasa | collected...
CTGAAAAGTCCGATGATCCCACCGACGTAGGCGAACCCCCACGTGTTGATGACACCGGCTCCGCCGTGAGCGAGCAGGCTCACCGTGTCACTGCACTGCGTTGCGGCTCCGGTGGTCTCACCCCAAAGAGTCTGTCGCCTGGTTGCACCGCCCACACATCGCGCATATCTTCACTCCTATGCAGATGTCAACCTCAGTGAGTGCTCTGGATGGGTGTGTGGTGAAGCACGTCGACGCAGGCCTGGTCGCGTCGGTGTCCGGTTCGTTGCTCGATGTCGATGAGGCGAACGATCTCGCGGCGATGTTCCGACTGCTCGGCGACCCGACCCGGGTGCGCATCCTGTTCGCCCTGCTCGAAGCGGGCGAATTGTGTGTGTGCGACATCGCCGCCGCGGTCGACACCACCGACACCAAGGTCTCCCAGGCGATGCGCCTGCTGCGCGGCGCCGGCGTCGTCCGCAACCGTCGCGACGGACGCAATATCTTCTACCGCCTCGACGACGCTCACGTCCGCATGTTGCTCGATCTGTCGCGCGAGCATCTCGCCCACAGCCGCGACGGGCACTGATGGGCGCCGATCACGACCACGGCGGGGGACTCGTTCGCGCCGGTGAACGTCACCGCGGACGCCTGCTGATCGCGTTCGGGATCATCTTCACGTTCTTCGTCGTCGAAGCGATCGCCGGGTTCGTGACCAACTCGCTCGCGTTGCTCTCCGACGCCGGACACATGCTGACCGACGTGATCGGTATCGGCATGGCGCTCGCTGCCATCCAGTTGGCCACACGATTCGACCGCACCACCTCGACGACGCGGTCGAGTCACACCTTCGGGTTGTATCGCCTCGAGATCCTCGCTGCGTTCGTCAACGCCCTGCTGCTGTTCGGCGTCGCGATCTGGGTGCTCATCGAAGCCGCCCGCCGGCTGTTCGGCGAACCCGAAGTGCTCGGCGTGCCGATGCTGATCGTCGCCACACTCGGCCTGATCGCGAACATCGTCGCGTTCCTCCTGCTACGAGAAGGATCGAAGGAATCACTCAACGTCGAAGGCGCCTACCTCGAAGTCCTCGCCGACACCATCGGCTCCATCGGCGTCATCATCGCCGCCATCATGTTGGAGCTGTTCGGTTGGGCATGGATCGACCCGCTGGTCGGCGCCGCGATCGGGTTGTGGATCCTGCCACGCACGTGGCGACTCGGCCGGCGAGCCGTGCGAATCCTGCTGCAGGCCGCCCCCGACGACATCGACCTCGACGCCCTGTGCGCCGACCTCGAAGCCATCGACGGTGTCGTCGACGTCCACGACCTCCACGTCTGGACCCTCACTTCCGACATGGACGCCGCCTCCGCCCACCTCATGACCACCACCGGAACCGACACCCACCGCGTGCTCGACCAAGCCCGCCAGACCCTCGCCGACACTTATGGGATCACCCACGGCACCTTCCAGGTCGAACCCGACACCCACCGCGGCTGCCACGAAGTCACCTGGTGATCGACACTGCCATCATGGAACGCGCAGTTGGGCGGACGATTCGGAGGTGCCGGCCCTGATGCGATCCGAACCGTCCATTGCCGTGATCGGGGCCACGGGCGCCGTTGGATCCGCGGTCGCCGCCCAGCTCGCCGGCAAGGGCCGCACGGTCGTCGCTGTGTCTCGCGACGCCAATCGAGCGGCGACCGTTGCGGCACCGCTTCGGTCTGCGGTCGGTGTGGCTGGGGTGTTCTCCGACCCGGCCTCGCTCGGCGCCATCGAGCCGGGAGTTGCGATCAACTGCACCGGCATCGAGGACCTCGACGCCATCCGCCGGTGACGTGCCGCAGGCTGGTCGATGATCGACATCACCGCATCAAGTCGGTACGCCACCGAACTCGCAGCCGAACCGCTTGAGGGCCCGCCGCTGCTCGTCGGTGTCGGACTCGTGCCCGGCCTGACGAGCGTGCTGGCACGGATGCTCGTGACCGGCGAGGTGACCGCATCGGCCGTCACGATCTCGTGCCTGATCGGCCTCGGCGAGAACTACGGGGATGCCTCGCGCCGCTGGACGCTCGAACAACTCGGGCGATCGGTCGGCGACGCCGACGGAGCTTCGTACCGCAATTTCTCCGATCCGGAGATGATCGAGTTCCCCGGCGGATTCGGAAGGCGACCTGCCTGGCGGTTCGACTTCGCCGACCGTGCTCTGCTGCCGGGACCGTTGGGTGTGGACGTCACGACGCGGTACTGCTTCGACTCGCGCCTTGCCGGCCGCGCCCTCGCACTCGCATCCGCCGTACCGGGGGCTCCGGAGTTGATCCGGCGCCTCGGTCGTGCGACACGACGAGTCGTGCAGGGGACTGCCTGGTGGGCCGGCGTGATCGAGACCGACACCGGCAAACGGGCCTGGGCCCTCGGCGACGGCCAGTCGGTCGGAACCGCCACGATCACCGCAATCGCCGCCGACCGGCTCGCAGCAATCGACTCCGCTCGATGCCGCTACCTGTGGGACGTGATCGAACCCGACCAGCTCATCTCGCAGACGGCTGCGGCGGGAATACTCGTTGGCACCGACCACCCGAGCAGCCACTGACATCGCTTCGAACGGATGCAACCACGATGACGAACTCGCACACCACATGGTCCGGCACGCTCGCACTGGGCCGAGGAATCGTCGTGTACGTCGGGCCAGGATCGTCCGCTGCGACGCACCGACACGACGCCACCCAGCTCATCTGGAGCCCGTCGGGACCGATCCGTGTGCACACCGAGCACTCATCGACAACGACCCGCGCGGTGCTGATCCCGCCACGCCAACCCCACGGCTTCGACGCCGACGCCAACGACATCGCCATCGTGCTCGTCGAGCCATCCGGCCCCCTCGGACAACAGCTCGCCAACCTCGCAGCACATCACAGCGGGCCCGAACTGGAAGAACGGCTCACCGACATCCGACTCCCGGCGACCGACGACGCCGCCTCGACGCTGGAATGGAGCCGGCGCGTACTCGCCGCCACCCTCGACGTCGAAACCCTCAGCGGCGGGGTGCAGGTCCGTCCCGAGGTGCTCGACGCCAGCCGATTCATCGACGATCACCTTGCCCAGACACCACTGCTCACCGCGGCCGCACATCACGTCGGGTTGTCGAGCCGTCAACTCCGCCGCAGCTTCACCACCGAGATCGGCATCCCCTTTCGTCGGTACGTGCTTTGGCGACGACTCCGCCGAGCGCTCCTCGCCGTCGACGACGGCGCCGACCTCACCACAGCCGCCGCAACCGCCGGGTTTGCCGACTCCGCCCACTTCAGCCGAACCTTCCGACAGACCTTCGGCCTCGCACCATCCGACGTGCTCCCGCTCGTCACCGTCGCCGAGACGGACTTCCCGGAACCCTGAATTGGCCTCCAGGTTCAAGCAGCCAAACCCCTCGACGGGGTCTACTGAGAACATGACCACGCAGCCACGAACCGCCGAGCCAGTCGACCACGACAACGGCAGGCTCCTCGTACCGACCGCCATGCTCGATCATCGCAACGAGGCGATCCGCCAACTCGTGACCGAACGGGGCTGGCGTGAACTCAAACCAGACGATCGCATCGGGGCCGTCTACGACTACGTCCGCAACGACATCGCGTTCGGCTACAACACCGACGACGACATCACGGCCTCAGGAGTCCTCGCCGACGGCTACGGGCAATGCAACACCAAAGCAACACTGCTGATGGCGTTGCTCCGTGCTGTCGACATCCCGTGCCGATTCCATGCCGCCACCATTCACAAACGCCTCCAAAAGGGTGTCGTGCCCGCCGTCTTCTACCGCCTGGCGCCCGACGAGATCCTCCACGCCTGGGTCGAGGTCCTCGTCGACAACGACTGGAAACGCCTCGAAGGTGTCATCCTCGACGACGCCTACCTCGACGGACTGCGCTGCCAGATCGGTCGCCCGACCTCAGCGTTCATCGGCTACGCCGCCGGCACCGACGACCTCGACAACCCGCCCATCGAATGGGTCGGCGACCACACCGAGATCCAGATGACCGGCGTCGAACGCGACCTCGGCGTCTACGCCGACCCCGACACCTACTACCAAACAGCCGGCACCAACCTGTCCGGTCTCAAACGCATCCTCTACCGCCGACTCATCCGCCACATCATGAACCGAACCGTCCGAGAGATCAGATCAGCGCACCGCCGCCAGCACAGTGACGCCTCAAGTGATCAGCCCTGACGAGATCATCGCGTTCATCCGCGGCGGGGCAGGATTGCCAACGGTTCGAGCCGTATGAATGACCCCCAGCGATGGTGTAGCCACGGCTTGGACGTCAGGACAAGAGCCGCCCGAGGCGATCGGTCTCGTGGGTCCGACCCCGGAGCGAAATCAACCCTGCAGCACCGGCGGGGCGTCCTCGGACTCTTGGTCCTCCCAGTCGCTGGAGGGCGAAACGCCGCGAAGCGAGTCGTGAGCGACGACGGGCAGAAGACGTCCAGCCCGACGTTCGATCTCCTGGTACACCGCAGCGATCGCAGTGAGGGCGAGCATTCCCCAGAGCGCCCGCGGCCACTCGATAGCTCTATCGACCAAGCCGTTGATGTGCAGATTCACTTCGAACACCCGCTCGATCACCCACAGCCCGCTTACGGCTGCGAGACCGACAGAGACGACGGTGAAGGCGGGGATGTACACCCGCGTCCGCCGCAGCAGGAACAACAACGGGAAAGTGAGCAGGATGATGATCAACTGGGCGATCTCGATGCCGACGTTGCGACCGAGCAGCGACACGAGCTGCGTCGTTCGATTGATGTCGAGGTCCTCGACCAACCCGGCGAACCCCATCCCGTGGAACAGGCCGAACACGAATGCAAACAACCACTCCTTGTGCCCGAAGATCGGACGGAGGTTGTGCAGAGCCGCCAGGACGATCGACAGGGCGATCACGGTCTCGGTCAATTTCGATGGTGGGAGCGGGAGGTAGTCCAAGCCGGCCAACGTGAACGTGATCGAGTGAGCGATCGTGAACATCGTGGCGACGAACACGATTCGCAACAGCGAGTAGCCGAAGCTGGGCGACGGTCGCCAGCGGGCGGCGACGAGAACGAGGACTGCCGGTAGGAGCAGCACCAGGATGAAGAAGACGTGGTCGGGCCCGGTCCGGATGTGGTCGACTCCGAGGTCGATGCTCGCCCGGAAATTGGTCCACTGGCTGGCGTTACCGAGGTCGATCGTTCCCGACGGCGAGTCGGCGGTGTGGATGAGGAGTTCGTTGGTCTCTTCCTCGAAAACGCCGCGCTTCCAATCGTTCGAGACGAGGGTGATGTTGTTGCGGTCCGGGATCTCCTCGAGGAACGGTGTGAACGTCACCTCGAGCACTTGGGGCACGATCGGCTCGCTGAGTTCGACCGTGAAGGGAAGCACGGCGTAGCCGAGACCGTTGGAGTTGGACCCTTGATCCTCGAACAACAGCTCGACTCCCTCGAAGTCGAGCCGCCAGGCGACTCCGCCGGCACCGAGCGAGATGTTCTCATCCGCATATGCCTGGAGCGTGTCCAAGTTCGCCTCGAACTCTGCGAGCAAATCGTCTGCGCTGCCAGCGATCTGTAGGCCCAGTTCCGACCGCATGTCCCGGTAGGGCATCTCGACGCGCCCGCTCAGGTTGGAGTCACCGACGTCGAGGTATAGGTACGACTCGTCGTTACGGTGCGCACTCGCCGGGCTCGACTGACCAAGGACGACAAGTACGGCGAGCGCTACGAGCAACAGGGTGCGGATCGAAGTTCTCATGGCCGAGTCCAATGCCAGCTCCCACCGTCCAAGGCGTGCCATGTGATCATCTCCGGCACGCTACGGGCCAATCTGGTGTCGCCGCCATTCGACCGCCCTGACAAGTCCGACTGGGCGGCCGTTGGGTTCGCTGGGAGTCACCGTGCACGCCCGGAAAATCTCGTTCATTGTGTGGCGATCTCGATCGCGAGGATGACGATCGAGATCAGAATCAGCGCGTACGCTGCGGCCGCCACCACCTGCGGCGTTCTCGGCGGACGCTGCTGCGTGGTCTCGGCCGCTCCGGCGGACACTGACGCGTCTGCGGGTTCCGAGTTCGTGGTTGAGGACGCCTGCGCCGGCTCGGTGCCGACGACGTCGACCGCCTCTACTGCGGATTCAGCAGACTCCGTCCGGTTCGGCTCGGATCCAGCCCCAGGCACATCTTCACTTGTCGAGGACTCAGACGACTCGTTCATCTCACAGAGGTGACATCTCGTGGCTCTCTGGTTCCATGCAGACCTCATCTCGTTCAGAATCGATCGCATACAGTCGCTCTCGGCGTAGTCATCCCAGTGACCCTCGGCTACCGCATGACAAGTACGAGTCCGGTGGCGTTGAAGCCAACATGCACGAAGATCGAGAGCCCGAGGCGCCGGGTGACCGCTGCGCACAGACCGAGCACGATCGCGAAGGTGACGAGGCCCGGATACTCAACCGGCCGGAAGTGGATGAGGGTGAACAGGCTCGCCGTGGCGGTGACCGCCACGGCGTCGCTGAGGCGCGACACGAGAGAACCTTGGATGAGACCTCGATGGACGAGTTCCTCCACGATCGGCGCGCCGATGGCGACGGCGGCGAGATCGACGGCTACCTCGTGGGAGGACATGTACCAGCGGAGGCCATCGCCCGCCTTCTGGAAGACCGACCTGACGCCGTGGGGCTTGCGCTGCCCGGAATGCCCGCCGACTCGCCCGGGATGGGCGGCGACGAGAGCAGCTGGGCCACGCAGCCCATCATGCTGGTCCACAGCGACGGATCGATCACCGCCTGGCAATACTGACCGGCCACGGGCTCGGTTTGCCCGCCCCCCTGCATCGGGTATCTGAGTCCCGATGATGGCGCCACCTGATTCACCCCGTCGCCCTCGGTTGCGCCCCGCTGCGCGATGACCACGGCGCTGCTGTTGGCGTTGTTGCGCGCAGTCGGCAACATCGCAGGTGGCGTGCTTGCCGAACTCACGCCAGCGTCGGCGGCCTGGCGCAACTGGACGTTGCATGCCGCTGTGGGCGTCGTGCTCGGCGTCGTGGCCATCGAGATCATGCCCGAAGCGGTCGTGGTGCTCGACGGTTGGCAGATCGCTGCGGCCTTCGTGAGCGGTGGCTTGTTCTACGTTGCGCTCAACGCAGCGATCGAGAACCGCGTTGGCGACGGGACAATCAACGATGTGGATGATCTACGTCGCAGTGGCTGCCGATTTGTTCGGAGACGGGCTGATGACCGGTGCCGGCTCAACCATCGGCACCGAGCTGGCGGTGGCGCTCGCCGAGGGCCAGGTCCTCGCTGACGTACCAGAAGGGCTGCATCGATCATCACCTTTCGCTCCAACGACGTCGGTCGACGGAGCCGGTTGCTGCTGTCGTTGGCGACGATGGACTCGTAGCTCTCGCGCGTCTTCGGCTTGCGGTCGGCGATCGTGGCCAGCCACTTGTCCGCCCATAGTGCGAACTCCTCTTGGCCCCGCTTCGGGTCGATCCAGTCGCCACGCAGCAAGTCGGTCTCGACCGAACTGGCGAAGCGCTGCGCGTCGACCTTGCGAGCGAAGCTCCGCTTGCGCTGCGCCATCGTCTCGTCGCGGTACCGGACGTCCCACCGCACCCCGCCCTTGGCGGTCGAACGTCGTTGGATGTCAGCCACAATGCGACCTCCATTCGAGTATCAGGCACGACGAGGTTGGGTAAGTGGTCGTTCGGCGTCGACTCGACACTGCTCGATCCACGCCTCGACCTCGGCCTGATCGAAACGGAGGTAGCGCCCGATCTTTCGGTACGGAATCCGGCGCTCCTCGACCAGCCGTCGGACGTACCGTTCGCCCACCCCGAGACGCGTGGCCACACCGTCGAGGTCGAGCAGTCCCTTCGCCGTTGTCGAGTTCGCCATGTCGGACAAACGGCCATCGACCTCGCCCCGGCGGGCAGACGCTCGAGCGCCGCCTCGCCGAACGACCACTCAGCGTGTTGGCGTTGGGGTCGACCCGATCAAGGTGAGTGACGAGTTCTCGGTGGCTTGGTACATATTTGGTACATGGAGGCCCGATGGGCCACCTGTTCGGAGAACGCAGAAGGCCCGGAAACGCAATGTTTCCGGGCCTTCCAAGTGGTGGCGGGGGCAGTGTTGTGTCTCACTGCATAGGAAACGGATGTCGCGCGTCATAGGAAACGCTTGGCCGGGTGTCCAAAGCCCGGCTGATCATCACCGCTGTTGTCATCGAGGGTCGTTCGCAGGCATCAGTCGCCCGTGACTACGGCGTGTCCAAGGGCTGGGTCTCCAAACTGATCGCCCGCTACTACGCCGAGGGTGACGCTGCGTTCGAGCCACGATCACGACGACCACACAGCCGTCCCGACGCGACACCGGACGCAACGGTGGTTCTGATCCTCGACCTGCGTCGACGACTCGCCGCCCAGGGCCTCGATGCCGGCGCCGACACGATCGGCTGGCACCTCCAACACCACCACCAACTCACGGTCTCGCGCGCGACGATCTACCGGACCATCCGCCGCGCCGGGTTGGTGACTGCGGAACCGAGGAAGAAGCCGAAGGCCTCCTACATCCGCTTCCAAGCCGAGCAACCCAATGAGACCTGGCAGGCCGACTTCACCCACCACCGCCTCACCGGTGGCACCGACATCGAGATCCTCACCTGGCTCGACGACCACTCCCGCTACGCCCTATCGGTCACCGCCCACCGACCCGTCACCGGCCCCGCCGTCGTGGCCACCTTCCGCCACGCGATCGCCGAACACGGCACACCATTGTCGACGTTGACCGACAACGGTTTGGTGTTCACTACCCGCTTCGCCCACGGCGGGCGAAGCTCCCGCAACGGCCTCGAGAACGAGCTGGTGAAACTCCGTGTCCGTCAGAAGAACTCCCGCCCCAACCATCCCACCACCTGCGGCAAAGTCGAACGCTTCCAACAAACCATGAAGAAGTGGCTGCGCACCCAAACCCCAGCAGCAACCCTGCGCGAGCTGCAGATCCAGCTCGACGCATTCGTCGACATCTACAACCACCACCGCCCCCACCGCTCACTGCCGCACCGCTCGACACCCGCTGTTGCCTACCAAGCACGACCCAAAGCCGGCCCCGGCAACGACCACCCCGACACCGAGTTCCGCGTCCGACACGACCGCATCCAATCCGGCAACGTCTCACTACGTGTCGACGGCAACATGCACCACATCGGCCTCGGACGAACCCTCGACGGAACCCGCATCGTCCTGCTCATCCACGGCTACGACATACGCGTCATCCACGCCGCCACGGGCGAAATCATCCGCACCCTCACCATCAACCCCGAACGCCGCTATCACGGCACCGGACAACCCACCGGAGGACCCAAAGGACCCCGAAAAATCAAACGGTCCGGACCCTGATGCAGGTCCGGACCGTTTCCGATGTCTCGCGACATCACAATCGTGGAGCTGGGGGGAATCGAACCCCCGTCCATCAGCCGGTGGACGAACCTGCTACGACCATTCCCGGTATTGCCACTGACGCTGTGACACCGACGGGTCGGCTGTCCGCTCGAGGCGGACCACGCGCCGTCTTTCCGACATGTCAGCGGTCTTTCTCGCCGTCAGCAGTCTTTCCTGCTGTCATCCCTCACTTCTGTTGCCGGGCTGTGATGGATTGGCCCCGTGCGACATTTCTGCTCACGATGACTCTTCGCTCACTTGATGTGAATCAGGCGGCGAGAGCGAACTGCTCATCGGCAATTCTTGTGGTTCCCCCGTTTAGCGAGTCTGAGGAACTCGGGTCGCAAACTCGAACAGCGTTACTGACGTCGAAACCAGTCAGCCCCATGTTCAATATGTGCAGCCACAGGATCTGCGGCTGATCTCCCCAGGCTACCCGTCAGCGCACGGGGCCGACGTCGGAGATCGTGTACTTCTTGACCTCCATGCCGGCCACAGGAATATCGGCCATCTTGGCTTGGAACTCCGCCATGTGCGGGGCGACGAAGTGCAGGTCGAGCGCGTCCTGGTCGTCCCACAGTTCGAACAGCAGGGTGCGATTGGCGTCGTCGGGGTCGGGGGAGAACACGTACTCGCGGCAACCGGGCTCGGTGTGCGTGGCGGCCACCATCGGGGCGACGGCGGTGAGTAGCGCCTCGCGAGCGCCTTCCTGGGTGGTGATGGAGCCGGCGATGATCAGCATGAGCCCGACGGTAGCGACGAGGCGCCCGCTGATCGTCAGTGGCGCGTGCGGGTTCTCGCCTCGATCCGATCAACTCTGGGGTACCCCCTCGTCATGATGGAGACATGGACATCGGACATGTCGGCGAGCAGTTGCGGCGGGTCGCCGAGCTGTGTTCGGCCACGTCGCCGACCATGTCGGATGTGCAGGCCGGGCTGGCCGACATCCGGGGGATCCGGGCGTGGGTCGACGCAGCCGAGGCGCTCCTCGTCGCCGAGGTCGCCCGCTCGTCGTCGTTCCCGGAGGCTGCGATCGCCGACGCCAGCCGCGGCACGCTCGGCACTGCCGGCAAGACACTCGACCGTGCCCGCACGCTCGATGACGCACCCGCATTCGCCGAGTCGCTCGCCGGCGGCTCGGTCACGGCCTGTCACGTCGATGTCCTGACCCGGGCGGCCACCACGCTCGATGCCGACCAGCGCGCACGCCTCCTCGGCCGTTGTGAATCGCTGATCGCCGTCGCCGAGCACGCGACGACCACGCAGTGGGAACGCCGAGTTCGCGATGAAGCGCGGCGCATCGCGGCCGAGTCCGAGATGGAGATCCTCGACCGGCAGCGCCGAGCGACATCGTTGCGTTCGTGGGTCGATGCCGAGGGAATGTGGAACATGCGCGGTCGATTCGATCCGCTCTCCGGTGTCAAGCTCGATGCGCGTCTCCGTGCGGTGGTCGAGACCCTCTTCGCGGAATCGACACCGGCAACCTGCCCCGACGATCCCATCGAGAGACAGCACCATCTGCGGGCGCTGGCGCTCAGCCGACTGGTCGAGGGATCTGCGACGGGCACCCGGCCGGGTCGCTCGGAGATCCTTGCGGTGCTCGATCTGGGGGCGGTCGGTGCTGCCGACGAATCCGTCCGGCATGACCTGCGCGTCGATTGGTCGATTCCGGTCGAGATCCCTGCACGGATTCTGGCCAATCTGGCCGGTAGTGCCGATGTCACGGCCGTCGTCGTCTGCAACGGCGTCGTGCTCCACGCGCCCGGTGCGCTCGACCTCGGTCGCACGAGCCGGGTGGCGAACCGAGCTCAACGGCGAGCGCTGCGCGGGCTCTACGCCACCTGTGGCATTCCGGGGTGCGCGGTGCACTACGACCGCTGTCAACTCCACCACATCATCTGGTGGCGACACGGTGGTCGAACAGATCTCTCGAATCTGATCCCGTTGTGTACCCATCATCACCATCGGGTGCACGACGACGGGTGGCAGCTGGCGCTCGGACCGAACCGAGAACTGACCGTGACGTTCCCCGACGGGAGTGTGCGCAACACCGGCCCGCCCAGCCGCCGGGCGGCCTGACCGGCCCTGCAATCACCTGGAACTGCGGATGCGAGCGAACCCGCCGAACGACGAGACCGGCCGTCAGCGTTGGGCGTCGCCGTACTTGTTGGCGCGGTTGAACTCGGTCTGGATCTCGCGGTCGGCGTCGCGTTCGGCCATGTGCTGACGCTTGTCGCCCTTGGTGCGGCCCTTCGCAAGGCCCAGTTCGATCTTTGCGCGCCCGCCCTTCCAGTACAGGCGCAGTGGCACGATCGTCAGGCTGCCCTGGGCGACTCGTTGGTCGAGTTTGTCGATCTCGGCACGGTTGAGCAGCAGTTTGCGCTGGCGGTCGGGATCGTGCGCCCCGAAGCCGATCGCGTTCGTGTACGGCGGGATGTGGATGCCGTCGATCCACATCTCACCGCGCTGGACCCGGGCGTACCCCTCGGCGATCTGAGCGTTGCCTTCACGCAGGCTCTTGACCTCACTGCCGGTCAACACCATGCCCGCCTCGTAGGTGTCGAGGATGTCGTAGTCGCGATAGGCGCGCTTGTACGACGCAATGAGCTGGGTTCCGTCGCCGGTGCCCTTTTCCTTCTTGGTCTTCTTGCCCTTGGCCATGTCGGTGCGCCTCTCGGAGGAGACGCAACCCTACCGAGCGCAGCCGCGGTGAGCCCGGGAGTTCCGATGCCGGTCGTCCGGCGGTCAGCCATCTACGTTCGCTGCGGTGAAGATTCGCAACGGCTCGATCGAACTCCATCTTGCCGACGAGGGCGACCCGGCGGCACCGCCGATCCTGCCGCTCCACGGCATCACGTCGTTCGGATGAACGTGGGACTGGGTCGTTGCCGACCTCGTCGAACGATTTCGTGTCCTGCGGCTCGACTTCCGCGGCCACGGAGCGTCCGATCGGGCGCCGGGCGCGTACCTCCCCGAGGGTGACGTGAGCGACGCCGTTGCCGCCATCGAGCAGGCCGCAAGAGGGCGCCGATGGGGCGAGCAGGCACTCGAGGGCAACTCCCTGCTCGAGTCGTTCCGCCTGATCCGCGGGTCGGCACCGCAACTGCAGGCGTCGGGCATCACGGTCGATGTGCTGTCCGGAATCCTCGCCGCAGCGCCGACGACGAGCGGCGGCACGTTCGGCGAACTGCTGCACCCCGACGGAGTTGCCTCGATGGTCGGGTCGCTCCTGGCGGTCGACGCGAGCGTGCTCGATCCGGTGCTCACCGGAACGATCCGCGGCTTTCTCGACCCGGACGGACCGTTCGGGTCGCCGTCACTGATCGTCGGTGCCGACCCGGCCAAACCGGACGCGGTCGCCGACCCGGCGCTGGCCGAGCACTTCTCGTCGATCTCCCCGGCGACCGAATTCGTGGTGATCGAGGGTGCCGGACACCTGATCCACGACGAACTCGCGTCGCGCGATCGATTTCGT